>ERZ791626.1851-NODE-1851-length-12655-cov-2.412222_pt1 | contig 12655 bp, 15 predicted proteins | sample MGYA00510266_ERZ791626 | MGnify/ENA primary metagenome ERZ791626 (study PRJEB30046, sample SAMN00715208) | human gut metagenome | study: EMG produced TPA metagenomics assembly of the A metagenome-wide association study of gut microbiota in type 2...
GCCCCTGCGTCTGTGCGTCAAGCCCGGGTTATATTCTAATTGTTTACTTCGGCAAAAGCCCGGATAGGAACGCATGATTCCAAACGGAAGAAACGAAAGCACATCCAGGCATCGCGCGGACTGACGGCAGGACGCGTTTACATACAAACGATTTTCCGGACGGTATTCGCGGTTCTGATTGTCATCTTCGAGCCAATATCCGCGCGGGCCGTCTTCGGCCACCAGTTGGTTTTCTGATACTCCTTTCGGCTGAATGACCAGAACACAGCGGACCGATATTCCTGTATTTGTTCCAATCCCTCTTTCGGCGCGCCAATCTCGTGATACACTTCCTGGAAAGTTACAGGCGGCAGGATGAAAATGAGGTTATCGTAAACTTCCTGATTCTCCGTTCCCCACCACTCCGGGGCATGGCGCAGAATGTCCGCAAGCTCCTCCTGTAAAATAACAAAAACGGGAATATCCAGGCCAAATTCACACTGCATCATGCGCTCGATGCGGTCGGCCAGCGCTGCCGCATCCGCTTCCTCGCAGGAAAAGACTACGTTTCCACTGTTCAGCCAAGTCTTAACCTCCAGAAATCCAGCCGCTTCAAAGCATTTCTTCAACTCCGCCATCGGCACTTTGTTTTTGCCGCTGATGTTGATGCCCCGCAGCAGAGCGATATGCCGCTTCATCCAGTTCACCTCGCGTCACATTTTTTGCAGTCCGGCCCGCAGCAGCCGATCTGTTGGGTTGTGTGTTTTATGGCTGCTTCCGCAAATCTGCATCAAAGCAATTTTTTCGTGTAATAGTGCCGTTGTCCGGCGTACGGATATTCTTCGAGGGTAAAAACCTCCCGGTAGTCATGCTTTTTGTAAAATGCAGGTGCCTGAAAGGAAAAGGGGTCCACAAGGGCTATTTGCAGCCACGTTTTCTGGCCTCTTCCTCCGCGGCCTGAAGCAGCTTGCCTCCGATCCCCTGGCCCCGGAGCTGTTCGCTGACAAAAAGAAGTTGGATGCAAAGCCAATTGCCAAAGGTTTCTCCCGTCAATCCCGCAAGCTTCCTGCCCGCCTCGTCTTCCAGAAAGACGCCGATGGGAACATTTTGGGATGCCTCGCGGCGGCTGAGATTATACGCTTTCAGCAGCTCATAGATCTCATGGATATCGCGCGCATCTCCATCATCTGTTATTCTAAAATTCATACATCATAGCTCGTAACACACATGGCCGTTTTTTTCTCCGTTCAAAAAACAGACGCTGTACAAACCGATTTGACCGGATTGCACCGCGTCTATGCGTCCGGCATTTTGATATCGACGGTTCTGCCGTCTTTGAAATGAATCACACAGGCGTATCTGCACTTCGGGCAGAACAGAGGAAAGTCTTCCAGCACCGTGTGTGGCCGGACCTGTGTTCTCGTCTTGCCGCCGCATCTGGGGCAGCGAAGCCACTGCAAACTCGATTGAAGCTCTTCCTTTTTGTCCATTCCGTATTCCCTTGAGGCCCACACGGCCCGCGCCGCCGGTTCTTCCTTCGTGCGCTTGTTCTTGGGGCCATGGCCTGTGGTCTTTCGTTGTCAATATACACCGTTCGATATGTATCATTGATTATACTTAGAGAAAGCAGCTTTGTCAATAGGCGCGCGCCGCGCCTTCGGCGGAGAGGCTATCATGACAGAATATAAACAGGCAAGTCCTTTCTTGGCACAGTGATCGTCGAACCGAATACGATCCATTGATTTGTGCTGCTTTTCCGATTCCGGCGCACCATCAGCATCTGCCGGTCTTTTTGAATAAGTTCCCTTTCCGCTCCTCGCATGCCGTTACATAGCCTGCATCGGCGGCTTTGATACTGTCTTCCTTCAGTCGTTCCGCCGCAGTCAAAAACCGCTTCACATCCTAGCGGCGCACACGGCAATGCAAGATTCGGCAGAAAGGGTGGTTTGTCTCCGCTGCAAGAATCCCCAGATGTACCTTGTTTTCCGCACAGTACGTACACAGCTTCTCTGCATAGTCGACTGCCGTATAGGAACAGTACAGCAGCGACCAACGCTTTTGCCGAACCACATTGGGAACTTGTCGGAAGCGTGCGCGAAGTTCTTCCTGCTTTTGCGCCAGCGCTTCCGCTTTGAACCGCTCCACGTGTTCAGGCCACGAATAATGGAATATCAGATTGATCAGGAAGCGAAACGCGTGCGGCTGCGTTCCGGTTTGCTGCAAATGAAAGGTCGGCTTCAAGAGCCGCTCGTAGTTTTCCAGCACCTCGTAATTGTTGTGATAAAGAGAAAGCTCCGCCTGATCGCCGCACAGCATCCACGTATCTTCTCCGCACCGAATGCACACACTGTCCTGCTTAACACCAAGAAGCTGCGCGTGGTTGACAAAGATCAGTGCGTAAAGCTCGCCGGTCATTGCGCCAAACCGCTGCAGAAGATCCATATATGCATCCATATGCTTTGCATCATCGCAGGAAATGCCCGCACGAACAATCGCTCTGCGCCCGCAAAGCCAGCAGCGTTTCAGATCCGTTCGATATTCCGTCAACATCTCAAATTCCGCATCCGGAATCTTGGAAACTTCCGCGCAGTCGCGGTCATGGATTCGCTTTTCGACCGAAGAATAGGCATGCCGCATTGCCCGGCTGCTCATCAGGCTGTCTCTGCGCCGCTTCTCCGGCGATATCCGCGTGGTTTGCACCGCCTTTTCCTGACCGCGCTGCGGCTTTTCCGACTTTGGTTCGCTCTCTGAATTCTGCATCTGCGCAAGCAAGCTCGGAAAAGTCTTCGCGCTAATAGTTTCTGGCAACCTTCGGCATATGTTTCACCTCTATAACCATTGTATCGGGAAAACGGCAGTTAAAAAGCGCTTTTGCGCGGAATTTTCTCCGTCCCTAGTTCCTTTTGCTTCATCCGAATAAGAAGTATTACACGCAGACGGCCGATCAGGAGGACCTCATTTCCATCGGCACCATCGGCCTCATCAAGGGCATCTCCACCTTCGACGCCAGCAAGGGCGCAAGGCTTGCCACATACGCTGCTAGATGTGTTGAGAATGAAATCCTGATGTATTTTCGGTCGCAGAAGAAGACGGCCTCGGATGTTTCGCTTTCCGAGTGCATTGAAACAGGCAAGGACGGCACATCGCTTTCGCTCATGGACGTGATCGACTCGGAGGAAGACCTCTTTGAAGACCTGAGCGCGCGGGAGATGCACGGAAAGCTCCGCGAAATCATGCAGCAAGTGCTCACGCCGCGCGAGCGGGAAATTCTCACGCTCCGCTACGGGCTCTCCAACCAGCCGCCGCAGACCCAGCGTGAGCTTGCCGCACGCTGCGGCATCAGCCGGAGCTATGTATCGCGCATTGAGAAAAAAGCGCTCAAGAAGCTCGAAGACGCACTCTCTCCATTCCGTCCGGACGACTGAGGCGCGCATGCAAAACCCTCTGCATGGTCATCCATACAGAGGGTTTCATCTTAGCCGCGATAAACCATATGATAGAACACACCATCGCCGACTGCGGTCGTTTGGTGAATCGGCTCGCCCGCGATGCGGAAGCCCGCCTTTTCATAACACCGAACGGCTCTCTCGTTCCACGTTCTGACCTCCAAATAAAGAGATTTCCCCGGAAAGAGCTTCCCCGACAGCTCGCACGCTGCCTGCGTCATCTGCCGGCCGAAGCCTCTGCCGCACAGGTCCGGGCGCACGCCGATTCCGAAGAAGACCTCGGTTGGCTCTTCATATAAATTGGTAAAGCCGACAAGCGCGCCATCTTCCAAAAAAGAGTAGAAATTGTTTTTGGGATTCGCAAAGCCCACACCCCGCGCCTTCTGTTCGGCGTAGGGCGCAGTATTATAGATCGCGTACTCCCCTGTATACTGCCACGCTGTGATGGCTTCCTTTTCTTCCTCCGTCGTTTTGTGATAGGTCAGCATCTGTTCCTCCTGCACCTGCTTCGGTTGCTTCCGGCGCGGCGCTGCCGCTTATGCTCAGCCTTCCGCTTCGTTCGCTGCCTGGCTGGCGCCTGTTTTCTTTTTGCGCTTGGGAAGCGGCGTGACGCGCTCGATGATCTCCATCACCTGTCGCGTCAGCGCGTGGTTCTCGATATCAAGAAGCGTATGCACCTTCGCGCCCTCATAGGGGTACGCATCCGGCGCATCCTGCAAAAGCCCGGCCAGCTCCGGCAGCTTCTTGACCATCGCCGCGTTGTCGCAGACCAGAATGGCGGGCTTACCGCTGATATAAACCAAATATTCGCCGAACATCTTCTTGCAGCTGATTGCGTCGATCCCCTCCAGCTGCTCCAGCACAAAGTCTATGTATTCCTTACTGGTTGCCACTCGATTCCTCCTTTCCGTTTGCGCGCCCGTCTCAGGCGGCATTTTGCGTGCATATACCATACCGGTTTCTTCCCGCTCTGTCAAGGAACGCCCCAGCTTTTCTGTGACGTGTCAGCCATCGGTTTTGTTCCGTTTTTCCGATATTCTCTGCTGTCTGGACAAAGCGCCGGTTGTGTGCTATGCTGTTTCCAGATAGAACCATCAGGAAGGAGGATCCGGTATGAAACGTTCTCGCGCATGCTTGCTGCTTCTCGCGCTGCTCTGCGCCTTCTTCTTTTTGGGATGCAGCGCCGCAAAGACGGAACCGGAAGCGGACACCGACCCGGTCGTCGCGCGCTACCGGGACACAGAACTCCGGCAGAGCCTTGTAGACTACGAAAAGAAGAACCAGTCCGCCCTCTCCGGCGGGAAGGAGGTCCGCGACCGAGACGCGGTCGATCAGCTGCTCGTGAACCTCATCATGCTCGACGAGGCCGAGCGCCTCGGGCTTTCCGTGACGCAGGAGGAGGTCGACGCAGAATTTGCCGCGCAGAAGAAAAACTACGAGGAGTTCCCGGAGGTGCGCACATATATCGACGCGTATTGCAAGACTGCCGAAATCACGCTGGAGGAATACTACGCTGCCATACAGGAACAGCTGCCGCGTGTGATTCTGCGGCAAAAGCTCCGAAACGAGCTTGGGCGGGAATACTGCGCAGAGCACAGGCTGGAATTTACGAAGGTCAATCCGCCGGAGGATATGCAGCGCAATGTAGAAAACTATCTGGAGGGCCTTCTTGATACCTACTGCGCGGACATTACCTACTGTAAATAAGCGGACGGTTGCGCATTCCGCCAATGAACGCTTCCTCCCCTTCCGTTTTCTTCTCATCACGATGAACGCCCCCTGCCAAGTAAAGCAGGAGGCGTTTTTATGCTGCTATTTTGCGCGGCGAACCTTCGCTGCGACAATGCTAAAGGCGGGGATAACAATTACCGGGATGGCCGCCCAGCCGACAATCGACGTGCCCTGCTGGAGCATCGCCTGGAAGCCGAGCGCCGCGCCGACCGCCGCAATGCCAAGCAGAATCGCCGTGATGACAAAGCGTCTGAGCTGCGTGTTCTGGATAAACGAGAACAGCGAATCAAACCGGACATTGCCCGCATGCGCAAGACCAGCCGCGCTGGTCAGAACCGCAAGCGTCATCAAAATGACATACAGCCATTGCAGCCATTTCATGCCGAGACGGTTCAAAACGGCCATGACGGACAGTGACTCCGCGCAGACGTCAAAGACATTGGTATAGCTGAACAGCGTAAAAATCAGGCAGATCATCAGAACAATCGTGATGACGTACCCCGCGCCGATCGCCTTGCGCGCTTCCTTTTTATCCTTCAGCACGTCGGAGACAGACATGACGTTAAACACAATCGTCGACTGGAAGCAGCCATACTGCATCGCGCCCAAAATCGCGTGCAGGAAGCTGGTGTCCTTGGCGTTTGCGGCGGAGTTTGCGAACGCACCGGAAACGTCGCCGTCCCCGTGCGTCAGCGCCAGAACCGTGATGAGCAGAACGACGCCGACGATCGCGTACATCATATACCCGGAGGACTTGGCCAGAAGCTTCGAGCCATAGAGGCAGAGCGCCGCGGAAACCAGAATGGTGATGATCGCAGTCGTCCAGTAGCCCACGCCAAGAAAGCCCTGCAGCAGCTTTCCCTCGCCGGAGAAGGCAAGGCCGCCCGCACACATCATCGTCATCAGAAAGCAGATATCATACAGAACCGCCACAACGCCTCCAAGCTTTTCTCCATAGCAGGCGCGCGCAAAGGGGCGATAGTTCGGCGTTCCGTGCTCCCGCGCGTATTCCAGCATGTAGTACATGACGCCTCCGGTTACCAGCATGGCGAGCAGCGGCGTAATCAGACCGATCCAGCCGTATTTGACATACCAGCGGACACTGAACGCACCGGTTGCAAAGCCGGGGCCGAAGTGGCTGCCGATCCAGACGGCGGCAACACCCAGATACGCAGGAACTGCGGATTTTTTCTTTTGCATAGGGTCTCTCCCTTTTCTTTCTGAAATGATCAGCGCCAACTGATGTTATTCTGCGTCAAACGACATTCTGGCCGCGACAACGTCCTTCAAGCTCTGCGCCAGCGCGACATGCTTCGGATGCTGGAGATAGGCCGAAAGCTGCTCCGGCCGGTCGAGGCGCATCACCATCATGATATCTGCGTTGGAATCGCGCACCGTGATGCAGCGGCTGACCTTTGCGTCGTGCAGAAAATCCAGCTCCGCCTCCAGCTCGGCGTAGACCTCCCGGCAGCGCGCAAGGACTGCTTCCGCGTCCGCAGCCTGCGTCAGCTTCAGAAAATTATAATGAATCATCTGACAAAAGCACCTCCGTTTTTAAGATGCCATATAAAATAGCGCAAAGCGGTTTGGCTGTCAAGAGGCGTCCGGTCTGTCAATTTCAGTAAAATTTTCAAAAAATTTTAGAATTTAGCATTTTAAAGCTTTTAAGTTTTAAACCGTTAAAGAATCATATGATTTTGCCGCAAAAAAATTTTTTGACTGCTCCTTCGCTTTTGCCTTGCGCGCGTAAAAAACAGCGACGCAGGGACAGTGTCCGTGCATCGCCGCTTTTATGAATGCTTATCCTTTGTTGTTTGTCCGGAAAACAAATTCGCCGCTTTCCGCGTCCCAGAGCCAGTTCAGCGCCGTCTCCTCGCCGCTTGGGCCGGCAAACACGGCGCGCAGGTCGCTGTAGCCGTCGCCGTTCTGATCATCCAGTGACACGCTGACATACGCCTCGCGCGCATCATCCATCGTTTCCGGATACTCTGCCACACCAACGACCGTCTGCGTCTCATCATCCAGATAAAGCATGATGCTGTCCGTGAAAACGCAGACCAACACGTCGGTTTCCTCTCCGTCTCGCGTGAGCGTCCCTGCGTCATTGACCCAGCCCCACGTGCGCCAATCCGCCCCGGCGGTATCACCAGAAGGTTCTTCCTCTTCCTCCGCCGCGTTTGCTGCGCAGCCGGTCAGCACCAGCATGAGCGCCAGCAGCAGCGCAAAACATCGTCTTGTTTTCATATGCGCCCTCTCCGTTTCCCCGCCTTCTTGTCCGATGGCAGTGTTTTTGATTGTACCAGCTTTTCACGTAAATTGCGAGTAACCGCTGGTTAACCGGACGCAAATTTCTGCGTTCCGGCCGGTTGTATTTTCGGTTCGGCTCTGTTAAAATAAGTTGGGTTTTTCAGAATTTTCGACAGAAAGGGGCGGATACGCCTTGAAAAGCGCAACGCGGGACATGACGAAGGGCAGCCCTTGGCGGCTGATCGCAGGCTTCGCGCTGCCGGTTCTTCTGAGTCAGGTTTTCCAGCAGCTCTACAACACCGCGGACACGCTCATCGTCGGGCGGTTCCTCGGAGACGGGGCGCTGGCCGCCGTGAGCTCCTCCGGACCGCTGATTTTCCTGCTCGTCAGCTTTTTCGAGGGGCTCACGCTCGGCGCGGGTATCGCCATCTCGCGCTATTTTGGAGCCGGAGACGACGCAAGAGTCGAGCGCGCCATCCACACGAACATCGTCGTGAGTTTTCTAAGCGGCGTTTTTTTGTCCGTTTTCGGCGTTTTGCTCACGCCGTCGATCCTTCGCTGGATGGGCACCGACCCTGAGGTCCTGCCGGAGGCCATCTCGTACTTCCGCTATTACTTTGCTGGCGTGCTCGCGGTCGTTCTGTATAACGCCTGCAAGAGCATCATGAACGCGCTTGGAGACAGCAAGAGGCCTTTATACTACCTTCTTTTGTCGTCCGCCACCAATGTTGCGCTCGACATTCTCTTCATCGGCGGCTTTCGCTGGGGTGTCTGGTCCGCCGCCGTCGCAACCGTCATTTCACAGGCCATCAGCGTGGTTCTGTGCCTGATGCAGCTGTCAAGAAAAACGGCCAGATACCGCCTGCAATGGGCAAAGCTCCGCATCGACCGGGAAATGCTCGGGCAGATCGTCCGGTACGGTCTTCCCTCCGGCATTCAAAACTCCGTCATCGGCTTTGCAAACGTGATCGTGCAGGCAAACATCAACACCTTCGGCAAAATCACCATCGCAGCCTGCGGCACGTACAGTAAGCTCGAGGGCTTTGCCTTTTTGCCGATCACAAGCTTTACCATGGCGCTCACGACATATACCAGCCAGAACCTCGGCGCGCGGGAATATGACCGGGCAAAGCAGGGCGCGCGCTTCGGAATTGTCTGCGCAATGATACTGGCCGAGCTCATCGGCTTTGCGATGTACGCCTTCATGCCGTATCTTGCACGCTTTTTCAGCAGCACGCCGGAGGTCATTCGGCTGGCCACCAATCAGGCCCGAACGATTTCCCTTTTTTACTGTCTGCTCGCCTACTCGCACGCGGTTTCCTCGGTTCTTCGCGGGGCGGGCAAGGCCTTCGTGCCGATGGCGGTCATGCTCGCGATCTGGTGCGTGCTGCGCATTACGTATATTACGCTCATCATGCAATACTTCCACGAGCTGCGCTTTCTCTATTACGCCTACCCTCTCACGTGGAGCATCAGCTCCGTAATTTTCTTCCTCTACTACCACCGCTCCGACTGGGTGCATGGCTTCGAATGCGCGAAAAGCTAGGCCCACGGATCGCCACACTCTTCCACTCTTCCGGGATATTCGTAAGGGTCGATGCCCACATCGACCCATTAGGCACTTTCGAATTCGCCGGAGATTTCCGTAAATACAGCTTGTACTGCCGGGGCGATGTGGGCATCGCCCCTACGAACACTCCAGAAGTGCCCAAAAAGCTTGTAGGGGCGGACGCCTCTGTCCGCCCTTGGGAAGTGTCGAATTCGCCGGAGATTTTCGTAAAAAAACAGATTTTTCTGCGGGCGGACAGGGTCGTCCGCCCCTACGAGCATTACGGAAGCAGCGTGTCATAGGGAGCGTTCAACGCAAGATGCAGCGCTTTGAGCTCGTCCGGGTAGATGCTTCTCTGGCCGCACTCGATTTTTGCCAGCGCGCTTCGCGTCAGATCGCAGCCCAGAAGCTGAACCTTCGCCGCAAGCTGCTCCTGCGAGAGCTTTTGCTGCATCCGAAGTGAGCGGATGGTTTTGCCCACATGCCTTGCATATCCCATGTCCATCTCAATCAAACCGCCTTGCACCAAATTCGAACAATACGGTGTTGATTTTATGGTAATTTTCTGATATTCTTGCACCATATCAGTGCAAATCAAAAATATTATGAACTTGGAGGAATTACATTATGGAACTGGATACCGCGCTCTTGCGCCAGATTGAAAAATCCATCCTGCTTGATACTGTCTACGATGAACGCAAGATTTCCGAGCAGGCGATGCAGCCGCTGCTGCGTGAACGCTGTTGTCAGGCGCTCTGCGCCATCCGCCGCGTGCTCGATGAAGACACACCGGATGAAACATGCTTTCAGAAAGTCGAAGAAATCGTCCACATTTTTGAGGCCATCGGCGCGGATGGCGGTGCGCGGCACGATTTTTGAATACAAAAACCGGGGTGGTCTGTCCACCCCGGATCTCTTTATTCATTCAAAATAGCCTCGGCGGTCAGAATGCCGTCGACGGCGGCGGACATGATGCCGCCCGCGTAGCCTGCGCCCTCGCCGCAGGGATAGAGGCCGGGAATGTCGGACTGCCGGTTCTCCCCGCGCAAGATTCGCACGGGAGACGAGCTTCTGGTCTCCGGCGCGGTCATGACAGCGTCCGGGCTTGCGAAGCCGTGAAGCTTTTTGTCGAGCTCCGGCAGTGCGTTCTCCAGTACCTTCGTGATGCGCTCCGGAAGAACCTCATGCAGATCGCAGAGCGTCACGCCGGGGCGATACGTCGGCTGAACGCTTCCAAGCGCCGTGCTCGGCCTGTGTGCGAGAAAATCCCCCACCAGCTGCGCAGGCGCGTGATAATTCTTCCCGCCTGCCGCAAAAGCTGCCCGCTCGAGCTGCTGCTGATACCGTACGCCGCCGAGCGTTCCCTTGTCCGGGAAATCCTCGGGGGTCAGCGTGACGAGAAGCGCGGCGTTCGCGTTCTGGCCGTCCCGCGCGCAGTTGCTCATGCCGTTTGTAACAACGCCCCCTTCTTCGGATGCCGCTGCGACCACATAGCCGCCCGGGCACATGCAGAACGTGTACGCGCTTGTGCCGTCCGGGAGCTTGACGTTCAGCTTATAGTCCGCCGCGCCGAGCGCCGGGTTCTCCGCGAACGCACCGTACTGGCTGTCGCTAATCATGCGCTGTGGGTGCTCGATGCGAACGCCCATTGAAAACGCCTTCGGCTGCATGGGAACGCCCGATTTTTCCAGCATCCGGAACGTATCTCTCGCGCTGTGCCCCAGTGCCAGGACGAGATTGCGGCAGGAAATCTCCTGCTCGCCGTCCGCTGTTTCATAGACCGCGCCCGTGACGCGGCCACCTTCTGTTTTGATTGCCGTGAGCTTCGCGCCGAAGCGGACTTCTCCGCCAAGGGCGATGATCTCCTCGCGCAGATTCTGCACAACGTTCACCAAAACGTCTGTTCCGATGTGGGGCTTTGCGTCAAAGAGAATCTCCGCGCCTGCGCCTGCGTTTGCGAACTGTTCGAGCACCCAGTAGTTTCTGGGATTGTTCACGCCCGTGTTGAGCTTGCCGTCCGAAAACGTGCCCGCGCCGCCCTCTCCGAACTGCACGTTGCACGAAGGGTCGAGTTCGCCGGTCTCCCAGAATTTCCGTACGATTTCCTGCCGCGTCTTCGCATCCTGCCCGCGCTCTAAGACGATCGGCCGGTATCCCGCCTGCGCCAGAACGAGCGCGCAAAACATGCCCGCAGGGCCGAAGCCCACGATGACAGGGCGCTCCTCGGGCAGTTCCTTCCCCTTGGGCGGGGTATAGAGCTTTTCCTGCGCGATGGCGGCCTTCGGGTTGTGCGCCATCTTTAAAATCTTATCCTCGCGTCCCTTGACCAGCACGTCCACGGTGTAGATGAGCCGCACGTCGTTTTTCTTCCGCGCATCGACCGAGCGCTTTTTGATGTCCAGCTGCTTGATCTGCGTGTGGTCGATGCGAAGCTGCCGCGCTGCGGCGTAGACGAGCTGCGCCATGTCCTGCTGGGGCGGAAGTGAAATATCCCGGATGCGAATCATGCGTATTCTCCTTCTCCGAGCTTGCCGGCCAAGAAGCCGGACGACCACGCCCACTGGAGGTTAAACCCGCCGCAGTCGCCGTCCACATCCAGCACCTCGCCGCAGACGAAAAGGCCGGGATTTTTGGTGCTCTCGAGCGTTCTTGCGTCAAATTCGCGCGTTTTCGCGCCGCCCGCGGTCACCTGCGCGCTGTCAAAGCCCATGACGCCGGTAACTTCCAGCGTGAACCACTTGCCGGTTTTGACGCAGGCGAGCAGCTGCTCATCAGAAAGCTCTTTAAGCTTCGTCTGATATTTGAGCCCCGCGCGCTTGACGATCATTCTGCCGAGCCGCGACTGGAGCATACCTGCAAACAGGTCCTCCGCTGCAAGCTCGGGAAGCTTTTCGCGCTTTTCCTGTAACATGTCCAAAAGCACACTCTCGCCATACTCCCGGAAAAAGTCCAGCGCAAGTTCCTGCCCATCCCCGCCGGTCGCTGCCGCGCGAGAGAGCGTGAAGGCCTCGGGGCCGCTGAGGCCGAAGTCGGTAAACTGCACCTCGCCGAAGCTGTCCTGCAGGGTCTCGTCATCTTTACGCAATCTCACATGCGCGTCGGCGCGCACGCCCTTGAGTGCTTTGACATACGTGGGGTCTGTTTTGATTTGCGTGAGACTGGGGAAAAGCGCTGTCGTGCCGTGGCCGAGCTGCTCAAGTAGATGGTAGCCTGATTTGCTGCCGCCGAGCTTCTTTCCCGCGGCTCCACCGCAGGCGATGATCAGCTTGTCGCCAAAATACGTCTCGCCTGTCGCCGAAAGCGCCTCGTAGCCTCTTGCCTTGTGCTTGACCTCGACAACGTCGCAGCTGGTCACGATATTCGCCTTCTGCGCCTCAAGCGCAAAGCGCAGAACGTCAAGAACGCTGGACGCCTGATCGGAAAGGGGATAGACCTTGCCCGAGTCCTCGGTCACGGTCAGAAGACCGAGGCGCTCAAAAAACGCGAGCGTCCGTCCCACATAGAAGCTCTCCAGCGCGAAACGCGCAAACTCGGGCTGCTCGCCGTGGTAGTGCGACAAACGGATGTTGCGGTTCGTGAGATTGCAGCGGCCGTTTCCGGTCGCGAGCAGCTTTTTTCCCACGCGGCTCTGCCGCTCTAAAAGCGTCACGGTATTGTTTGGGTTTTCCAGCGCGGACAAAGCCGCCATCATGCCGCTCGCGCC
>ERZ791626.1853-NODE-1853-length-12652-cov-4.446376_pt1 | contig 12652 bp, 17 predicted proteins | sample MGYA00510266_ERZ791626 | MGnify/ENA primary metagenome ERZ791626 (study PRJEB30046, sample SAMN00715208) | human gut metagenome | study: EMG produced TPA metagenomics assembly of the A metagenome-wide association study of gut microbiota in type 2...
ACATCAGCGAACTGAATCCAAGAAAAAATCCATACGCGAACCGGCTGAAAAAGCAGATCACCATCAACATCGACGGCAGCACCATCGACTACTTCAAGTCTCTGGCCGACGCAAAAGGCATCCCCTATCAGACTCTGATCAACCTCTATTTGAGAGACTGTGCCGATAACCACCGGCAGCTCCAATTGTCCTGGCAGTAATGCTTCTGCACGAATTTTTTCGGTCAATAAAACCACGCAGCATTGTACAACAGGATACGGCGAAATCCGATCCTACCTGCAGGATAGAGGTACGCCGATTGGCCCATTAGATATGCTGATCGCCGCGCACGCCATATCTGAAGATATGATTCTGGTCACAAATAATGTCCGAGAGTTTGAGCGTGTGCCTGACTTGGTCGTTGAAAATTGGGTGGAGTAACCCACGCATACCTGCGGGGACTCCATTGCATAGCCCCGCATAATTCCTATTGCGGGCGAAGAAATTATACCGATCCGCATAATTATCTCGGCCAAAGCAAACAGTAGAAGGGGTGCTAATGCACCCCTTCTATCAATTTTTATAGTGTTCCATATGCCAAATTGTATTTTTTCAAGTTAATTTGTTCTTCTTCTAGATCACCGCTCACTGTCCACCCATTCAATATATTTTGAAGCTTCTTTTCAAAACTACTTTCAAATGGTGGAAATGCATAGCAGATTCTCTCATGTGAAACGGTTCCTAATATTAATTTCCCATTCTTAAAAAAACACACATCTTCGGCATTTTGATCCCATGAAATACCTTCTCCCATCAAATCACTGCAGAACATTCCTGGATAATATTTTTTCATTATAGCGCTTGTTGAATCGTTTGATTTGTACACCACTATATGCAATTGGTTTTTTTCTGTTACTTGATAACAGAACCATTTTGTTGTTACAATTTCTCCAAGAATAAACGTTTTCAATTTGTTCTGCAATGTTATACTTTTCTGTGGGGCATTCACATACGTAAGTGAAAAAGCATCACTATTTGCAAAGCATATATCAAATAGCGCATCAAGGTACTTTCGGTTTTTTATTATTTCTGTCGACACATTGTCTAAGGTTAATATTTTAATTCACCTCTTTGTCTTCTCCATAGGTTTAGAGCCCAAGCGGATACCAAATATGAGCGTTGGGGTACAAACTATTATGATAGTGCTCATAATACCCTCTATTTCCATGTCTCTCCGGTCCCCTCGGATTGCCACCTGCAATGCCTCTTGCATAACTACGGCTCGCCGCAACAACTCCGATATCTCCTCTATTCAGGGTAAGAATCATCATCGCCTCAGTCTTTCCAATTTTCTGACTCACATCAACAAATACATCGCTACCAAGCAGAATTCCAACAAAATACTGCTTATTTCTAGTATCCTCCTCAGTCAGTGTCTCCACAGATGTTAAGCATTCATATTTTTTCGCCCCAATCTGCACGGTCTTCCCTTTAACCGATACAGACACGCCTACACCTGCCTTTGCTGCTGGAACATCTGCTTTAATCTCATTAAATGCACTCGTAACTTCCGATGTTGCATCTGAAAAAACAGCTGTAAATGCCTTTACAATTTTATTGAATTGAGGCGAAACTTCCTCCCAATTTGCAGCAATAACAACCACTGCCCGTACTGCCGCTGCTGCCAGAAGAATCTCACCAATTGGAAGCGGCCCATCTGCAAGCGCCGCAACCATTCCAGAACCCATAGCATTTAAACAATATGTTACGTCTTCCGGAAGCGCTAATGCCGCAAGGTTATCGGCTAAAAGTGTCAGGAGATCTGCAGCTTGCGTGCTCACCGCATTTCGGTGCTGTACAAGATTCTTTTCAGGAGAAAATGTCGAATCTACATATTTATGATGAAATGCTGTAAGTTCAGAATCTCTGGCAATTACTTCGTCAAAAAGGATTCTTGCTTCATTAGAAAGATTTTCGTATGTTGTACGTGCAATCTCACCTACATCATACGCTTTGCCTGTCACATAGTCACTTGCCATTATCTCCGGTTTTGGAGCAATGGCGGATACATTAACTGAAAAAAGGATCGCAAGCGCCAGGATAAAACACACATATCTTGTAATTTTATTTTTCATAGTGTCTCCTTTCATTTTCCGTTGCGTTTGTTTCGATTTTTCATATATCTAAAAAGCGACCGCATTTTTAGCTTTCTTTGAGACTTACGAATATCGTAAATTCTATCTTTAATAGTTTACATATCCCGTTGCATCAACGGCTATATCAGAATTATTTCTCACCGCAAACGTATAATTCCCCCGCACACTAATCTCAATCGACTTGCTGAAACTTCCGTTTTTTCCTGGTAGATGGTAAAACGTTCCTTCTTCGTCAATCAATCCAAAATCCACATCTGCATCAAATGGCGAATATGTTGCATTGATAGTTACAATTTCTCCCGCTTCTAACGGAAAACTTGTCCTTGCACGTTCTTCCTTTCCCGCCTGCACAGTTACTGAAAATTTTCCTGTTGCATATGTAGTAGCCTCTGAAGCCTTAGCATCTACCCCGAAGCTCCCAGCAAACAACATAATTGCCAGCAATACACACATATATTTTTTCATTCTACTCACCATACAAAATCAAAACCTCCTTCTTCTGGCGCCCCACTTTTATCCTGTTCCATATCTTCAATCTGCGTGTTCACATTTTCGTTCTGCCTATTCCTGGCTATAACATAAATTACACTCAGAGTCAGAATCACAATCGCTACTACTGCAGCAATTGTAAGTTTATGTTTATTTATTTTCTCTTTCTCTGCAACAACTCCTTCACCGTTTTCTTTTGTATTGTTCTCCCTTGGTTTTCCCTTCGTAGTTTCGTCTCTATCACCATCATTGCACAGCCAATCCAGCGATACATTGTAAATCTTCGCCAGTGCCTTCAGCTTATCCATTGACGGCGTTGCATCCCCGCTTTCCCAACGGGAAACCGCCTGTCTGGACACACCAAGTTGATGAGCCAACTCCATTTGCGAGATTCCAGCTTTATCCCTTAATACGATTAGTTTTTCTCTAAGAGTCATGCGCTTTACACTCCCGATTCTATATTCAAACCCCATCAGATGTAAACCACTTGTGGTTTACATCTAGGCAACTCAGAGTTGCCTCTTTCATTTTCTGACCTTTTCGTACTCCGAAAGTGCCGATTTCTGCTGATCCCGGTACTGTACCATTAGATCACTAAGTAGCTCACTGACGCTGCGTCTTTCCACGTAAGCAATTTTTTGAATGTCTTCATACAAACTCGGAAGAACAGACAGACTCACACGTTTCCGCAACTCCCGATCCTCTTTTGGCCGGCCGCGGCCGGTACTACGCTGCTTTGTTTCATCTGCCGGCTGCTGCTCAATGATGCTGCCAACAACAGACGCTCTGCGCCGACTTTCACGATCTTTCAAATTACTCATTGCCAATATCCTCCCGGTTGAAATTTCCGTTTATAATCATCTTCGCAATTGCCGTGTATTCTTTTGCGATTGCGCTGGTCGGTGCCTGCTCCACGACCGCCAGGCCATCATAAATCCCTTTCTTCGCCACCGCCAGTCGCTTCACAACGCCAACGAGGTTATACTCTTCCTTCAGCAACGCAAGAATATCCTTATCGTCCGATACCCGCGCGTCATAAAGCGTCGCGATCACACCCAGCACCTTCAGATCTGGGTTAATCAGTTCCTGGATCTCCCGGATGCTGTCCTGCAGCTGCGTCAAGCCTCTGTATGCCAGGTAGTCTGTCTTGACAGGGATCAGGACACCATCCGCGCAGGAAAGCGCATTGATTGTGAGGATTGAAAGCTGCGGCGGGCAATCGATCAGAATGTAATCATAGCTGTCCTTGATCGGCTTCAGCGCCCGGTCGAGGATCTTCTCCCGGCTCGCCCGCGAAAGCATCTCCATCTCCATTGGAGCTAGGTCAATAATCGACGTCACAATGTGCAGCCGGTCATTGATTTTTTGTACGCACTCACGGATCGGCGCGCCATCTTTCTTCAGAACGTCTACAATCGTCTTCGGAACCTCCAGCGGCTCCATACCGACGCTGATTGTCAGACTGGCCTGACTGTCCAGATCGATCAGCAGCACGCGCTTCCCCGCAGCAGCCAGCGCAGCTCCCAAATTGTGCGTCGTGGTTGTCTTTGCCACGCCACCCTTTTGATTTGCAATTGCAATAACTTTCAAATGACCCACACTCCTTATTATATTATTTCATTTGCATCGTTTATATAACTTATATAAAGTATATACCGTATTCACCATATTGTCAATATAGCGCAAAGAAAAGACCGACAAGGGGGAGTAACCCCCAGCCGGTCTTATACGTTGCCTACAAGTTATATCTATTATTTAATTTATATAACTTATATTTTTACAAATGGATTTGTCAAAGCTGCAATACACTTAGTCCAAGTCCGTAAACGGAGAGAACCTAACAGTATATGATTTTTCAGCATAGGTCCAAGATTCGACTGCACCAATTGTAAGACTCTCTTTTACCTCGCAAGTTATGTCTAATACAAGTTCAGCTTTCGTTGTGTTATTCTTTGTTACAGAGTAAGTATACGAAAGTAACTTTACATAGTCATCGAAACCTGTTGCACCCGTAACTCGAAGCGACGGCTCTGAACAAGAAATAATGGAATAAGTTAACAGCTCCGTTAAAATATCTGTCGATGTCTCGATAGTAATTTCTCTTGGGACACCTAATAGCGTCATATCAAAAATGTGGTTGCTTTTTTTCATGGAATAGGTATGGTACATGACGCTATGCGGTTGAAGATTATTATAAGCCTCATCGACTTCAGCACTCAGTGCTGTGGTGGGAATATCGTAGCCAGCCGTAGCCTTCTCGCAGTATGCGTGCGCTTGTGCAAGTGCGAGTTCAAGATCATCAGTGGTGTACACATAGTCTGGATACGGATTTGTCGTAGGTCCTTCCCAAACAATTCCATAGCTCGCAAAACATTCTTGGATTGCAGCGTAGTATTCTTCATAAGTATAGGCATTTGTTTCTGGGCTTGTAGCAGCAAAAGCCTGTGCTGTGAAAGTACACAGAATGATCAAAACTGTTGCCAAGGCAATAAATTTTCTCTTCATGTTATTTATCCTCCTCATCGTTCGTGGGTTTGACTCTCTTTCGTGTAACTAGCATTATGAGAAATAATATTAAACTCAGCAATGCCAAATTATATCCGGATGAAAAGCTTTGTATTAAAACAAAAATTGGAATGCATATTGCCAAATCAGTTTTTCCTTTTTTGACGAGGAAAAACTCGATAATGCATAGCAAGACTGAAATAACAACAAAGTAAATTGTTAAGATCATACCATCGCTCCATTTACCAACTGCAGTGGGCTACACTTTTACGTTTCTCCCGTTCCTGCCACCTGCCCTATACAGGAACAACGATGATGAACCACAGGACTCACCTCACTTTCTTACACCAGTTATAGTTGATTGAGCAACATCCTTCACACAGTTGATTTTCCTTTCCCATTTGATTTTAACCATAAATTTAACTACGTGTAAACCACAGAATCTTTACATTTAGGCAACTGGCAGTTGCCTTTTCTATATTTTTGCTTCACCCTTTAATTTTTCGCCAATTTTTGATATAATTCTCACGCTGCGCCTCCTTCCAGCGGAAGGAGGTGACCGCCTTGTCGTACTTAACCGCCTTTGCTATCTCCGTACTGGCAGGAGTAGTTTCATACTACATCTGCAAGTGGCTGGATGGAGATAGTTGACCCCGCAGCACCCGGCCCAACGGTCTGGTCCACCGATAACGTACAAAAAGCCCTCCAGAAGCTGCAACGTCTGGAGGGCTTCGCTACGCCTTGTGTAGTTTTCTTAACCGCCTTTGCTCGGTCAACTGTAGTTTAGCAGCTTCCGCTGATTTTGTCAACGGATGATCCTGTCGATTGGCTGTATTCCCGCATTATATTATATACCATATATATAGTATATAAATTATATATCATTTTCCTTTATTTCTTCAAAACAGATCACTATGCGTTCCTGTTCTGGTTAAGCATAGAACAAGCTCATCATTCTTGATCTCATAAATCAGGAGCCAGTCTGGGGTTATATGGCACTCTCGGCATCCGATATAGTCTCCGGACAGGTTATGATCCCGATAGATTTCTGGCAGCGGCCTCTGTTCAGCCAAAATAGTGATTACTTCCTCCAACAGCCGCACATCATAACCTCTCCGAACAATCCGCTTGTAGTCCTTCTTGAAGGCCGTCTGATACCTAATTGTCAGCATTCAGATCCTCCATCAGGTCTTTTACGGAGGAAAAAGATCTGCTCATACCAATCCCATTCTCTGCATCCTCGATTGCTTTCCTTGTTACAGCATTCGGCACTTCGCCGCCAATCTCAAAAGGAATGCGATATTCACGCACCGCCTTCTTCGCAAAAATATTAATTGCGGCCGTCATCGTCATTCCCATATCTGTGCAAAATGCCTCAAACTGCATTTTTAAGTCGCTGTCCATCCGGATATTGATGTTTGTGCTTGCCATTATCGCAGCTCCTTTCTGTTCTTAACATTTTTATTGTATTCTATTTTATTTACATTGTCAATACATCTGTTCCATTGCCTCCAACTCGGTCATAGACTTCACGACACCATGCCCGGCACGAACCTGAGTAAGACCGCGATCCAGCTTCCGCAGATACACGGAGTTTCTTTCAGCCTTCTCCATTTCACCGTACCATTCCTCGCTGATGATTACCACGTTCTTATCTTTCTTCCGCGTGTCAATTACAGTTTCGTCAATCATATTATCTCACTCCTTGCATTGTTTCTTGTACTTTTCATTGTGCCACTTATTATGAAGACGCTGCACAGTCTCATTTCCATTTTTGGGGTAAATATGCCCCGCAAAAGCAATCAATAATTGATATAAAGTATATAAATTAAATAATATATATACTTTATATCACATAAATCCGCTATTTCTTTTTGGCTCAGTACTTGTTATACTATTTCCGTGCAAAGAAGAAGGATTGCGCTCCATGAGGATGTAATAGGAGGGAATCTGCATTTATGATTACACGCAAAGAAATTGACTTGGCTGCACCGCTAACAACGCCACAAATAGAAATGCTAACGGCTCTCGCAGCCTCTCCATCGACCGCAGATGTAGACTGTCCGGAATTAACGGCAGCACAACAAAAAAATTTCTATCGGCTCATCCGCAAAACTGATTCCCGCTTCATCTCAGGTGACACAGATACACCGAAAAAGTAGCGTCCTTTGCTAAAACAATCACCAAGCAACCTTGCCATAAATCTATATATCGTAAATATCTTATATAACGTATATACTTTACACAAAGTATATACGTTATTTTGTTTCCCACCACTTTCGAATCGTCTTCGGGTCCAGCCCTGTTTCTTTATGGCAATCAGCTTTTCGCCCGTCCGGATGCTGTTCGCGCCACGCCAGGACTTTTTCCTGCGCCGTTCCGCTTCCGCACGGCCGACCTTCCGCAGCCTTCATTGGGATTCCAATCGCCTTCATATCTTCCTTACGCCGTCGCGCCAAATAGAGATGCTTTTCCTGCGTCAACCCGTTTCTTCTATTCCGCTCTATATGAACGTCCGTCAGAGCCTCTATATCTGAAATCGTAAAGTTGTAATATTCTCGGTCATATGCCTCCAGTGCGCTCTTGATATCATCCTCAGTCAGCGCATTTTCGTGCTGCACCATCTGAAGATCTTCAAACGCTGTCTGCATATCCTTCCGAAGCTGCGCCTTTGAAACGTCGCATTTGTAGGCATAGATTGCCATGCACATCAGGAAAAAGTAGCGATGCCCGCCTCGAATGGATAAGATTTGTCGCATCCACCAGTGATAAAGCGCATGGGGATCATCCCCATGAACCTTTCCTGCAATATCCCACTTCTTTGGATGCTTTTCACCTCGGACAACAACACGTTCATACCACTCCGGGTACGCTTCTCTGGCTTCAGCTCTCGTTATCTTGGAAGGTCGAAATGGTCTATTGACGTCTACACGATTTTCCGGTTTTGCGTAAGCATTCAAGTACTCCAGCGTCACCGGCTCGCCGGTCCGGAACGCCACAATCTGATTGCCATGCTTTTCATTGATGCTGCCGACCATGCGGAAGCTCTGGTTGATTGACTGATACTGAATCTCTTTATTTTGCGACGTCGCACCATACTCCCACATCCGGAATGTAAGATCGTACTTTAGGCTTTTCAGCTGGATTTTAATATTCGGGTATAGATCTATTGGCTCTAGGAAAAAATAGCAAACGTGCAGACCAGTTCCGGACAGCACAATGTACGTTGGCATCGGCAAGCGGCGGATCCGCGTCGGATCGCCGCCAAAACGTAAAAATAGATTCCGCAGTTCCTTCAGGCCAACACCATCCAAATCGAAGATTAGTGCGTTCATCCGCTGCGCGTGCTCCAGCTTATTAGATCTTCCACGATAAGACAGCCCGCTGCACAACGTCAGCGGATTTTGTTCGATAAATTCCATGTAATCATTTTCCCACTGATCGGAGAACATGATTCTTCGGCGCATTCTCTTAAAACCATCGGACGTTTGCTCCCGATACAGATAAATCGCGTTGGGGTGAGAATAATCCATATGCTGCTCGTCAGATCGCTCGTTATTCGGGAACATCTCCCGGTAAAAATCACACCCACTGACTTCTGGAAACTGAGAACTCAAATACTCATAGCCTTCAGCATAATTCTGTGTCATACAGAATCCTCCTAGCAAAAGAAAAAGAAGCAAAAAGAAAAATCCGCTGCGGCGGGGACACCAAACCATCCGGTTTTGCCCACCGCCTTTCCCACAGGCTTACGCCTGCCGGTACGCCCACAGGATTCCCCACACCATAAAGGCGTGGAGAATCCTGATGGACGACCTTGGAAAAGCCCGTGGACAAAACCTATTGCACCGTCGGAGGGGCTGCGCCCCCCGATCTAGCACCCAACAAATCGTTACAAATTGCAGCCCCCTGCTTGCTTCCGAAAGAGAGAGATTTTTATATTTTCGCAATAAAAATCCCAGCTCTGCCCTAGCCCTAGAACCCCTATACGGGGGCTTAGATTATCAATAGGTTTATTCCCTATTTTCGACTGTTATTATAGCCTGTCCGATCCGCACTTTCAAGCCACCCGGACAGGCTATTTTACTATCCATTTTTCGTTCCAGCCCGCATATCTGCGGGGACGATTCCAATCGGTTTTGTGTGCTGAATGATATATTCCCAATAGCCAACTCTATAGTTTGCCCGAAGCTGCCGTGAGAATAGCGTATTGTGCGCTGCTTTGATTTCTTTCCAGTTTTCCGTTTCGATTAAATTCTCATAGCTGCTCCCGCTGCAAATCATCGTAATACCCACGTCGGCAAGCAAGCCATTTTTTCTGGCCAGAAGATCTTCCTCGATCAGCTGCCTTGCCTGGCTCTCTGTAAAATCGACCGAGTAAGGACTCTGAAGTATCGTCTCCCATACCTTTGCCGTCAGCAGCTTATTCCTGCCGGTTTTATACCGTATTTCTTTTTCGGAGGACATCACGACAACATACCCTGTATGTATCTTTTTCGGCCGCAGCCCTCTATCCGCATTTGCTCTTTCCCGCGAAATCCTGAGAAGGTTCGCATTGAGGGCGCGCTGGTCGGCGATTTCAGCCGTTTTCCGCTCCACCTGCTGTAGAAGGTCGTCTATCTGCGCTTGCACCCTCTGTGCGGCTCTGTCGGCCTCGTGTGCCGCCTCCTGTTTTACTCTGGATATCTCCCGCGCAGCGGCTCTTTCTGTTTCCTCTTTTTCGCGCTTGGCTCTATTGCGCTGATCAAGAAGTGTCTCATATTCCTGCTTTGTTTGAATCACATGGGAACACTCCTGGTCGTCCAGGCTGTCCACGGGTTTATACCCACCCGTCCACTGTTTTTTTACATACTCGATATCTCACTCGCCTCCCATCAAAGGCCACGGATATAGTTGTCCGCGACCACGCTAATTCTGTTATGCCCCAGCGCCTTGCTGCAGACCAGCATAGCAGCCTTGTCCAGCTTCTTGCCCGCTTCATCCTTGCGGCAAGTGTAGACGTCGCTCTGATATCTTTTTCCGGTCCCCTTATTCACCCGGTCAAATGGAATTTCGCTGATCTTTCTCGCATGAGCTTTGTAGATGGCAACTGCATAATCCGAGCGGTAACTGTGAATGTCCGCGCATTGGTGAATGAACTGCCAAACCTTTTCATCGGGCGGCGTGTTCTTCATCCGGTCAATGATCTGCGTTTGATTCTTCCCTATAATGGGGCTTACACGCTCCCTGCCGCCTTTTCCGTTCCGCACATGGATGAAATACTCACCGTCAAACATTCGCGTGTCCTGCAGCATCTGAAGCCGCTTCGTGTCGCCCAGCGTTCGCTGCTGCTCTGGAATTTTCTCAAGTGTCGTGATCTGCGCTTCGATCTGTTCCCGTGTCACCAGATCCGTTCCCTTCAGATCTGCCAGCTCACTGCGCCGCAGTCCGGTTCCCCGGCAGAATTTTATCAGCTCATCGTTGTTAGCTTCCGAGAAGTGCCGATCCCGCTTGGCGTCTCCCCGGCTCCGTTTGATTTCTGACCGGTTCCGCTTCGGCGGCTTGAAGTAGTCTTCATCGTCTGGCTTTATGCCATACAACTTCCCCAAGGCTTTCGCCTCGGCCTGAATCGTCCAAGCAGATAGATCCTGTTCAACTCGTACCTGCAGCCACTCGTTGACATACCTTTTTGCTTTCTTCAGCGTCGTACATTCCGGGTATTTTTCCTTGACATACTTCAAAAAGTACTTTATGTGCTTCCAGTAGGTCTTATATGTGTTGACCGAGAAGATCTTATCATCGGCTGTCCCGTTCAAGACTGCCTCGCGCTTACTTTCGCCCAGCGCCAGCATAGACGTCAATTTTTCATACGCCTGCTGGTGCAGGTCTTTCGAGTATGACTTGTTTTTTCGCCCCAAATGGTAGCCCCCTTTTCATTACGATATATAAATTATATATCGTATATACTTTATTTCAATTATATCAATTATTTACATTATATCATCGTTCAAGCTAAGCCGCTTCACGTCAGTTTCCGAAGAAACCTCGACGATCAGCAAAGTACACTTTTTTAAGTCTTATGTGTGACTGTTTTGAAGATTTCTCTTCTACACTTTTTTCTTGCTTATGTGTGCAGCCTATTTATTAGCGTCTACGGCAGTTGAGGTTCTGTCGAATCCTTTTCCGAGGGATCAGCTCTCCAGTGCTTTCTACAGTACACTGGCAACATTCAGTAGGTGGATGGAGAACAGATGCGTTCTGCTTACCTGTGCTTTCACAAAGATTACTCACAGCAGGGTCCATGATGTGCTTTCCAATTCACAAAGGTTACTACGGCAAGCCCACACATCACAAAGGTGCATCATACCTTTTTAGCGGCTCTAAAATAAAAACTGCTAAACCCCCGGCAGCTGCCGGGACGCTCTGGGCCTAATTACTATTTACCCTCGCCCAGACGAGTTTTCTGTAAAATTCACTGAGCCTTTCCAGCCGCTCAGTATTTGCAGTAAATATCCGCTGCCTCATCAACGGAAGTTCCATCAAAAGCCGTATTGAACGCCTCCACGACCTTTCTAGTGTCTGCCTGATCCAGGCCAACGATCTGTGCCGCCCGTAGAAAATAGCCCACGCAAGCATCGTTACTCCAGATTTCAGTTGTTTCCATCATCGCATCGGTGAAACTGGCTCCAGCCGAATCTTTCGGCGTCATTTTTTCTGATTCAACCTTTCGCATATAGTCCTTAATTGTCATTTGTTTTCCCTCCCAGCCAGTCCTAATTTACCGTCCTTTTCTATTCAAGCCCATCTTACCATACTATGCTGATAAAGTCAACATAAACTGAGTATATACGGATATAACGGTTTACCCGTTCACGCATTCGCGCAAACGGGTAAACCGTTATTAGGCATCCAAGATGCCCGGAGTTCCCCGGCGCAGCAGCACCGGGCGGGGTAAACCCCAGGCGTCTGCGGACGCCTCCCCTGCTCGGTGCGACAACGAACCGCCTTTCCTGTCGGCTGTCCGTTGTCGCCACCGAGCAATGCGCTCATCGAGTATTCGCCGTGCCAGCGAGAAAACTTCAGTATCGCCGCTGCCTATACAACCAATCGCGCAGGTTTTGTATCTCCGTTTAGTTGCCTTGACAATAATTATTTTGTATGTATAATATAATTATGGACACACTAAGATTTGAATGGGACCCCAACAAGAATGAGATCAACAAAAAGAAGCACGGCTTATCTTTCGAGGCAGCAAAGGAGGTCTTTTACGACGAGTTTGCCATTCTATTTGACGATCCGGATCATTCCATTGAAGAAGATCGCTTCCTCATTATCGGATCGATCAAATCGCAGAAAATTTGCATTGTGAGCCATTGCTACCGTGACAACGAAAACTGCATCCGTATTATCTCGGCAAGGCAGGCAACCAAAACCGAGCAACGCATTTATCTTGATGGAATTTGAGGTGATAGTATGAGAGATGAATATAACATCAGCGAACTGAATCCAAGAAAAAATCCATACGCGAACCGGCTGAAAAAGCA
>ERZ791626.1855-NODE-1855-length-12637-cov-3.713241_pt1 | contig 12637 bp, 10 predicted proteins | sample MGYA00510266_ERZ791626 | MGnify/ENA primary metagenome ERZ791626 (study PRJEB30046, sample SAMN00715208) | human gut metagenome | study: EMG produced TPA metagenomics assembly of the A metagenome-wide association study of gut microbiota in type 2...
ATCCCAACCCAGCAGATAGTCGCCCTCGTTGGCGTCGATGGAGCCAAAGCTGCCGTTGACGATAGCGGTACGCAGCTCATGCTCGAAGGTATGGCCCGCCAGGGTGGCGTGGTTGGCCTCGATGTTCATCTTGAAATCCGCCGTCAGGTCGTACTTCCGCAGGAAGTTCATGCAGGTAGCCACATCGAAGTCGTACTGGTGCTTGGTGGGCTCCTTCGGCTTGGGCTCCAGATAGAAATCGCCGGTAAAGCCGATCTTGCGGCCGTAGTCACGGGCCATACGCAGGAAGCGGGCCATGTTGTCAAGCTCCAGCCCCATGTCGGTGTTCAGCAGGGTGTCGTAGCCCTCGCGGCCGCCCCAGAATACATAGCCGGTGGCGCCCAGCTTCACCGCGGCATCCAGGCAGGCCCGGACTTTAGCGGCGGCGGCGGCAAACACATCGGCGCAGCAGGAGGTGGCGGCACCGGCCATGAACTTCTTGTCGCCGAAGTTGTTGGCCGTTACCCACAGGCACTTCTTGCCGGTCTTCTTCTGCAGCTCGTACAGATAATCCACCATCACGCGGAAGTTGGCGATGCTCTCGGCCAGGGTAGCACCCTCCGGGGCGATGTCCACGTCATGGAAGCAGTAGTAGTCGATGTTCAGCTTTTCCATCAGCTCGAAGGCGAAGTCCGCCTTGGCGCGGAACTTGGCCATGGGGTCCGTCTGGCCCATGGACTTATCCATGGTACCGGAGCCGAACATATCCACGCCCTCGGCGTCGATGGTATGCCAATAGCTCAACGCGAACTTCAGATGCTCACGCATTTTCTTGCCGGCGATGACCTCGTCCGGGTCATACCAACGGAAGGTAAAGGGGTCGGTCCCCTTGGGATCGTAGACGACCTTACTCACATCAGCGTACTTTTTCATGTTATTACACCTCCGAAGTATGTTTCGTTTTTACGCGGGAACGGATCATGGGCACCACCAGCTGGATGATAACGGCCACCAGCAAAATCGAGCCCTTGATGGTATCGTTGATCAGAGCGTCCACCTGCAGGGAGGCGATGATCTTGTCGATGATGGTATAGCTCATGGCGCCGAACAGAACGCCCAGAAGCTTGCCCTTGCCGCCGCTCATGCTGATACCGCCGATGACCACCGCGGCGATGGCGTACATCTCGTTGCTCTTACCCAGGGTAGCCGGGTCGACGGAGCCGTTCATGGCCAGCCACAGGAAAGCGCTCAGGCCGGTGAGTATGCCGGTAATGACATAGACCGCCACACGGGTACGGTTGACGTTGATACCGGCCAGGGCTGCGGCGCGCTCATTGCTGCCCAGGGCATAGACGGTCTTGCCGAACTTGGTGCAGGTGGATATGAACACCATGATGACCGTGACCAGCAGCAGCACGATGCCCACCACGGGAACAGTGGCGATCTTCAGCTGGCCGAAGCCGTAGAAGCTGGCATAGTGGTCCAGGGTACCGGTCATATTGAAGATGGAGGACCCGGTAGTCCGCAGGTAGTACTGAGCCACCGAACGGAAGATCAGCATGGTGGCAAGCGTCACGATGAACGCGGGCATTTTCACCAGGCCGATGAGCACACCGTTGAACAGGCCGCACAAGCCGCCGGCCACCAGGGCGAACAGCAATGTGAGGAACACGCTGTCCGTGGCATTGAACACCACCACGGAGAAGCTGCCCACCAGCGCCAGCATGGAGCCCACGGACAGGTCAATGCCGCCGGTGATGATGACAAGACCCATGCCGAAGGCCATGATGCCCACCACAGCGGAGTGCCGCAGGATGTTCATCACGCCACTCCAGGTGGTCGCGCCGTGGTTAATAAACAGATAGGCGATGAAGATCGCCAGTGCGATGAGGATAAAGCTGTAATTATTGATCCAGGCGGCAATGCCCTTCTTGTTCAGCCCCGGTTTTTTGGTCTGGGCCTTCAGTTCCGTGTTCTGACTCATACGTTTACCTCTCCCTCCGTTGCGTGTATCACATTGGTCGCATACAGCATGACTCTCTCCTCCGTGATCTCCTCACGGGGCAGGATCGTCTGGATATGCCCGTGGTAGAACACCACACAGCGATCCGCGATCTTCTGTATCTCCGGTATCTCCAGGGTGTTGACCAGGATGGTCTTGCCCTTCTCGGCCAGCTCCAGGATCAGCTTGTAGATCTCCGCCTTGGCGCCCACGTCGATACCCTGGGTGGGGTTATCCATGATAAGGATATCCGCCTCGGTGGTGAGCCACCGGCCCAGGATCACCTTCTGCTGGTTGCCGCCGGACAGTGACAGGATCAGGTCATCATGGCTGTTGGCCTTGATGTTCAGCATATCCCGCATCCTGTTGTACTGCGCCACCTCTTTCCGCCCGCGGATCAGCTGGTGATTGGCAGAAAGCGTGTGCTCGGAGATGTAGTTGTTCTCCAGCAGCGTGAAATCCGGGATGACGGAGTTTTCCTTGCGGTTTGCGGGGATCATGCCGATCCTGTGGCACATGGCGTTATGTATGCCGCCATGGCGCAGCGGCTCTCCGTTGACATACACCGTGCCCGAGCGGATGGGAATCGCGCCGAAGATCGCCTGCATCATCTCGCTGACGCCGGCGCCCTTCAGGCCCGTCAGGCCGACGATCTCGCCCTTACGCACCTCCAGGTCCACATTCTCAAAGCCGTCGCCGCTAAGACGCTCCAGCTTCAGCGCCACATCACCCAGCTGGCGGGGCTGGTACACCGAGGCCTCGGAGTAGCTGCTGCCCACCATAAGACGGGTGACGGCCTCCGGCGTAGTGTCGGCGATATTGCCGGACTGAATAAAACATCCATTCCGCAGGACCGTGTAGCGGTCCGCGATGGTAAATATCTCGTTCATTTTGTGGGAGATGAAGATGAAGGACTTGCCCTGCTCCTTCAATCGCCGCACGATACTGAACAGGTGCTCGATCTCCGCGTTGTTCAGCGCGGTGGTCGGCTCGTCCAGAATAAAGAGCTTCGCATTGGCGTGAAGTGCCTTTGCGATCTCCAGCAGCTGCTTTTTGCTGGTCTCCAGCTCGTCTACCAGGGCGTTGGGGTCGATATCCACGCCCAGGTCGCTCATCAGCTGGCGCGTCTGCTCCAGCATGGCCCGCTTATCCAGCGTGCCCAGCTTGGTCAGCAGTTCTTTGCGAAGAAAAATGTTCTCGTACACCTTCAGATCGTTAAACAGGTTCAACTCCTGGTGTACAAAGGCGATACCTGCCTGTTCTGTCCGCTTGACGGAAATGTCATGCATTTGCTCTCCGTCAAACTCGATCTCGCCCTCATCCCGCTGATGCACACCCGCCAGGATGTTCATCAATGTGGACTTACCGGCGCCGTTCTCTCCCAGCAGCGCGTGTACTTCCCCGCGCTCCACGGAAAAATCAACGTGCGAAAGCACTTCCACACCGGAGAATGATTTGGTGATATTGGTCATTTTCAGCAATTCCATGCCGCACGCCTCTCTTTGCTGTTTGATAAGATCCCTTCTGCGAAGGGGGAGGTGCCCCGCGGGCGCCGAAGCGCCCGCGAAGCCCTCGGAAACGACTTTACTTACTTGGAGACAGCGTCACCGAAGCCCTGGAAGTCGTTGACGTTGGTAGCATCCACCACGGACACGGCGATGACGTGATCCTGGGTGACGGTACCGCCCTCGATGTGGGTGACCATGTCATCCACGGCAGCCTTGATCATCGCGGGATCGTAAGTAACGGAGAACAGATCGGCCAGCTTGGCGACCTCAGCGGTGTAATCCTTCTGATGGATGCCCTTCAGCACGGAATAGATCTCGTTCAGACCGGAGGAGGTGCCCAGATGCACACCGGCGTTCAGGAAAGCGTCCTTCTTCTCGGCATCGATCTCGGAGCTCTTCAGCGCCTCCAGGATGCCCATGGCGATCTCGTCGTCGTGGGTGAAGATCCACTTGGTGGCGGTGATGTCCTCAACAGTGCTGGCATCCAGCCAGTTGATGAACAGCTCCTTGCCCTTGCTGCGGCTCCAGCCGGTGTAGTCGGTGGACTGGATGGCAGCGATCTGCTCCTCGGTCCAGCCATTTTCCTTCAGCACGCTGAAGAAGCCGTCGTTACGCATGGTGGGAACGGAAGAGTTGTCACCGGGCATGATGAGGACCTTGTCGCCAGCCTTCATGCCGTCGGCGATGAAGCGCTTGGCGGTCTCGGCGCCGATGCCGTTGTTATCGCCCTTGACGCAGGCAACAGCAGTGGAAGCAGCGGAGTCGATGATACGGTCGAACATCACATAGGGGATGCCGCTGGTGGCCAGCTTGGCCATGGTGTTCTCCAGGGTGTTGTCCTGAGGCAGAATGACCACATAGTCAGCGGTCTTGTTCTCGATCAGGTCCTCCACCTGCTGGATCTGGTTGGCAGCGTCGGAAGAGGTGATGACGGTGGCGGCATACTTGCCGGCGTCATTCAGCTCCTGCGCCTTCTCCTGCGCATAGGTCATCACAGCGCCGGTCCAGCCGTGGTCGGCATTGGGGACCAGGATCGCGATGCGATTACCCGTGGCAGCATCGTTGTCCTTGTTGGCGTCATCGTCCTTCTTCTCGCCGCAGGCGACAAGAGACAGGGCCATGACCAGCGCAAGGATCAGTGCCAGTACTTTCTTCATGGTTGTTTCCTCCTAAAAATTTTTTATAGATACGGACAAAGTCCGCCTATAACGTGTTCTTACAGCTCCACCCAGGCAGAGTCCTTGGCTGCGGAGTCGATGACCGCGTGAATGAACTTCACGCCGTTGAGGCCGTCGGTGACGGTGGGATAGTCGAAAGAGCCGTCGTTGGCCGTACCGCCCGCCTTCACCGCCAGAATGGCGCTGATGATGTTCTTGTAGATGTTGGCAAAGGCGACGATCAGTCCCTCGGGATGGCCGGAGGGGATGCGGCTGTACGCGCCGGCCTTCTCGGTGATATAACCGGTACCGCGGGACAGGGTCTCCGTGGGCTTGCCCTTGGGGGTGTACTTCAGATAATCAGGATAGTGCTGCTCCCACTCCAGTGCACCCTCGCTGCCGTAGATGCGGATGGTCAGGCCATTGAGCTTACCCGCCGCGATCTGGGAGCACCAGTACGCGCCGTTGACGCCGTTTTCGTACTCGACGAGCATATTGGCGTTCAGGTCCAGCTCCTTGCCGTAGCGGTTCACGGTGGCGGCCAGACGCTTGATGTTCAGGCCGGTCAGGTAGTGGACGGAGTTCTCGATGTGGGTGCCGATGTCGCCCACACAGTTGGAGATACCGGATACCGCCGGATCGGCGCGCCAGACGGACAGCTTAGTGGTGCCCTCGCCGGGGACGCCCAGCTCATCGATGAGCCACTCCTGGACATACTCCGCATTGACGGCGGCGATCTTGCCGATCTTGCCCTCGGCGATCATCTCGCGGGCCACCTTCATCATGGTGTAGCCGGAATAGGTATAGGTGACACCGAAAACCAGGTTTTTCTCCTTGGCCAGGGCCACCAGCTCCTGCGCCTGTTCCACGGTAAAGCACAGAGGCTTTTCGCATACCACATGGATGCCGTGCTGCAGGAAGCACTTGGCCACGTCGTAGTGGGTGTTGTTCGGGGTCGTGATGCTGACGAAATCGATACCGTCGGGACGCCTGCTCTCCGCCTCGGCCATGGCCTCATAGCTGGGGTACACGCGGCTCATGTCCAGGGAGTAGGTCTCGCCGGTCTCACGGTTCTTCTCCGCATTGGTGGAGAAGCAGCCCGCCACCAGCTGTGCGCGGGGGTCAAAGGCGATGGCTTTGCGATGCACCTCGCCGATAAAGGCGTTCATGTGGCCACCGACCATGCCGTAACGGATCTGAATACCCATATTGTCCTCCTTGTCGCGTTTCAGTTGGCGATAGCGTCGTCAAACTTCACATCGGACTTCTTGAAGTCCACCTTCTTCACGAAAGCGGCCGCCTCGGTAGCGCCCTCGATACGGTCCATACCGCTGTCCTCCCATTCCACGGACAGAGGGCCGTCGTAACCGGCGGCGTTCAGCACGCGGATGATCTCCTCGAAGTTCACGTCACCATGACCCAGGGAGCGGAAGTTCCAGCCGCGGCGCAGGTCTCCGAAATCGATGTGGGAGCCCAGCAGACCGCTGCGGCCATCCAGAGTCACCGCCGCATCCTTCATATGGACGTGGTACACGCGGTCCATAAAGTCGCGCAGGAACAGATGGGGCGTCACGCCCTGCCACAGCAGGTGGCTGGGGTCGAAGTTCAGGCCGAACTCGGGGCGGTCGGCAAACTTCTTCAGCAGCTTCTCGGTGGAGTAGTAGTCGAAAGCGATCTCGCCGGGATGGACCTCCAGGGCGAACTTGATGCCGTTGGCCTTGAACTCATCCAGGATAGGGGACCACAGGCGCACGATCTCGTCGTAGCCGTTCTCGACCATCTCCTCGGTGGTCGGGGGGAAGGAATACAGCCACTTCCAGATGGGAGAGCCGGTGAAGCCCGTGACCACATAGCAGCCCAGCTTCTTGGCCACCACGGGGGCCTTCTTCATGGTGTCGATCGCCCAGGCGCGGATCTCCTCCGGCTTGTCGGCCAGCGCCGCGGGAGCAAAGTTGTTCAGCCGGGGATCGGGAGCGTCGCCCACACACTGGCCGATGATGTGGCAGGCCAGGGCCTTGCAGATCAGGTTGTTCTTCGCCAGGGTCTCCTTGATCCAGGCTACGTAGCTGTCATCGCTGTATGCACGATCAATGTCGATGCCGTTGCCCCAGCAGGCGACCTCCAGGCCGTCATAGCCCATCTTGGACGCCAGCGCACACAGTTCATCGAAGGGCAGGTCCGCCCACTGGCAGGTGCAAAGAGTTACCGGTCTGTTTCCCATGATACATTCCTCCTGTTAAAAAGTTAAATCATCATCGGCCTGTGCCGATCGGATCACAAACTTACTGCGAGTGCCGCACACGCACACGGTTGTGGGTATACACCACGCCGGCGGCGGGCCGCCGTCCGGTGTGGATATAGTCGAACAGCACACGCACCGCCTCGTCTCCCTGGGCGAAGGGCTCCTGGGTCACAGTGGCGGCGATGCGCCCTTCCTCCATATACCGCAGCACGGTCTCCGTCCCGTCCACCGCCAGCACGCGGATATTCTTTCCGCTTTCCAGGATGGCCCGCATACCGCCGTCGATACCGGCGGCGGCAAAGCACACCATGTCCGGCGTGTGGTCCGCCAGATAGGCCCGCAGCACCTGATAGGAGACATCGTCGTCGTCCTGATTTTCCAGCACGGCGTCCACCGTGATCTCCGGAGTGCCCTCCAGTGCGGTCCGCAGACCGCGCACGCGGTCCATATGGCCGCGGACATTGGTGCTGCCGATAACAGCCGCCACGCGGCCCCGGCCATTGAGCATGAGCTGCACCAGATCTCCGGTGATCATACCGCTGTTGTAGTAGTCGCAGCCGACAAAGGCCACACGGTCGACATCGATATCGGTGTTGACTGTGACCACCGGTATGGGCAGTGACTGCAGGTACTCCGCGACCTCGGGCACATCCAGCGGCATGACCGCCAGCGCGTCCACGCCCTCGGCCACCAGCCGGCGCATGGCCTGCAGCTGCGTGGCGGCGTCGTAGCCCTTGATCTCGCGGATGGTAAGGGTGGTGCCGTAGCTGGAGAGTTTTCTGGCGCGGCTCTGTGCGCCGCGGAGCACCTCGTCAAAAAAAGGATTGCCGACGGAGGGTATGACCATGCCGATGTGGGTGCGCTGACGGGAGCGAATAAGCGCCTGAGCCAGCTGGTTGGGCTGGTAGCGCTCACGCTCGGCAATGTCCAATATACGCTTGGCCAGCTCGGGATTTACGTTGCCGCGGCCGTTGAGTACCCGGTCGACGGTGCCGCGGCTGGTGCCCGCTTTTTCGGCGATCTGCTTGATGGTCACGCGTCCGCTTCTCCTCTCCGAAATTTGTATCGCCCTTGGCGATGTGTCATTTGTGCTCGAGCACGAATTGACTGTGCTCGAGCACAGTTTCAAAATACCATCTCTTTTGTGATCTGTCAACGGAAAAGGGCCGGCATGGCTCTATTTCTGTAGAGTTGCCTAAACACAGCGAAAAACTTTTGTTGTTTTTCCCAGTAGACATTTCGGAATTCCCTGTTACCCGCAACGCTTTGTGCCAAACATTCCAAACCAATAAGGTGGCTGCCAAACAGCAAAAGGGGCCACCATACAGCGGTCCCTTTTATACGGAAAAAGCCAAACGGCTCCCGGGTGCGCGCCCGGGAGCCGTTTGGTGCAAGGGGGAGGAAAAGGAGTAAAGGAAGAAAACAAGCTATTTGGTGCAGACCGGCAGGAACTGGCCGAAGCAGTCGGGCAGGACCTGACCGTCACGCATAGTGGTGCGGCCACGGAGGATGGTCTCGACCACCCGGCCCTGGAAGGACATACCGTCATAGGGGGACCATTTGGCTTTAGAGTACATCTTCTCCTGACGGAAGGTGTAGGCCGCGGACATATCCACAATGGCCAAGTCGGCATCGGCTCCGGGGCGAATAACGCCCTTGCGGGGATAGAGGCCGAAGGTACGGGCCGCATTGGCGGAGGTGATCGCCGCCACGCGGGGCAGCGTCAGCAGGCCGCGGTGGACAGCGGTGAGCAGCACAGGAGAAAGACCCTCGATACCGCTGATACCGGCGGGGGCATCCCAGAAGGAACGGTGCTTTTCCTCGCAGGTGTGGGGCGCGTGATCTGAGCAGACCCAGTCCAGGGTACCATCCGCAAGGCCCTGCCAGACTGCCTGGCGATCTGCGGCGGTACGGATGAGAGGGTAAGTCTTCATCACCGCACCGCAGCGGCGGGCGTCGCGGTCGGTGAAGGTCAGGTAATGGGTACAGGTTTCGGCGGTGACATCCACGCCGTCGGCCTTGGCGCGGCGAAGGTGCTCCACGCCGTCGCCTACGCCCACATGGAGGACGTGCAGGGGCATGGAGAGCTCCTTGGCCATGTCGATGGCGGTGTCGATAATGGAGGTCTCGCAGCTGACGGGGCGGGTACGCAGCAATGCGGCGTAGGCCTGCGCGCCGGCGGCAAGGGCCTCCTGCGTCAGGGCTCGAACAATGGAGAAATTCTCCGCATGGATGCCCAGGCGTTTGCCGGTGGCCTTCACGGCGCGGAACAGGCGGTAGATCTGGCCGTCGTCCGGGGGTGGAAGGACGTTGTCCATGCCCTCACGGTAGTTGTAGATCAGGCTGTTGTCCCGGTGGTCCACCGCGTAGCCCCAGAAGAATTTGAAGGCCACGCAGCCGGCCTCCGCCAAAGCGGGCAGGCTGGCAAGATTGGCATCGCCCAAAGCCAGGCCCCAGACGCAGAAATCCGCATGGGCCTTGAGCTGGATGACCGAGACAAGATCGCGGAGAGACTCCGCCGAGTGGATGGTAGGGGTGCAGTTGGGCATTTCGAACACGGTGGTAATACCGGTGGCGGCAGCCGCCGCGGTGGAGGAACGGAAATCCTCCTTCTCGCCGGTGGCCAGACGGCCGTCGCGGGAGTGAACGTGGGTCTCGATCAGGCCGGGCAGGATATAGCGGCCAGAAGCGTCGGTGGCTTCGCTGACGGTGCCGGGCAGGCGCTCGGACGTGACGGCGGCGACCCGGCCGTCACGAATGTAGATATCGGCACGCTGCATACCGTCATCGTTGACCACCGTACCGTTGTAGATGACTCTGTCCCAGTCCATAAATGCCTCCTCCGATATGTATACTGTATACGCTTAGTCTTCAAGAGAAGCCCCCATGACAGGTCACAGGGGTCTCGTGCAGGCGGTACATTCCGTCATACAGACGGTACATATCCGCTATGCAGATGGTACATATCCGTCATGCGGGCGATACATATCCGCCATGCAGATGGTACATATCCGTCATGCAGATGGGGTCTGTGCGTCAGTCCTCCCTGCCGTAGCGCTGGAGTGCGGCCTCATGAACGTTAGCGGTATGGGCGGTGAGCACCCGACGGAGGCGATCCGCATCACGGGCCCGTAGGGACGCCACGATCTCCTCGTGCTCCGCCAACGCACGGCGGCGGCGTTCGTCATCGGACAGCACGCTCTCGCGGAAGCGGGCGTGCTCCGGGTTCTGAAACGACGTGGTGGCGCTGTAGCTTTCGATCTGGTCCAGGAGCTTGATGAGCAGGGGCATATTGCTGCTCTGGGTCAACAGGCCGTTGAATTCGTCCAGGTGGCGGAAATACGCACCGACGTCATGCTTGTCCAGTGCCTCGGCACAGCCGCGGTTGTCGGCCTCCATGGCGTCCAGCTGCGCGTCGGTGATGTTCCGCACCACAGCATCCACGCTGAGCAGCTGCAGGGCGGAACGGATGGTATAGACCTCGTCCACCTCGGCACGGGTCAGCCTGGGCCGGGCCACGGCGCCCTTACGGGGCTCGTAGACCACCAGCCCCTCACGCTCCAGCATACGGATGGCTTCGCGCACGGGGGTGCGGCTGACGCGGAAAATATCGGCGTATTTTGTTTCAACAATGCGCTCATCCGGCGCAATATCGCCGTTGATGATGGCGTTTTTCAGCTGGGTATATATCGTCTCGCGCTGGGGATTGGCGGGGTCCACCGGTGTGAAGGCTGTCATCTCTCTCTGCCCCCTTCTTTTTATACCGCAGCAGGCGGCTCTATACACACTATACCCGCTGCTGCGGGAAAAAGCAAGCAAAACCGGCAAATTCTGCTGATTTTCCCTCTCCTGCCGGGGCTTGGGCGCAGTGCAGTCTCTCTTGCATGTGCGCGGGATACTGTATACAAAATACATGGTAACATATTCCTTTCCCTTTTGCAAGGGGTTTTCGGATGCGCGGCAAAAAAAGAAAGCCCTTACGGGCTTTCTTTTTTCGCTTAGTGACGCTTTTTAGCGGTCCAGGCCATGCCGGTAACGGACAGGACAGCCGTCACGGCGTAGATGCCGATGCCGGCGTCGAAGGTCTGGGGGCTGCTGCTCTTACCGCCGATGGTAAAGTCCATGCTGGTGTTGCCCGCCGTGGACAGGATGGTGATGGTGTGCTTGCCCGCCGCCAGCGTCTTGAGGTACGCGGCCTTCAGGTACACCACGGTGGAGCCCTCTTCAGCGGTGTAGTTGGACTTGGCAAGGGTCTTGCCGTCCACCTGGACACCCTGGAAGGTGCTGAACGCCGCGGTGGAACGGAACACCAGGCCGTAGTCGCCGCCGGGATAATCCGTAGCGGACTTGTTGGTGCCGTTCAGCTCAGCGGTGATGCTGGGGGTGGAGGGGTAGTAATAGTAGCCGCCGGTGGAGGGGGTGGGTGCGGGCTTGACCGTTTCGGTCTTACCGGCAGCAATCGTGTTGCCATTGATGCTAATGTCCTTTTCGGTGCTGTTCTTCACAGTGACACCGGTAGGAATACCGGTCAACTCAACACTTTCACCATATGTGATTTCAACGGTGCTCCCGGCAGTCGCAGCCTCAGCAATATTAGATGCACCCACAGCATAGACGGTCTCGCCGTTCTTATCCTTAACAGTAGCCCTGGGGCTGTCAGTCTTTATGTAGGACGTTACATCAGTAGTGAATGTACCGGAAAAGACCGCCAGCTTTGCCGTAGCGCTAACCTCGATATTGCCCGTAATAACGCTGCTACCCTCTACAGATACTTCGGAGGTTTTATCTGCGTCAAATGCGACATTTGTGAAATCGCCGGTAACTCTTGCTACTATTTTGGTATCTTTAATGGCGGTTTTTGCCGCATTTTTGCTGTTGTTGGACAGCGTGTAATTCGGGCCCTGCTTTAAGCTTCCATCAGCTTGTTTATAAAAAGCATCCTTCAAATTCCTGCCATCAATGACCATATTATTCAGTGTCAAATCGCAATAGTTCTGGATAAGCATTGTCATATTGCCTTCGCAGTTTTCGGCAATATTGATCGTACCGTTCATGAACACGACCTTTGTGCTCTCCCCTGCCTTTGTCTCCAAGTGGAACCCCTGCGATTCATAGCCCGCTGAGCCAACTGCCGGTGTAGTCAGCGTATAGGTAAAACTATTAAAATTAATCGTAAACGCCTTGGCTGCAATCTGATTTGCCTTCGGTGTTGCGTATGTGCCTATGCCACCACCAGCAGCATTTCTCAGCAATACAACTGTCCCGTCATCCGGAACATTTTTGATTGCCTCTTCCAGTGTCGCATACTCTTGGTCGCCAACTTTGGCAACCGCCGGATCTGTAGCCCAGCTGACGCTGCAGAGGGACAGCGCCATGACCAGTGCCAGAATGGTTGCTAACAATTTCTTCATGTCTCATACCCCGTTTGTTTTAGATTTCCGCAGACACACTCGTTTTAATGGAGGTTAAAACGCAAATGCAGAGGTACCTCTGCGGATAGTCAAATTATAGCACAGTCACATCGTTTGTCCAGCCTTTTTATGGAAATTTTACACATTTTTTCTGTTACCGGGAATGGAAAACGGGAGAATTTGACAGAAAATGGAAATTAGGGGTGTTTCGCCGCTGCGGGCGGGGCGGGTATGATTTGTCATAATTGTCAAAAAAGTGGGGTTTATTTTTGTGCTAAGGGCAGAAATGCTGTACTTCTATTGACGGCGGGGTGAAATGCGAGTAAAATATGTACACA
>ERZ791626.1857-NODE-1857-length-12620-cov-4.283645_pt1 | contig 12620 bp, 9 predicted proteins | sample MGYA00510266_ERZ791626 | MGnify/ENA primary metagenome ERZ791626 (study PRJEB30046, sample SAMN00715208) | human gut metagenome | study: EMG produced TPA metagenomics assembly of the A metagenome-wide association study of gut microbiota in type 2...
TAAAATTAGCAATCCTAGTGCCGCGACGGCTGGCGTTTTACGTCAGGCATCGTCGGCGGGGCCAGGAAGGGATAGTTTGAAGTTTTCAGTTTGGAGTTTGACGAAGAAACCAGTTCGTCAACCGGCTTTTTCCAAAAAACTCAGCACTAAAGGACCCTCGACTGGGGACGGTTTCCATCCTGAATCGCCCGGGATGGCACCAGATGCAAGGCGGAAGAAGGAGTCATAGCGGCGCTATGGCGACTGATGACAACGAAGCAGATGGCACCATACCGGGTGAGACAGGGGAAACAAGTCCCCGGCCGTGGGTCCTCTTATATGCCGGTCCCATCAAACGCCGGGATGAATCCTTCGCTGGCGCTGGATTTTTCTTGTACGAATCCGTCTTCGATGCCGCTGTCAAAGAGGTATTGTTCGGCTTCATCGTATTCTTCGTCCGTCAGGGGCCGGTCGATTTCCGGGTATTCGCTGGCCCGGCCGCAGGGGATGTACTGGCGCATGAGGCTGAACAGGACTTGTTCCGGCTCGAAGTGGTCCCGTACCCAGTCGATGACGCGCTTTGTGTTGTCTACGTGGCCAGGCAGGATGAGATGGCGGATGACGACGCCCTTTTGGAGCATGCCGTCGTCGTCCAGGACGTAGGGGCCTGTCTGTTCGTACATGGCGAGGATGGCACGGGCTGCTATGTCCGGATAGTCCCGGGCGCCGCTGTAGCGTTCTGCCATGGCGGAGTCCATGTATTTCAGGTCAGGCAGGTAAATCTGGACTTTCCCTTCGAAGGCCCGGATCGTTTCTACCCGTTCATAGCCGCCGCAGTTGTAGACGACCGGTACGGGAAGCGGCTCCGACAGGCTTTCCAGGATGGCCCGCGTATACGGCGTGGGGGTCACGAGATTGATATTGTGCGCTCCCTGGGCGATGAGTTCGTGGTAGATGGCCTGGAGCCGGGACACCGTGACGGGAATCCCTTTGCCATCCATGCTGATCTGGGAATTCTGGCAGAAACAGCAGCGCAGGTTGCAGCTGGAAAAAAAGACCGTGCCCGATCCGCGGCTGCCGCTGATGCATGGTTCTTCCCAGAAGTGCAAGGCTGCCCTTGCCAGCACCGGCTGGAGCGGGCTGTGGCAGTAGCCGGGAAGGTCCGGGCCGATGCCGTCGCTTTTTAGCGGACGGACGACATGGCACTGACGGGGACAGTCCATGCAGGGCTGTGTTGTATTCATGAAAATCACCTCGAACCTACTATATACCAAAAAAAGGACGACCGCAAATGCGATCGTCCTTTTCTATTACCAGACTAGATTATGCCTGTTTGAAGTCTTTCGGGCAGGTCTGTTCGGCAAAGCGTTTTGCTACCGGATCTGTAGCGACCAGTTCCTGGAGTTTCTTCAGTCCTTCTTCTTCTACCGACTTGGTAGTCGTGTAGCTGGCCGGAACCGTCTTGGAGAGTTCCAGACATTTCTTGAGAGAACTGATACTTACGATGATGACCAGGATAGCCATGATGGCAGATACGACGAACAGGAGCATTTCGCCCTTCGGCAGATAAATGTTGAACATGTTGAGGAAATCTGCCCAGAAGATAGCGACAGTAAGGAATGCCCACGGAATACCTGTAACCCAGATGTAGCGGGCTTTACCCATGCTGCAGATAACAACAGAGGAAATAGCCAGGGTGATGATGGCGAGCAGCTGGTTGGATACACCGAATATCGGCCAGATCGTGGACAAGTTGCCTTGTACGAGGATGTAGCCCCATGCGCCGGAGATAGCAGCCGATGCGATGATGGCACCCGGAGTCCAATGGGAATCGCCGAATTTGGTCCATACACGGCCAACGAGTTCCTGCAGCATGTAACGGCCAACACGTGTGCCGGCATCGATGATTGTCATGATGAACAATGCTTCGAACATGATGCAGAAATGATACCAGTAACTCATGAGAGAATCAAGACCAGGGATGTTGGAGAAGATGAATGCCATGCCGACAGCCAGCGATACAGCACCGCCAGGACGATGGGCAACGTTTTCACCAACCATTGCGTTCAACTGCGGCAGATCGACGACCTGCATGCCGAGAGCATTGAAATGTTCGGCTGTGGAGTTGATAGCAAAGTAATCATTCGGAACAAGGGATGTAGCTGCGATGAGGGCCATCATAGCTACGAAAGATTCGGTCAGCATAGCGCCATAACCGACAGGAACGATGGAGCGTTCGTTCATCAGCATCTTCGGAGTTGTACCAGTAGAAATCATGCAATGGAAACCGGAAACAGCACCGCAGGCGATGGTGATGAAGATGTACGGAAGAACCGGGCCAGTGATGACCGGGCCGCCGCCAGCGCAGAACTGGGTCAGGGCCGGCATCTGGATGGTCGGGCCGACGACGATAACGCCGATAGCCAGAGCACCGATAGTACCGATTTTCATGTACGTGGAGAGGTAATCACGCGGAGCCAGGAGCAGCCATACCGGAAGAGCTGCGGCAACGAAGCCGTAGATGATCAGGGCGATATCAATTCCGTGGCGGCTGATGGTGAAGATCGGAGCCAGTGTCGGAGAAGCCTGTACAGCAGGACCAACGATAACAGCCAGCAATGTCAGGACGACACCGATGACCGTGCCTTCCTTGATCTTGCCAGGACGGAGGAACTGCATGTAAATACCAATGAACAGAGCGATAGGAATCGTCATGCCGATGGTGAATGTACCCCAGGGGCTGTCATGCAGGGCGTTGGAAATAACAACGGCCATACCAGCCATAGCGAGGATATTCAGGAACAATACGGCAAAGGACGTAGCCAGACCTGTCTTATCACCAATCTGGGCTTTTGCGATTTCAGCGATGGATTTGCCATCGTACCGCATGGAGCAGAAGAGGATAACACAGTCATGGACAGCACCGGCGAGAACACCACCGATGAGGATCCACAAGGCACCGGGCAGATACCCGAACTGGGCAGCGATGACCGGGCCTACGAGCGGGCCAGCACCAGCGATAGCAGCGAAGTGATGACCAAATACGACGTACTTATTCGTCGGTACATAGTCATGACCATCTTCGAAACGGAAGGCCGGTGTGACATTGTACTGGTTGACCGTCAGGACTTTGGCACCAATGAAAGCGCCGTAGAACCGGTAAGCCAGTATGAACACTAATGCAGAAATAATAACAACAAACAAACCGTTCATACAAAAAACCTCCTTCTTAAATAGTAGCACTATTCTCTGCGGGAAGATAATAAATGAGAGGACCCGCAAAAAACATACCCTGTATCACGCCTTAACTATAAGTCTTTACGCCAAAAAATTCAAGAGCCTTTCTTCCTTCAGTAGACAAAAGGGCGAATACGCAATCTTAAAATGCTAAAGATTTATGCTATAACGACATGACATGATTTACTTTTGCCGTGTTTTTACAACAATCTTTGCATGTTATATGATATTAGGTACTATTATTTATTACAAATTTATATAGAAAAGTGCCGTATGACGTTACACTTATACATTGAATATGAAAGGAATGACAAAATTATATAATGAAATATTTTATATACATTATAAAAAATGTAAGTATAACGTTTTAGTAGTTAAAACATTCTGATAATGAGAACGAAGGGGGTACACAGCCTCTGGAGAACCAGAAAACAAATGACTGGTTCTGAGAGAGACTCTCTTTTTACGACCGCCCTTCCTGTGATATACTATAAATATCACGTGAAGGAGGAAACGACATGGATGCTGAATTACAGCAATTTATTTCAATGATAGAACCAGTGGACGGGGATTTTGCCCGTTCCTATGAAGAAAAACTGGCTGTTTCCGGCCGGGCCGACACGGTCTTGTGTCACCTGGTAGGACGGCTGGCAGCCATACGGGGCAGTGCGCGCCATGATCTTTTGAAGAAGGCCGTCGTCCTGTTTGCGGCCGACCACGCCGTCGATGGCGGCAAGAACGAATCACAGGGCAAAAACAGCAAGGCCGACGCCCTGGAAATTGCCAGCGGCCGCGGCCCCATCAACAAAGTCGCCCACAAAGTCGGCGCCGGCGTACTGCTCCTCGATATGGGACTTCAGGAAGACATTCCCGAATCGCCGGGCGTCCAGGTACTGAAAGTCATGGCCGGGAGCCATTACTATGGAAACGGCCCGGCCATGTCGGAAGACGACATGCTCGATGCCCTGTACAGTGGCGTCCAGATCGGCCAGAACTTGGCCGACGAAGGCTATACGGCCATCGGCATCGGCAATCTGGGAGAACGGGCCATCCTGACGGCCTTTATCCTGACGGCGGCTTTTTACCGCTCCCGGATGACGGACCTTGCGGGATCGCTAAAAGCCAAAAACCAGATGAAACGCCTCGGCGCCGTCCTCCGTACCCACGGCCTCGACTGCGCCCGGCCGCTCGAACTGCTGCAGAAAGCAGGCGCACCCGATATCGCCGCCATGGTGGGATGCATCCTGTCGGCGGCACACCGCCACGTCGCACTGGTCTTTGACAACGCCGTGACCGGATCGGCCGTCCTGGTGGCGCAGGCCCTGCAGCCGGCTGTGACGGGATACGTATTTCCCTCGGCGGCTTATGCCGAACCGGTGCATCAGATGCAGATGGAATACCTGCACATGAAGCCCGTCGTCAGCGATCCCGGCAAAGATGACCAGGGCATGGGATCGGCCCTGGGCCTTTCCGTACTCGACGCGGCCGTAGAATCCATGAAAGAAGACTAGAAAAGCCGATGCCCCCTGTGGGGATAGGCGGTAGTGTAATTCCTGCGTATACTACTATATATAGGAATATAAAAAAAGAGGTGCTATAAATCTATGAAAACATTGTATCTTGACTGCTTTTCCGGCATCAGCGGCAATATGTTCATCGGCATGCTGATCCAGGCCGGCGTTCCCTTTGAAGAATTTCAAAAAGCCATGGCACAGCTGGGACTGGACGGCTATTCCCTGATCTGCCAGCCGGTCAACAAACTGGGCATCCAGTCCGTGTATTATAATGTCCTCCTCGACTCGGAACAGGACCATCACCATCATGATCACGAAGAAGGCCATCATCACCACGATCACGAAGAAGGTCATGACCACCATGATCACAATCATGAACACGGCCATCACGACCACGACCACCACGATCACGGTCAGTCCGTAAAGACGGCGGCTTCCCTCATCGATGCTACGGGTCATCATCACCATCATCAGCACCGGGGGCTGGCAGAAATCACGGCTATCATTGAAGCCTCCCCGTTTACAGAAGCCATCAAACAAAAGAGTCTGGCCGTATTCCAGGCACTGGCCGAAGCCGAAGCCAAAGTACACGGCGTGCCCGTCAGCGACATCCATTTCCATGAAGTGGGCGCCATCGACTGCATCCTCGATATCGTAGGGACCATCTGGGCCCTCGATTACCTGCACATCGAACAAATCGGCACATCGGCCCTCCACGTGGGGAGCGGATTCGTCCGCTGCGCCCATGGCATCATGCCCGTACCGGCACCGGCAACGGCGGAACTCCTGGCAGGCCTGCCCTATTACTCGACGGACATCGATGGCGAACTCGTCACCCCGACGGGAGCCGCCCTGGTCAAGACACTGGCCTCCTATGCCGGCCCGCACCCGGAAGAACTGATCCACGAAACCACGGCTTACGGGGCAGGTACCAAAGACCTGGCTATCCCCAACGTCCTGCGCGGCTTCATCGGCGAATGCAAGAAGTTCTGAGACGGGAAGCCCAAAAAGGAACCAGACAGCAGCGACCGGTGTATCCCCATGATGCGGAGACGGATTGAATAGAATACCAATTGGAAAAACCTGTTGCACATAGCGTGTGGCAGGTTTTTTTGCGTCCTGCAGGGAGGAGGCGGATAACATAGATATATATTTATTATGGGTTTATGTTATAATATCATTATACAATAAATTCATAAATAATTATCAAATAAGTTATATGAGGGAAAATAGATGGGAACATATATTGGGCATACTAGCGAAGAGGGACGACAGCAGCTGCTGATAGACCATTTGAAAGGGACCAGCCTTTTGGCAGAACGATTTGCCAGTATATTTGATGCGGCCGAATGGGGGAAGATGGCCGGGTTATATCATGACACCGGGAAATATAGCGCGGCTTTCCAGCAACGGATCCTGGAAGAGGGACCGCGGGTCGATCATTCTACGGCTGGTGCCTTGCTGATGAAGAAAATAAAGAATGGTCCTTTGGCTCTCTGTATTGCCAGCCATCACAGCGGCCTCCTCAATATAGGAACGAAATTATCGAAAGCCGATGACGGTACCTTGAAGGGGCGGCTGAAAAAAGAATTGAAAGGCAAGCTGGACTATTCGGCTTATCGGCAGGAATTGCCTGAACCGCTGCCGATTCGCAAGGCACCGGCCTTTTTATACGGAAAAGACCAGTTTTATTACTCTTTCTTCATCCGTATGCTTTTTTCCTGCTTAGTCGATGCCGATTTCTTGGATACGGAACAATTCGTGAACGATGGCAAGGTGCTGCGCGGCGGATTCGCGACGATGCAGGAACTTCACGATTTATTTTTTGCTTATTATGCAACATTTGGGGAACCCACTACGCCTATCAATCAAAAACGGCAGGAAATTTATCAGCAATGTCTGGATGCAGCTGAAAAGGAACCCGGTATGTTTAGCCTGACCGTTCCGACCGGTGGCGGTAAGACCTTGTCTTCCTTGGCTTTTGCCTTGAAACACGCTGTAAAGTATAAGAAACAGCGGATTATTTATATCATCCCTTATACGTCGATTATTGAACAGACTGCTGATATTTTCCGCAATATCCTGGGAGATGGTAACATCATCGAACACCATATGAATGTCGATTACGATAAAGATGACAATAAAGAGGATAATGACAAAAAGGAAGATGATGGCTTGAACCGCAAAAAGCTGGCGACTGAAAACTGGGATGCGCCCGTCATTGTGACGACGAATGTGCAGTTTTTTGAATCCCTCTTTGCGGCCAAGACCAGCCGGTGCCGCAAGGTACATAATATTGCCAATAGTGTCCTCATCTTTGATGAAGCGCAGATGCTCCCTGAGCCTTATTTGCGGCCGTGTATCCGCAGTATGGGCGAATTGGTGGCCAATTATCGCTGCACAGCTGTATTGTGTACGGCAACGCAACCGAGTTTGGAAACGTATTTTTCCCGGATTGGAGAAGGCCTGAAAGTGCGGGAAATCTGCCCGGATACACAAGGGCTGTATGAATTCTTCAGGCGCGTCACTTATCGATTCATGGATGTAGATTCTTTGGAATCTTTGGCAGCGCAGCTGAAAGAGCATGAGCAGGTCCTGTGTGTCACTAATTCCAAGAAGGACGCTCGGGACTTGTATCAGATGATGGCGGGCGATGGATGTTATCATTTATCGACCTTCATGTATCCGGCTCATCGGCGCCGCGTCTTAGCAATCATCCGTCAACGCCTTAAGGATGGTTTGCCCTGCCGGGTCATTTCAACCAGCTTGATTCAGGCTGGCGTCGATGTCGATTTCCCTGTTGTTTATCGTGAAATTGCCGGCCTGGATAGTATCATCCAGACCGGCGGCCGCTGCAATCGGGAAGGAAAACAGCGGACTGAAGACAGTACCGTATATATTTATGATTTGCATAAGCCTATGAACCGGATCCCTGCTTTCGTGCGGCGCCCTATTGAAATAACCCAGATGGTGACGAAGCACCATGCCGACATAGCCAGTGCAGAGAGTATTAAAGCGTATTTCGACCAGCTCCATTACACGATTGGCGAAGACCAGCTGGACAGCAAAAATATTTTAAAACGATTAGAAGTAAATACTCCGGACTTTACAGAGATTGCAAAAGATTTTAAACTGATAGAAGAAGATAGCAGACCTGTTTTTATTCCCATAGATGATGACCTGGATAATCAGAAAATCCTGACACAATTGAGAGCCGGTGTTTGTAACCGGTCCATACTCCGTAAGGCCAATCAATATATGGTCAGCGTCTATGAGAACCAGTTCGAGAAACTCTGGGAAACGAATAAGCTGGACGCATTGGATCTAGGATTGTACGTACTGAAAGATCCGATGAGATATGACCCGGATACAGGGCTCGTCGTCAATATGGAAGATGGAATAGGCATCTTTTTATAAATTGAGGAGATGATGATATGGCAATACGCGTAGAGGTTTGGGGAGATTATGCCTTGTTTTCCCGGCCGGAAATGAAAACGGAACGTGTCAGTTATGATGTCATGACACCGTCTGCAGCACGAGGCATCATTGAGGCCATTTATTGGCATCCCGGACTCAGATGGATTATTGATAAAATCTATGTCCTCAGTCCTATCCAATTTACCAATATACGCCGTAATGAAGTTAAGGCAAAGGCCAGTGCCAGAGCAGCCAAGCAGGCGATGACTAAGAAAAATGTGGCGTTGTATTTGAGTACGAAAGAAGAAATACAGCAACGGGCTTCCATGGTACTGTGCAAGGTGCATTATGTCATCGAAGCGCATTTTGAATTGACTGATAAGGCCAATGCTTCTGACAATGCAGGAAAGTTCCAGGATATCATCCGCCGCCGCCTGAAACGGGGGCAATGCTATCATACGCCTTATTTTGGCTGCCGGGAATTTCCTGTCAATTTCCGGGAATATGAATTTGACAGTGTGCCGACAGCCTATGCCGGGGAAGATAAGGAATTAGGGTATATGCTGTATGACATGGATTATTCCGACTTAAAGCACATACGGCCTATGTTCTTCAAGGCGACCTTACATAACGGGGTCCTGGATTTGCGGGATTGTGAGGTGCACTCATGATTTTACAATCATTGGTAGATTACTATGAAACCTTAGCCCGACAGGGTGCTATTGCCAAACCAGGATGGGGAAACTATAAGATTTCTTATGCTGTGAATCTGAATCAACAGGGCGAAGTCATCGGCATCCTGTCTTTGGAAAAAGAAGTGATGCGGGGAAAAAAGAAGGTATCTGTGCCTACCACCCATATGCTGCCGGAAGGCGTGAAAAAAGCATCGGGCATCCGGCCTCAGTTCTTATGGGCTAATGCCGCATATTGCCTGGGCCTGCCCAAGGAAAATAAGACGGCGGATATGACGGGAGATGCGGCAACAAAATGGGAAAAGGATAAAAAACGGAGTGTAGCTTGTTTTGAAACGATGAAACAATATTATTTAGATATCTTAGAAGCTGTCCACACGCCGTCAGCAGCGGCTTTGAAGCGCTTTTTTACGACGTGGAATCCGGAAACAGCAGAAAATCATTCCGTATTGAAACCGTACCTGACCACCAACCTATTAACAGCCAATGTAATGTATGCTGTTGAGGGCGTCTTTGTTCAAGATGATGAAACCATCAGGAACGCCTGGGATGCCCATTATAATCAACCATCTGATGATGCTGTCAAAGGGCAGTGTTTGGTCACAGGAAAAATAGGACCCATTGCCCGCATCCATCCTAATATCAAAGGCGTTCGCGGTGCCCAGTCTTCGGGAGCTTCCTTAGTATCCTTTAACGCAGAGGCTTTTGAATCATACGGTCATTCTGGTGGACAGTGCTATAATGCTCCTGTCAGTAAACATGCCGCTTTCGCCTATACGACGGCATTGAATCAACTCATTGCCGATGAAAAGCCTTGCAAGGTCATTGGCAATACGACTGTCGTCTATTGGGCAGCCAATGGGGAAGAAGCCTATCAGGATTTGCTTCATAGCGCCGTTTTTGAAGATGATGACACTGTTGATGATGAGACACTTGATGCCTTGTTTTCTCACATCCAAAAAGGGATGCCCTTTGATTTTCAAGGAGTTCCCATCCATCCCGATACGCCTTTTTATATCTTAGGGTTATCGCCAAATGCAGCCAGACTCTCAGTCCGTTTTTTCTTACAGGATACGTTCGGTCATTTTATCGACCACGTGCGCAAACATTATGAAAGACTGGAAATCGTTATGCCTCAGCAGCATCGGGCTTACTTGCCATTATGGAGATTGCTGGGGGAAACGGTGAATAAAAAAAGTAAAGATAAAACTGCATCCCCACTTTTGGCAGGCGCCGTGATGCGGAGCATCCTCTCGGATACGCCTTACCCGCAGGCTTTATACAACCACGTCATGCTGAGAGTTAAAGCAGATCAAGATGATAAAGATAAGCATATATATAAAATTACTGCTGAAAAAACCGCTATCATCAAGGCTTGTTTATTGAAGAATTTCCCGAAAGGAGAGACGATAACTGTGGCGTTGAATGAAGAAAGTACGAATACGGCCTATGTATTAGGCAGACTGTTCTCTGTATTGGAACAAATTCAGGAAGAAGCCAATCCCAATATCAACAGCACCATTAAGGATCGATTTTTTAATAGTGCGGCTGCGACCCCGGGATGGGTATTTCCGATTTTATTGAAAATGGCTAATCACCATTTACGCAAATTGAATGACAGAAGGGGATTGAAGATTAGTCTAGAAAAATTACTTACAGAGTTGGAAGGGAAAATCGAGATGAATGACCAGCCAATTCCAACCCGGATGAACTTGAGTGACCAGGGCTTATTCATTTTAGGCTATTATCATCAGACCCAGAAACGGTATGTGAAGAAGGAGGAAAAATAAGATGTCAGAACCTATTAAGCATCGCTATGAATTTACCATCCTGTTTGACGTAGAAAATGGTAATCCCAATGGTGATCCCGATGCCGGTAATATGCCGCGTGTGGATCCGGAAACGGGGTATGGCCTGGTTACCGATGTCTGCTTGAAGCGTAAGATACGCAATTGCATTGAAACGATTTGCGAAGATAAACCTGGCTATCGTATTTACGTTAAAGAAGGCGTTCCTTTGCAGCGCAGTGATAAAGAAGCCTTGGAATATGTAGGGGTTAAAGAAGAAAAGGACATCAAAAAGATGAAGACGGGCGATCCGGAACTGGACCGTAAAATCTGTGATTTCATGTGCCAGAATTTCTTTGACATACGCACCTTTGGCGCCGTTATGACGACCTTTGTCAAGAGTGCCCTCAATTGTGGCCAAGTTCGCGGTCCTGTTCAGTTGGGTTTTGCCCGCAGCATTGATCCCATCATGCCACAGGAAGTCACCATTACCCGTGTCGCCATCACGACGGAAAAAGATGCTGAAAACAAAAACACAGAAATTGGCAGAAAGTACATCATTCCCTATGCGTTATATCGTGTAGATGGCTATGTATCGGCTAACTTGGCCCGGAAAGTGACCGGTTTCAGCGAAGATGATTTGCAGTATTTATGGAAGGCCATCATTAATATGTTTGAATATGACCATTCTGCTGCCAGAGGGAATATGGCCGTACGCGAACTCATTGTTTTCAAGCATGATAGTGAACTGGGGAATGCCCCGGCCTATAAACTTTTTGACACTATTCATGTCCAGAAAAAAGATGGCGTCATTGCTCCTAGAAACTATACGGACTACGATATCACTGTAGATGAAAGTAAAATCCCGGAACATGTTACGTGTACCCGGATGATTTAACCAAGAGAAAAAGCGGTGCGAAGCAGAATCACACATAAAATATATCGGAGCTTCGCACTCGTCTTGATTTCTATAAAAATGAGCAATACCCGGATAATTGACTCAAAAATTGAACTGCCTTTCAATCGGCTCGCAATATGATTGATGAGAGAGCAGATAGTGACTGAGCCAATTTGAAGGCCGTCGCACCCTTCACGGGTGCGTGGATTGAAATATAATTTACTTTAATTTACCTATCTTTTACCGGTTTGTCGCACCCTTCACGGGTGCGTGGATTGAAATTGACTCATTCGCTGTACCTGCCTTTCTTTACTTTGTCGCACCCTTCACGGGTGCGTGGATTGAAATAGGAAGCGGTCACTGGTCTGTATGCCGACAGGTAAAGTCGCACCCTTCACGGGTGCGTGGATTGAAATAGCTGATTCAGCAGCCAATTTTGCTGTAAATTCTGGTCGCACCCTTCACGGGTGCGTGGATTGAAATATTGATATTAGTCTTTGTTGTATATGGCGTACGATTGTCGCACCCTTCACGGGTGCGTGGATTGAAATCTAGCGTGGTGCAGAGAATACGTCAATGCCTTAGCTTGTCGCACCCTTCACGGGTGCGTGGATTGAAATCTACATTCGACAGCTCTACAATCAACGAAGGATTGTCGCACCCTTCACGGGTGCGTGGATTGAAATATACCGTACCGCCCATCGCCAGCGATTCTAATTGTGGTCGCACCCTTCACGGGTGCGTGGATTGAAATAGTGCCAGCCCGGTAAAAGAGTTTTCGGGAAGCGTTGACGGTTGCACCCTTCACGGGTGCGTGGATTGAAATCCATATGTCGATATTGGCAATGTTGTTGGCTGGCCATGTCGCACCCTTCACGGGTGCGTGGATTGAAATAGCGAAACGGTTCAAGGCCCTGGCGGCCATCCGGCCCGTCGCACCCTTCACGGGTGCGTGGATTGAAATAAATGCTTACAGACAAAATGGGAATGTAGAAAAGGGTCGCACCCTTCACGGGTGCGTGGATTGAAATTTGATAGATATTGGTGCTAGCATATAAATAGGACAAGTCAAACTGAGGTTTTCCATAAAGTGATA
>ERZ791626.1859-NODE-1859-length-12611-cov-1.812201_pt1 | contig 12611 bp, 9 predicted proteins | sample MGYA00510266_ERZ791626 | MGnify/ENA primary metagenome ERZ791626 (study PRJEB30046, sample SAMN00715208) | human gut metagenome | study: EMG produced TPA metagenomics assembly of the A metagenome-wide association study of gut microbiota in type 2...
GGTCAGCCCATCGGTTAATTTCATTTTCGCCCTTGCGCAGAAAGGGGCTGATTTTTTTATATTCATTTGATGAATTCATACAGGCGGCAAAACAAGCAGGACTGCCATTTATCCGCGCGCATAACAACGCCGCAAGCTGATTATCCGGCTGTGTATTGACCCGTGTGCTGTTTAACAACTTTTCGAGAAGGGAAAGTGAAATAGGGTGGAGAGTGTTTCGGCCAGTTGGCAAAGTTCTGCAGTTGAACTTTTTGTGTGCTCTTCAGGGAGTTTTTCCACCTCATAGCTGCTTCGCCAGCGTAATGATTCATCAGCAAACAGTGACGCGTCGGCGTAGTTTTGTATCTCCAGCCCGGGTAACCAGCGTACCGGATACCCGAGATAAGCCTGAAATGTCGCAATTGTCCGCGCCTGAAAGCCAATAAAACCAATGATTTGGTTAATGATCACACAGTCACAGACAGTAAGACCAACGTCATTCAGATGCTGGCGCGATCGGTTGTCGATAATAGAAGGCGAGCTAGCCAGTTGGCGGGCATATTGCGTGATTTGTGCCAACCGATGATTACTTTCCCTGGAGGAATCAGGCCCGGGGAGCGGCGTAAGTCGCGCCGAATAGTAGTTACATAACCGTTGGACGCCGCAAACCTGAGCAACCGTCAGGGCCGTCGACAAGCGTTCATAAGCGGTGAAGGTCTGTGAACGGGTCACGGTAAGCGGGTCAGGGAACAACTCTACTGCAAGAACGCGCGCAGGGACCAGCCATGAAAGGAAGGGTGCCAGCGTTTCTTCATCAAGGATCACGTCGAGCAGAAAGGGATCGCTGACCTTTGCGGCTTCCGGGACCAGAGGCAGAACGTCATACTCCGCAGTACTGGATTGCGTTTCATGATACCAGTGGCTTTTGCCGGTGATGTGGCGTTGTTCCATGGGCGCTCCTTGGTCGTAAAGGAAATCGTTATCCTGACGCAAGGCGGGAAGGGGAGAAAGACGGATCGGCGATAACAAATATCAGAAAGGTATAACAGAGATAACGGGCGGCAGAACGCCGCCCAATATTTACCAACAGAACGATTATTTCAGTTCGAGTTCGTTCATTGCAGCGATGCTGAAACCGCCGTCAACGTGGACCACTTCACCGGAGATACCGGCAGAGAGATCGGAGCACAGGAATGCCGCGGAGTTACCCACATCTTCAATAGTAACGGTACGGCGAATCGGGGTAACGGCTTCGCAATGAGCCAGCATTTTGCGGAAGTCTTTGATACCGGAAGCCGCCAGAGTACGGATCGGACCAGCAGAGATGGCGTTAACACGCACACCTTCCGGACCCATCGCGTTCGCCATATAGCGCACGTTCGCTTCCAGAGACGCTTTTGCCAGACCCATAACGTTGTAATTCGGGATAGCGCGCTCAGCGCCAAGGTAGGAAAGGGTCAGCAGGGCAGAACCCGGATTCAGCATGGAGCGGCAAGCTTTTGCCATTGCAACGAAGCTGTAGGAGCTGATGTCGTGGGCAATTTTGAAGCCTTCACGAGTAACGGCGTTAACATAGTCACCATCCAGCTGATCGCCAGGTGCAAAACCAATAGAGTGTACGAAACCGTCAAATTTCGGCCAAACTTTCCCCAGTTCAGCGAACATGGTGTCGATGCTGGTATCTTCGGCAACATCGCACTGCAGAACGATGTCAGAACCCAATTGAGCGGCAAATTCTTCTACGCGGCCTTTCAGTTTGTCGTTCTGGTAGGTGAATGCCAGTTCAGCTCCTTCGCGGTGCATCGCCTGAGCGATACCGTAGGCGATGGACAGTTTGCTGGCAACACCGGTTACCAGAATGCGCTTACCGGAAAGAAAACCCATAGCTTTAATCCTTATTGTTGATGCTTGTTGTGCCTGAAAATCAGGCGATTCGTCGTTTTAGTAAACAGTACGAACAGATAAACGGTTATTATAATCAACCTGGCTGTGGGTGGCTATAGTTGCGCTTTCTGTAGCGGAGAGAAGCTGCGGTACAGAGCATTTTGCGTTATCTACTCCTGACGCCTGCAAGGGGGAGGTTGGGGAAATATCTTATAGAATCTGACTATGAAACTATTCGTATTAGCTCCGATAAATTTGATGATGAAAACAGAACTGGCGACAACAAGTCGCTGTCTTTCTGATGAATTGACCCCAACTTAATATTGTCAACTATCTTCACAGAATCTCCACAATCTCTTCATTATCAGAATATGCATCATGAATAAGATAAAAATACTTTCCATTACTTTGGAGAAACGTATAATTAGCAAAAATGAGAACGATCATTCTCATCAAGTGATAGGCCAGGAGACAGAAATGACCAGCAAGCTGGAGATACGCCACAAACAGCGCCAGGATGAAATCATTAACGCCGCCCGTCGGTGTTTTCGTCGCTGCGGATTTCATGCCGCCAGTATGTCGCAAATTGCCAGCGAAGCTCAGCTTAGCGTGGGTCAGATATATCGTTACTTCGCCAACAAAGACGCCATTATTGAAGAGATGGTTCGTCGTATCATCGACTTTCGTATTGCCCAAATGGACATTGACGCGCGTACCGATCACTTCCCGGAAGTCCTTGCCTTGCGTAAATCCTTAAATGAGGACGACGACGCGCTGATGCTGGAAGTGGCTGCAGAAGCCACACGCAACCCGCGGGTTATGGCAATGCTTGAAGAAGCTGACGCCAGAATGTTCGCTAACGGTTGTGCACATATGAAAAGAATGCATCCCCATCTTAGCGACGAGCACATTCGTTGCTGCGTTGAAGTGTTTGCTACCATGATGGAAGGTACGGTTTATCGTCGTTTAACACCGCAAAAAAGCGATCCACAACATCTGCAGGAAATATATCAGGATATTGTTAGTATGTTGATAAATAAATAAGAACAGAATTAACCAATAGCGGGGGATATTAATCCCCCTTATTTCATTGCGAAATTCATTTCGCGATGCGGGTTCGTTATAACTGAATATCCCTGACATATCCTCATTAATTTCAATGAGGAGGGTATTTCTCACCCTGGAGAAAATAATGAAGTATATAGCAACATCTGTAGTGGCAATGCTGCTCTTATCGGGTTGTGATAATACGCAAAGTAACAATTCATCCCCGTCAGAAACAGAAGTCGGCGTTGTTACGCTCAAATCTCAACCGGTTTCGGTAGTCAGTGAATTAACCGGACGTACCAGTGCTGCGCTCAGTGCTGAAGTACGTCCGCAGGTTGGGGGAATTATCCAGAAACGCTTATTTAAGGAAGGTGATCTGGTCAAGGCTGGACAGCCTCTCTACCAGATTGATGCGGCCAGTTATCAGGCTGCATGGAATGAAGCCCGGGCAGCATTACAACAAGCACAGGCACTGGTAAAAGCCGATTGCCAGAAAGCGCAGCGTTATACCCGACTGGTGAAAGAGAACGGTGTTTCACAACAGGATGCTGATGATGCTCAGTCTACCTGTGCACAAGATAAAGCCAGTGTAGAGGCGAAAAAAGCCGCACTGGAAACTGCGCGCATTAATCTTGACTGGACCACGGTAACCGCACCGATTTCGGGGCGTATTGGCATTTCGTCGGTAACCCCTGGCGCACTGGTGACCGCGTCGCAGGATACAGCGTTAACGACTATTCGTGGTCTGGATACAATGTATGTCGACCTCACTCGCTCCAGTGTCGATTTATTACGTCTGCGTAAACAGTCACTGGCGACCAACAGTGACACCATGAGCGTCTCACTTATTCTGGAAGATGGCACAACCTACAGCGAAAAAGGGCGTCTGGAACTCACCGAAGTCGCGGTGGATGAGTCTACCGGTTCGGTGACATTACGGGCAATTTTCCCCAATCCACAACAGCAGTTATTACCGGGAATGTTTGTTCGCGCTCGTGTCGATGAAGGCGTGATGGAAGACGCTATTCTCGCGCCTCAACAGGGCGTTACGCGCGATGCTAAAGGCAATGCAACTGCGCTGGTGGTGAATAAAGACAATAAAGTAGAGCAGCGAACGCTCGAAACGGGAGAAACGTATGGTGATAAATGGCTGGTGCTGAACGGCCTGCACAACGGCGACCGACTGATTGTTGAAGGTTCTGCCAAAGTCACTTCAGGGCAGACCGTCAAGGCTGTTGAAGTTCAGGCTAATGGAGGCAACGCCTGATGTTTTCGCGCTTTTTTGTTCGCCGCCCGGTCTTTGCCTGGGTTATCGCCATTTTGATTATGTTGGCGGGGATTCTGGCTATTCGCACATTGCCCGTCGCGCAATATCCTGACGTTGCACCGCCGACCATTAAAATTTCAGCCACTTATACTGGTGCTTCTGCCGAAACGCTGGAGAACAGCGTGACTCAGGTTATCGAGCAACAACTCACTGGGCTTGATAATTTACTCTATTTCAGCTCAACCAGTAGCTCTGATGGTTCGGTCAGTATTAATGTGACCTTTGAACAAGGTACCGATCCAGATACTGCACAGGTTCAGGTGCAGAATAAAATTCAGCAGGCGGAGTCGCGCCTACCCAGCGAAGTGCAGCAAACGGGTGTTACGGTGGAGAAATCACAAAGCAACTTTTTGCTGATTGCTGCCGTGTATGACACCACTGACAAAGCCTCCAGTTCGGATATCGCCGACTGGCTGGTCAGTAACGTTCAGGACCCCCTGGCGCGTGTTGAAGGTGTGGGGAGTCTGCAAGTCTTTGGCGCGGAATACGCCATGCGCATCTGGCTCGACCCGGCCAAACTGGCGTCTTACTCGCTGATGCCTTCAGACGTGCAAAGTGCTATTGAAGCGCAAAACGTGCAGGTTACTGCCGGGAAAATAGGGGCATTGCCTTCACCGAATACTCAGCAACTGACCGCAACGGTACGTGCGCAGTCTCGCTTGCAGACGGTGGATCAGTTCAAAAATATTATCGTGAAAAGCCAGTCAGACGGCGCAGTTGTTCGTATAAAAGATGTGGCTCGCGTTGAGATGGGCAGTGAAGATTATACCGCTATTGGCAAACTTAACGGTCACCCGTCTGCCGGGGTTGCTGTAATGCTTTCGCCCGGTGCGAATGCGCTGAATACGGCGACGCTGGTCAAGGATAAGATTGCCGAATTCCAGCGGAACATGCCGCAGGGATACGACATCGCATACCCGAAAGACAGCACTGAATTTATTAAAATCTCCGTAGAGGACGTAATTCAGACGCTGTTTGAATCCATCGTATTGGTGGTTTGCGTGATGTATTTATTCCTGCAAAACCTGCGTGCCACACTGATTCCGGCGTTAGCTGTCCCCGTCGTTTTGCTGGGCACATTCGGCGTTCTTGCGTTGTTTGGCTATTCGATTAATACCCTGACGTTGTTTGCAATGGTGCTGGCGATCGGCTTGCTGGTGGACGATGCCATTGTGGTGGTAGAGAACGTCGAACGCATTATGCGTGACGAAGGGTTGCCCGCGCGTGAAGCCACGGAAAAATCAATGGGCGAGATTTCTGGCGCACTGGTTGCCATTGCGCTGGTGTTGTCAGCCGTATTCCTGCCGATGGCCTTCTTTGGGGGATCTACGGGCGTAATTTATCGTCAGTTCTCCATCACCATCATCTCCGCAATGCTGCTTTCCGTGGTGGTGGCATTGACCTTGACTCCCGCCCTGTGCGGTTCCGTCCTCCAGCATGTTCCGCCACATAAAAAAGGCTTTTTCGGCGCATTTAACCGCTTTTACCGCCGTACTGAAGATAAATATCAGCGAGGCGTAATTTATGTCCTGCGCCGTGCAGCCCGAACGATGGGGCTTTATGTCGTGCTGGGTGGTGGAATGGCCCTGATGATGTGGAAGCTGCCGGGCAGTTTCTTACCCACTGAAGACCAGGGCGAAATCATGGTGCAGTACACGCTGCCGGCCGGGGCGACCGCTGCCCGTACAGCAGAAGTGAATCGCCAGATTGTTGACTGGTTCCTGATTAACGAGAAAGCAAATACCGATGTCATCTTTACCGTTGATGGTTTCAGTTTTAGCGGCAGCGGACAGAACACCGGGATGGCGTTTGTTTCGTTGAAAAACTGGTCTCAACGTAAAGGGGCAGAAAACACCGCCCAGGCTATCGCCCTACGGGCTACCAAAGAGCTGGGCACAATTCGTGATGCCACGGTATTTGCGATGACGCCGCCAGCCGTTGATGGGCTGGGGCAAAGCAATGGTTTTACGTTTGAATTGTTAGCTAACGGTGGAACCGATCGTGAAACACTGCTGCAAATGCGTAATCAGTTGATAGAAAAAGCGAATCAAAGTCCGGAGTTACATTCTGTACGCGCCAATGATTTGCCACAAATGCCGCAATTGCAGGTAGATATTGATAGTAATAAAGCGGTGTCATTAGGGTTGAGTTTGAATGATGTCACCGACACCCTGTCCAGTGCGTGGGGCGGTACTTATGTGAATGACTTTATTGACCGTGGTCGTGTGAAAAAAGTCTACATTCAGGGCGACAGCGAATTTCGTTCCGCGCCGTCAGACTTAGGTAAATGGTTTGTGCGCGGTAGCGATAACGCCATGACACCATTCTCTGCTTTTGCGACCACCCGCTGGCTGTATGGACCGGAAAGACTGGTGCGCTACAACGGCTCGGCAGCCTATGAAATTCAGGGCGAAAACGCGACTGGCTTTAGTTCCGGCGATGCAATGACAAAAATGGAGGAACTGGCAAACAGTCTTCCTGCGGGAACAACCTGGGCCTGGAGTGGTTTGTCATTGCAGGAGAAACTGGCCAGCGGTCAGGCATTAAGTCTGTATGCAGTTTCTATTCTGGTGGTTTTCCTCTGCCTTGCAGCACTGTACGAAAGCTGGTCAGTCCCGTTCTCGGTCATTCTGGTGATCCCTCTGGGGCTTCTTGGCGCGGCGCTGGCGGCCTGGATGCGTGATTTAAACAACGACGTTTACTTCCAGGTAGCGCTATTAACTACTATCGGCTTGTTGTCGAAAAACGCCATTCTGATTGTGGAATTTGCTGAAGCGGCGGTTGCAGAGGGCTATTCCTTGAGTCGTGCGGCATTACGCGCGGCGCAGACTCGTTTACGCCCAATCATCATGACCTCGCTGGCGTTTATTGCGGGGGTAATGCCGCTGGCGATAGCAACCGGCGCAGGGGCGAACAGCCGCATCGCCATTGGTACGGGCATTATTGGCGGCACGCTGACCGCTACATTACTGGCCATTTTCTTCGTTCCTCTGTTTTTTGTACTGGTGAAACGTTTGTTTGCCGGTAAACCGCGCCGTCAGGAGTAAGTTATGTTGCGTCGTTCTCTTATTTTTCTGGTGTTGTTGAGTGCGGGATGTGTCTCGCTCGATCCTCACTACAGTACGCCTGAATCCCCAATCCCGGCGACCTTGCCGGGAGCACAGGGCCAGGGGAAGGCAATCAGCCATGATTGGCAGCAGGTGATCCACGATCCCCGATTGCAGCAGGTAGTAACCATTGCACTGAACCCTAACCGCGATGTGCAAAAAGCGATTGCTGATATTGACTCAGCACGGGCGCTCTATGGGCAAACTAATGCGTCGTTATTTCCGACGGTGAATGCGGCCTTAAGTTCGACTCGCAGTCGTTCGCTGGCGAATGGTACGGGAACAACTGCCGAGGCTGACGGCACGGTGTCCAGTTATACGCTAGATCTGTTTGGTCGTAATCAGAGTTTATCTCGGGCGGCGCGGGAAACCTGGCTTGCCAGTGAATTTACAGCCCAGAACACTCGTTTAACGCTGATTGCTGAAATCAGCACCGCCTGGCTGACACTGGCGGCCGATAACAGCAACCTGGCCCTGGCAAAAGAAACGATGGCCAGTGCAGAAAACTCATTGAAAATTATCCAGCGCCAGCAACAGGTTGGCACGGCGGCAGCGACAGATGTCAGTGAGGCGATGAGTGTTTATCAGCAAGCGCGCGCCAGCGTTGCCAGCTATCAGACACAAGTGATGCAGGATAAAAATGCGCTGAACTTACTGGCAGGTACAACGCTTGCGGAAAATCTGCTACCGGGAACACTGGAAAGCCTGCCGGAACAAATGATAAGTCTGGTTCCTGCGGGAGTATCATCTGATGTTCTGCTGCGTCGCCCGGATATCCAGGAAGCTGAACATAATTTGAAGAGCGCCAATGCAGATATTGGCGCGGCGCGGGCTAACTTTTTCCCGACGATTTCGCTGACTGCCAGTGCCGGTGTTGGCAGTGACGCATTGTCGTCGTTGTTCAGCCACGGAATGCAGATCTGGTCATTTGCGCCATCGGTCACATTACCGCTGTTCACTGGCGGAAGTAATCTGGCGCAGCTTCGTTACGCAGAAGCACAAAAGCGTGGGCTCATTGCCACCTATGAAAAAAACGTTCAGAGCGCATTTAAAGATGTCGCTAACGCACTGGCGCGGCGGACCACGCTTGAAGAGCAACTGGATGCACAGCGCCAGTATGTTAAAGCTGAGCAACAAACGGTCGATGTTGGCTTGCGTCGCTATCAGGCGGGTGTTGGTGATTACCTGACCGTGTTGACGGCGCAGCGCAGCTTGTGGAGCGCACAGCAGGAGCTGCTGGCACTGCAACTGACTGATTTTACAAACCGAATCACGCTCTGGCAGTCGCTGGGCGGCGGTATGTCATCACTCAAGTAAGGAATAATATGGCTAGAGTCTCTCTTTCATGGGCATTGATTCTTGGTCTTTTAGCCGGTATCGGCCCGATGTGTACCGATCTTTATTTGCCGGCTTTGCCGGAGATGTCTGAGCAACTGGCGGCAACCACGACCATAACGCAATTAACCCTGACCGCATCACTGATTGGTCTTGGCGTCGGACAACTGTTATTTGGCCCTCTGAGCGACAAAATAGGGCGTAAACGTCCGTTAATCTTGTCGTTGCTATTGTTTATTGTTTCTTCCATTTTATGCGCGACAACGAACAATATTTACTGGCTGGTGGTCTGGCGTTTTATTCAAGGGATCGCGGGGGCGGGTGGTTCGGTGCTCTCTCGTTCTATTGCTCGTGACAAATATCAGGGAGTAACGTTGACCCAGTTTTTTGCGCTGTTAATGACGGTGAATGGCCTGGCACCGGTGTTGTCGCCAGTGCTGGGCGGGTACATTGTTAGCACTTTTGACTGGCGCACTTTATTCTGGGTAATGGCTGAAATTAGCACCGTACTGTTGCTGGGCTGCCTGTTATTTATTAATGAGACCTTGCCAGAAAATAAAAGGGGCTCATCATTGCTATTAACCGGACGAAGCGTGGTGCAGAACCGCCGTTTTATGCGCTTTTGCCTGATTCAAAGCTTTATGCTGGCTGGTTTGTTTGCATATATCGGCTCTTCGTCGTTCGTGTTGCAGAAGGAATTTGGCTTTAGTCCAATGCAATTTAGCCTGGTGTTTGGCCTTAACGGCATCGGACTTATCATTGCTTCATGGATCTTCTCGCGCCTGGCGCGACGGATTAACGCGATGACATTGTTGCGAGGTGGCCTGATAGCGGCAATTTTGTGTGCATTGCTCACGGTCTTATGCGCATGGATACAATTGCCCATTCCGGCACTGGTGGCATTATTTTTCACCATCGCATTTTGTAGCGGCATCGGCACTGTTGGCGGGGCAGAGGCTATGAGTGCAGTAGGGACGCAGGAATCTGGAACGGCGTCTGCGTTGATGGGGATGAGCATGTTTGTCTTCGGCGGTATAGCCGCGCCATTGTCGGGAATTGGCGGAGAAACACTGTTAAAAATGAGTCTGGCAATTACGGTGTGTTATACGCTGGCATTGCTGGTTGCTCTCACCAGAATCGACAATCAAAAGTAATGAACACCTCATCCTGAGGGGGGCCTGTCAGGATGAGGTGCAAAACACTAACGGTCCTTACGCCACGCATCCGCCGTCAATGCTTCGCCAAAATGACCGGCGATCAGCCGTTTGGTGAGTTCATGCAGCGGCGATGCCAGCACATCTGCGGTGCTGCCTCGCTCGACAACCTCGCCCTGATGCATCACCAGCACCTGGTCGCTAATGTGCTTCATCATTCCGATATGCTGGGTAACATAAATATACGAAATGCCCTGTTTTTCCTGTAACTCCAGCATCAGATTAATCAACTGCGAACGCATCGACATATCCAGTGAGGCGAGGGCTTCATCGGCAATAATGACTTTTGGGCGCAATATCAGCGCGCGCGCCAGACCCAGACGCTGTTTTTGCCCGGGTGCTAACATATGCGGATAGTAACTGACGTGATCCGGTAGCAGCCCAACCATACGCATCGTTTCAATAATCTGTTTGCGACGCTGTTCCGGTTCCAGGTCGGTGTTCAGGCGCAGTGGAAAATCCAGAATTTGCGAGATACGTTGACGGGGATTCAACGAGGTGGAAGGATCCTGAAAAATCATGCGAATACGCTGACTGCGGAAGGAATAATCGCCAAAATGCAGCGGATGATCGTCAATCAATAACTCGCCGCTGGTAGGTTCTATCATTCCCGCCAGCATTTTTGCCAGCGTGGATTTACCCGAACCATTCTCGCCGATAATCGCCAGTGTCTGGCCTTCACGTAGCGTAAAGCTCAAGGGTTTTACCGCTTCTACGGTCTGACGACGAAACCAGCCGGTCCGGTAGCGGAACGTTTTACTTAAATTGCGCACTTCAAGTAGCGTTTCGATCATCTCACTCTTTCTCCATGTTCAGCGGGAAATGACAGGCATAGAGATGATTTTTCGCCCCCGTCAAACGTGGCGTCACAATGCATTCTCGTTGTGCATACGGGCAACGTGGCCCCAGACGACAACCAATCGGTAACTGTTCCAGCAGCGGGATAGCGCCGGGCAGCGTATTGAGGCGACTTTTATGCGGCATCGCGCTGCCGAAGTCTGGTATCGCGCGGATCAGCGCCTGGGTATAAGGATGGTGTGGCATCGTCACCAACTCCTTACTCGGCGCGGTTTCCACCGTTTGACCGCAGTAAAGCACGTTAATTTTATCCGCCCATTGGCTAAGCATTTGTAAGTCATGGCTGATAAGCAAAATAGTGGTATTGCTGTTTTGGTTGAGACGCGTCAGCAGGCGAAAGATTTGCGCCTGGGTTGTTGGCTCCATTGAGTTGGTCGGTTCGTCAGCAATTAGCAGACGTGGTTGATTCGCCAGTGCAATGGCTATCATCACTTTCTGACATTCACCTTCGGTCAACTCATAGGGAAAACTGCGCATCGCATCTTTGTGATCTTTAATCCCCACGCGGTGCAGCAGTTCAATGGCACGGCGTTTGCGCCAGCCAAAACGCTGCCACCAACGGCCTTTATAGGTCCAGGCAGGGATGTTTTGCATCAACTGGCGACCCACACGTTCTGAAGGGTCAAGACACGACTGCGGTTCCTGGAAAATCATCGACACGTTGTGACCAACCAGCTTGCGCCGTTCGCGTGCGGAGAGACGCAGCAAATCGATATCATCAAAACGCATACGGTCAGCAGTAACACGCCAGTTATCTTTATTCACCCCACAAATCGCTTTCGCAATCAAACTTTTGCCGGAACCTGATTCGCCAACAAGACCGCGGATTTCACCTTCGGTTAAGGTCATACTTACGCGGTCGACGGCTTTAACCCACTCATCACCGGTTTTAAATTCAATGGTCAGGTTACGAATATCGAGTAATGGCATTATTCCACCCCCGCAATAATTGCACGACGGACACCGTCGCCAAGGAGGTTAACCAACAGCACGCTAATCATAATTGCCGCACCTGGCAGCATGACAGTCCATGGGGCGACATAAATCAGTTCCAGCGCATCACCGAGCATCGCGCCCCATTCAGGCGAGGGCAGTTGTGCGCCGAGGTCAAGGAAGCCCAGCGCGGCGATATCGAGAATTGCCATCGACAATGCGCGAGTGATCTCGGTGACCAGTCCGGCGGTGATGTTGGGCATCACAGCAAACCAGAGAATATTCAGCGTTGATGCGCCATCCAGACGGGCGGCGATAACGTACTCTTTTTCCAGTTCGTCATGCACCATGCTGTAAATCGAACGTACCATACGCGGCAGCAATGCCAGCCAGACAGCAAACATGGCGTGAGACAAACTCGGTCCGGCAAACGCTACAACGATAATTGCCAGCAGCAGCGAAGGGATCGCCAGTAAGGTATCCAGAATATGGTTAAGCACCGCTGAGCGTAGGCCGTGGGTCGCCCCGGCGAAGGTGCCCAGTACCAGGCCACAGATCGTCGCGGCGAGCGTCACCACAAATGCGCCACCTACGGTTGGCGCAGCTCCGCTCAGTAAACGGCTTAAAACATCGCGTCCGAGGTCGTCAGTCCCCAGGAAGAAAGAAACTTCGCCATAGCGCGACCATGACGGCGGCAATAATTGATAACCGAGAAATTGCTGGTCGATGCCGTAAGGCGCAAACCAGCCGCCAAAAATACACAGTACAGCCAGCCCCGCGCAGCCGTACAGGCCGACCATCGCAGAGGCGTCACTATAAAATTTGCGCCAGGCGGTACGCAGCGTGCCCGGCGGGCGCTTTTCGCTGTATACGCTATCGTAAGGCATACCATTCCTTATGTTTCAGAGGGTTAGCCATGGCACCCAA
>ERZ791626.1863-NODE-1863-length-12603-cov-3.875677_pt1 | contig 12603 bp, 10 predicted proteins | sample MGYA00510266_ERZ791626 | MGnify/ENA primary metagenome ERZ791626 (study PRJEB30046, sample SAMN00715208) | human gut metagenome | study: EMG produced TPA metagenomics assembly of the A metagenome-wide association study of gut microbiota in type 2...
ATTTCCGTTAGCATCTTTCTCGGGAACCAATGATACTGTAGCATCGCCGATTTTTATATTGTTCTTACCTAAAGTATGTGCACCGATTTCAATGGAGCCTGTCCGGGCATAGGAGTTGGTACCTACTGCAATACCTTCCGGCAGATTCTGTTTGGCATGATTATTATCGTGAATATGCATACTGAAGCCGAAATTATAAACTTTAACTTCTTCGCCAAAAGAAAGCATGGATTCCTGCGTACCGCCGCCGATAAAGACTTTTGCATTCTTGCCGACAGCAATATTCGTCCCGTCATTGGCCGGATTGATATCATAAGCAATTGGCTGAGCGCCCTTATCTACGATATCCTTATCCGCTGCCAGTCCTACGCTGGTGACGCCAGCTGTGAGGATGAAGGCGGTGAGGGCGGCGACGGCTAATCGCGAAGTTCTCCCTCTGGTGGACGTCCGGCCATGAGTTTTGGCCAGTTCTGATGTGACGACATAGCATTGTTTTACATGACTCCAGATGACTTTGTATATTTTATTCATAAATAACCTCCTGTATTATGATTATTTTGCTTACATAAAATAGTCGTATTTTACTTAATATTATACCATCAAATGTCATTTTGTCACAATTATATTGCAATTAAACGACAATAACGGCGATATTTTATTATTTTTATGTTTATTTACTTATGATATATGTTATTTTGTTCTGATATATAAAATAGCAAAACGAGAGTGCTCTGTATATTTATATCCATCTATGTATTTATACAAATTTTATACTATGTTCACTATAACTGGACAAAATTCTGACAAACATAAAATGACATAAAATAACATAATACAGGTATCAGTCCGTCTCTATTATACAAAAACGCCATGTCCTCACTATTTAACGCTCTATCTGTAGTCAGGACACCAGGACACTACAATCCGTTCTTTCGCCTATTTCCTATAATTTCACTACGTCATTTGTTTCGTCTTACATTACACAAATTTTCGTGTTTGTATTTACGAATTATATTTTTAACCCGATACAATCCGCCAGCATTTCATGCAAAACTTTCATGGCAAGTCAGTTTACCCATAGAGCTGGGTTATAAAAAAAATCCGCTGCACAAAAGGTGCAACGGGAGGGGAAGGGATAGGGGGAAGGGATAGTGGATAGTGGTTAGTGGTTAGTGGTTAGTGGTTAGTGGTTAGTTTGATGAAAGTATACTGTACCCATAAGCCGGTTTGCTACGTTAGAAGGCGTCCCTGCGAAGGGAAGCTGTCTGCGCAGCAGACTGAAGGGTTCTTATTGCAATAGTGAGTCCTTTTCGTGAGTCCTATCTTGAGTCCTTTTCCGCGTGCGGTGATAAGGTCGGTTTGCCTATCTTCTTATTGCTGGATTGTAAATTTTATGTCTGACATCAAAAATATACCATAGACAGAATATACGTTCTATGATATACTAAATTCATACTATTCGTGTATAGAACAGACTCGTTCATCAGAGGGGGATTCTCTACGGGAGAACTTTCTTTTCTGGCGGACGAGTTCTTTTATTTCTATGGTATAATAGAAAGGAAGGATGAACAATGATATACCAAATCAAAGACTGGCAGGACCTGACCATTCAGGACGATTACATGTTCAAACTCATCATGAGCCGGAAACGTATCTGCAAGAAAATGTTGGAAAAGATATTGCGTATTTCCATTGATGATCTAGTGTATATCGAGGACGAAAAGTCTATGAAGGCCAGTTATGACAGTAAAGGTGTCCGGCTCGATGTCTATGTCAAAGATGATAAGCACACCGTATACAATATCGAAATGCAGGTACGCAAGCCAGAAAATGAGGGATTGTATAAGAGGACGAGGTATTACCAGTCCATGATAGATGGGGATCTGCTGAAAGCAGGAGTCGATTATGATGAACTAAACCCGACGTACATCATATTTATTTGTCCTTTTGAACCGTTCCATGAAGGGCGGCATATGTACACATTCAGGAATTACTGTACGGAAGATAAGGATATCGAACTACAGGACGGAACGGTGAAACTGTTCCTGAATACGAAAGGTACCATGGATGACGTAGAACCAGATGTAAAAGCATTCCTGGAATACGTAGACGGAGTCATGAGCCCGGATGAATTCGTACAAGAAATAGACGAAGCCATCCGGAACGTCAAGACGCAGGAGTCGGAGAGGGTGAGATATATGACCTATACATTGAAATTAAAAGAAGAACGTAAAATTGGTCATGAAGCAGGATTTCGTGAAGGCATGGAAAAAGGTATAGAAAAAGGTTTACAAAAGGGAACACAAAAGGGAAAGTTGGAAGATGCATTAGAGATGTTAAAAGACGGAGTAGCGGTGGAAAAAATAGCGAAGTATACAGGACTTTCTCCGGATATGATTACAGCATTAAAACAAGAACCCGGATTTGTCCGTGAATAGTATATATGTTCATTTGCTGTAAGTAGTTCATCAAAAGGACCGTTTGTAATGTAAGAATCTTGTCCGACATGCAACGTTTCTCGGACTCAGATACTGGAACTCAAATGATAAAAGGACCCCACCACCGCTAACGCGGTCCCCCTCCCGCTTCTCAGGGGAGGCAATGCTGCGCTGCACTTCTAACCGACATTCCACAACGGGGACGCCATATTACATGTCCGTCGAACCGGCTATTTTTTATTCCACGATACGAGCAACACAGGACCCACGACCGGTGACGGTTTCCATCCTGAATCGTCAGCGGGGCCGTCAGATGCAAGGAGGATGGAGGGAGGCGTAGCGGGGCTACGTTGACCGACGACGACGCAGTAGATGATGGTTACGCTGGCGAGACAGGGGAAATAAGTCACCGGCCGTGGGTCCTAATTTATACGTTTAACTTCAAATCAATATGATATAAATTCATACCTATGCAAAATTGGCATAAGCAATTGGGGACGTTCAAAAAGTACGTGAAAAACGAGCGTTTTGTCATAGGGTGTGAACGGCGTAACAGTGGGAAAGAGAGCGATTTTTTAACAGTTTATTTTACTGCCGGTTTTTGTTACAAATCCGATACAAATTTAAGAATGATTGAGACAAAATTTAATAAATTTTTAACCGCAGGGTTTACATTTACCTTGTAAAATGCCTGTAAAGCCCATGGTTGACACATTCTTTACGCCATTTTGACAAAAAAACAATCTTGGGGTATAATGTCATCAAGGTCGCAGGTGGGAATGTTCCCAGGCAGTGACCGAGATTGAGAGCATACAAACTTATAGAAACCAGGGTAGTAAAAGAGAGGAAACTAGGACAACTCGCCAATGAACCCCTTGTGGAAATAAGTACAATGCTCGACCGTAATGAGTGGTAAAACTTATTTTTAGAAAAGGGGTAATTCACAATGAAAACAAAAGTTTTAGCAGCTTTAGTTGCAACCATGGCTGTTGGCGCTACCTGCGCTTTCGCAGCTAACCCGTTCGTTGATGTACCGACCGATTCTTGGGCTTACAAATCCGTAGTAGAACTCGCTGACGCTGGCATTATCCAGGGTGTAGACGGCTCCTACTTCCAGGGCGACCGCAACATCACTCGTTATGAAGCAGCTGAAATGACGGCTAAAGCTATGGCTCACATGGACAAAGCTTCCGTTGAACAGCGTGCCCTCATCAACAAACTGGCTGACGAATATGCTGACGAACTGAACAGCCTCGGCGTTCGCGTATCCAACCTCGAAAACAAAGTTGGTAACGTAAAACTCACTGGTGATGCTCGTATCCGTTATCGTTATCAGAATGGCAACGCTGGTAAAGAAAATGATAATTCTTGGGATTATCGTATTCGCCTCCGTGCTAATGCCCAGGTTAACGACCGCACGAAAGTTACGTACGGCGTAAGCACGAATAACCACAATTTTGGTAATAACGGTGGTGCTAACACTAGCGATGCTGACGACAGCAACGATACTTATACGGATCTCGCTAACGTCGATTACAACTTCGGTGGCAACAACTGGGATCTCATGGTAGGCCGTTACACTTATGTCCTCGGTGACAAAGTTGGCTACCAGTTCGGTGATACCTTCGATGGCGCCCAGTTGCAGTACAAGAACGATAAGTTCAAAGCAATCGCCGGTTATGGTAAATTCAAAGTTGGCGATGCAGACGTTTGGAATGGCGGTTGGAAAGCTGATGCTAAAGGTAATCCGACGATTAAAGATACAACAGGTGCTGATTCTCTCCTCGGTGTTAAGACCGGTTATGGCGAATTAGAAGGCTTCTTCGGTGGTGGCCGTCTGGCTGGCTCTTCCGTAGGCGTTTACTACAACAATTTCTTTGGCAAAGATACGTTTACTGCTGATGATCTCTGGGGCGCTTTCGCAAGCTTCAACTTCGGCCCGAAATGGAACCTGACTGGTAACTACGAAAAGATTAGCAAAGATCAGAGTGCTACCAGCGTTGATGATCCGGAAATGTGGTACGGTAAACTCCAGTATGGCACAGCTTCCTTTGCAGCTCCGAAGTCCTGGGATGCTTGGGTTGAATATCTCGATGCTGAACAGGGGGCAGACCTTAAGGGATCTACCAATATGTGGAGATTTGCTAACATGGACAATGTCAAATCTTGGGGCGTAGGTATCGACTACACATTTGCTAAGAATGCCATGTTCTCCGTAATGCAGTCCTTTGCTTCCGAAGCAAAAGATAGTGCAAAAGATCCGGAAGAAATGACTCGTGCAAACTTCGTATTCGTATTCTAATCCTTACGGTGCGGAATCAAAAAGACCACTCGAAAGAGTGGTCTTTTTTTCATTGGGGAAAGGGAGGAAAAAGCCGTAGTTCGTTCGTCGTAGGTCGTTCATCGAAGCCGGAAGGGGCGCAGGTCGTAGTTCGACGGACAGAGTGTCTTTGCCGTCCCTGCGAAGGGAAGGGGGGGCAATGCTGCACGGCACTTCAAACCGACGATATACACATATAACTGTTTGACGGACTGGGGTTTTGCCGTCCCTGTGAAGGGCCTTTTCGGTCCGCAAGGTACTGACTGCAAGGAAGTGCAAGGCGGCTTCCGAAACGGACAGCAGAGATGAAGGTGCCAGTTAGGGCGGAAGGGTTCTTATTTCAATTTAGAGTCTTATCATGAGTCCTTTTCCATGTGCGGTGATGAAGCTGATTTGCAAGGTTGGAACCAGTTTGACATGCAACGTTTCTCGGACTCAGATACTGAAACTCAGATAATAAAAGGACCCCACCACCGCTAACGCGGTCCCCCTCCCACTTCTCAGGGGAGGCAATGCTACGCTGCACTTCAAACCGATATTCCACAACGGGGACGCCGTATTACACTGTTTGTAAACCGGCTATTTTCACTCAAAAAAACAGTAACACAGAACTCACGACTGGAAGCGGTTTCTGTCCTGAATCGTTGGAAAGGGTGTCAGATGAAAGGCGGAAGAAGGAGCCATAGCGGGGCTATGGTGACTGATGACAACGAAGCAGATGGCGCTCTTTCCAACGAGGCAGGGGAAACAAGCTTCCAGCCGTGAGTTCTATACTAGTCACCATATGTTACCTATGGTATAATAAAAAAATAATAAAACAGAAACAGTTCCAGCTGTTTCTATGAATAGATAAGAGGAGGAAGTAATGGATAACAAAGAACTTGTCATTGTTGTCGATTTTGGCGGACAGTACAATCAGCTCATTGCACGTCGTGTCCGTGAAAATCATGTATACTGTGAAGTATATCCGTATCATAAAGCCGTAGCAAAAATCAAGGAGCTGCAGCCGCAGGGGATTATTTTTACAGGCGGCCCGGCTAGTGTGTATGAAGAAAATGCTCCTAAGATAGAAGCGGATGTATTTGAACTGGGAATCCCTGTACTTGGTCTTTGTTATGGCATGCAGTTCATGGCCCAGACGCTGGGTGGGGAAGTGCGTCATGCCGACCGCCGCGAATTTGGCAAAACGGAAACTGACGTAGATACATCGTCGCCGCTTTTCAAGGGACTGGCGGAAAAAGAAATCGTCTGGATGAGTCATCAGGATTATGTAGCCAAGTTGCCGGCTGGATTTTCTATCGTTGCTCATTCGGAAAACTGCCCTGTTGCGGCTATGCAGAATACAGAACGCAAGCTGTACGCCATGCAGTATCATCCTGAAGTGCTGCATACGGAACATGGCAAGGAAATGCTTCACAACTTCCTCTTTGAAGTCTGTGGATGTACGGGTTCGTGGACGATGGCCAATTATGCTAAGACGGCCATTGCCCATATCAAGGAAACGGTCGGCGACGGCAAGGTCGTACTGGCTTTGTCTGGCGGCGTCGATAGTTCCGTTGCTGCTGCCCTGATTTCGAAGGCCGTAGGAAGCCAGCTGACATGTATCTTTGTCGATCACGGCCTGCTCCGTAAAAATGAAGGTGATGAAGTAGAAGCGGCTTTTAAAGACAGCGGGATGAATTTTGTCCGTGTCGATGCTTCTGAACGCTTCCTGGGGAAATTGGCCGGTGTGACCGATCCGGAACGGAAGCGGAAGATCATCGGTGAAGAATTTATCCGTGTATTTGAAGATGAAGGCCGCAAAATCGGAGCTGTCGATTTCCTCGCCCAGGGAACGATTTATCCGGACGTCATCGAATCCGGTGCCGGTGATGCAGCTGTCATCAAGAGCCATCACAATGTAGGCGGGCTCCCGGCTGTTGTCGATTTTAAAGGTCTCATTGAACCCCTTCGCAATCTCTTTAAGGATGAAGTCCGCGAACTGGGAGCCGAACTGGGCCTGCCGGAATATCTCGTGTGGCGTCAGCCGTTCCCCGGTCCGGGTCTTGCTATCCGCATCATGGGTGAAATTACAAAAGAAAAACTCAGCATTCTGCGCGATGCCGATGCCATATTCCGGGAAGAAATCGCCAATGCCGGCCTGTCCCGGGATATCAACCAGTACTTCGCCGTACTGACCAATAATCGCTCTGTCGGCGTCATGGGTGATTTCCGTACCTATGATTACACACTGGCACTGCGCGGCGTTACGACGACGGACTTTATGACGGCAGACTGGGCACGCATCCCTTATGATGTACTGGATAAAATCTCCAGCCGTATCGTCAATGAAGTAGATCACATCAACCGTATCGTGTACGATATTACGAGCAAACCACCTTCCACCATTGAATGGGAATAATAGCAAAAAATCCCCACAAACCGCTAATAAGCAGCTTGTGGGGATTCTTTTTTTGCATCTAAGAGAAGAAGAATAAAAGACGTTCAAATCAGATTATTCTGCTGGGCAATTTCTCTTACTTTTTGAAGAGGTAATTCAAGAAATTTGGCTATTTTTTCCATGCTGTTTCCTTCTTTTAGCATTTTAATCGTCATCTTCACAGCAAACCGCTCTTCTCCCTGCTTTACCCCTTCTTCCCGTCCTTGTTCTATTCCTTCCCGGCGTTCTTGTGCTAATAGTGCTGTCAGTTTCATATATTCCCGCCTCGTTTCTCTTTACTTAAAAATGATTATACCATGAATGGTTCAGCCTTGTGAACGGCCTGGGATCACCAGCAGGTGCATATTATTTTCCCAAAAGAACGGGTTTAAACCGGGAGTGGGAGGGTAAATTTTTATTTTGGAAAAACTTTTACTCGATTAATCAATCATCTTAGATTATTGGCTATTTGCAAGGGTGTTCTTTAATTTTTAGTCGGCTTTCACTGGCGAATTTTATGACGTAGTTTTCCGTTATGTTTAGTATCTTCATGATTTTTTCTGTTTCCAAATGCTCTTTTAAACACCGATATAGAACATCTTCACGACTTTTTATCAGCCCGGTCATGAAGCTATAGACATATCCTTCGGCTTCTTCTCCTACTAGTCCCTCTTCAGCAGCATTTTTTTTGATTTCGTCCAGTTTGCCGCTACGAACCAGATGACGAATTAACATTTCCCGGCTTGCCAGTTCGTCGTCGCTTGGCAGCTTATCTTCCTGGATATTATTCAGACAATTCTGAACAATTGTGTAATTAATTGTAAGAACCAGATTGTCCATATTTGGCCGGTTCTTTTTGTTTGGTGTATACCAGTCGCATGTTTCCAGTCGCTCCGCTTCTGGAGCCCGGGGCCTCATATAGATATTCGTAATTTCTTGATAGTTTTCATCACAATCGACGACAATCCAATCATCAAAATAATTGAATACAGGTCTGTGAAGTTCGTACAATTCATGTAATGGATAGTCTGAGTCTAAAATAGCTTTTTTTACTTCTTCTGCGTTTATCCCAAGGTCTGATAAATAGGGAAGGAAATCAGGGTCTGCATCTGGATATTTATCAAAAATAAATTTACCAATTTCATGCTGGACTGCTGAAAGATAGACAAATTCAAATAAGTCATCATCTAAATGATTGTATACCATAAATAATGGTATTTTAACGCGAAACGTGCTTGGGATGACATAATACCAATCTCCGTCAGGTTCACGGAAATATCCATAGTCTATAAAAGCAATTTGACTGAACATCCACCTTTCACTTTTATTCCGGTTCATGGGGGAATTCGCCGGAACCGTACTCCAGATCCAGCTTTTAAAATGTTCGCTTCCTGGAATACCCAGATGGCTTATTTCGCCTAAGGCAAATAATCTTTCTACATCTTCATCATCCTGATACGTTAGAGCGGATATGCCGACGTTTTTGAAATATCCTCCATTTCCGCTCCAGCCATATTCGATTCCTTTATCGGGCAACCTCCGGGCAATTATTGATATATCACCCATGTAATTCCACCTCCTCGTTCCTGTTTAGATGTTTGTTATTCTATTATATCGGATATATGGGATTGCATCAAAACATTCCTTTCTTTACGCGCAGGATGTTGCGGTATTGTCTGAAATTAGGTATGATGGTAATAAAGTTACGAAGAAAGAGGCGAGGACGGTGCTTCAACAGATAATATTAGAAAATTTTTGTCAACATGAACAATTACAGTGGCAGTCATTGCAAAATATAAATTTGATAATCGGCGAAAATAGTAGTGGAAAGACGATTTTACTAAAAGCGATATATTCTGCTTTACGGGTTTTGGAACAGTTTGGCAAGGGAAATGATAAGCGTGAATTGGCAGATATTTTGGCAGAGAAATTGTACTGGACTTTTCAAGTAGAAGCACTAGGAGACTTGGTTGAAAAAGGGAAAAGTGCGCTGAATTTTTCTATGATTGAGGACTCAGCCGAATTTTGTTTTACTTTCGGCAAAGATACGAATATGAAAATCAGTAAAATTCGAAATACCTTTGATACACCTCGTCAGAATAAAGCTGTTTTTATTCCTGCGAAAGAAGTCTTATCGTTATTTAATATCATCCTAAAATCGCGAGATCAAGATTCACTCTTTGGATTTGATGACACATACCTTGATTTAGTTAAAGCATTGCAAATTGCCCCGCAACGAGGACGTAATTTTGATGCATTTGCTGATGGACGGAAAAAACTGGAACAGGTCATCAAGGGAAAAATAGAATATGATGATCAAAAGAATGAATGGTACTATAAACGAGGAAATGCGCGTTTTACGATTGGTATGACTTCGGAAGGCGTAAAAAAGATTGCTATTTTTAATCGCTTACTCTCTAATCGTTATTTGGATAATCATGCAGTTATCTTTATTGATGAATTGGAATCAGCACTTCATCCGAAAGCAATTTCCGATTATTTGGATATGATTTTTGAATTGTCTCAAGCGGGTGTTCAGTTCTTTATTGCCACTCATTCATATTTCGTCATAAAAAAATTGTACCTTTTGGCTAAAATGCATAATCTGTCTGTTCCTGTGTTATCTTTGACAGTCGATGGAAAGCCCGCTTATGACGATATGGCCGATGGGATGCCTGATAATTCCATTATTGGTGAATCCATCCGATTGTACCAGCAAGAGGTAGATTGGTCGTTAGGGGGATAGATATGCTTGCTTTTATAGTGGTGTACAGGCTGTGGAAGGAAATGTTGTATTAGGAACAAAACTTCAAAGGTGCTTATATTCTTGTCCGAAAATTCAATTCATCTTAATTATTAAGAATCATCAGAAAGAATGGTGCAATTCAGTACAAGATGCTTTGCAGAAACGATTGCATGCTCTTTTGAAAATTTGGAAAGCAGAAGTTATAGTAATCAATGAAGTTCAAGCATTAAAATATCATTTATGCCAGGAATGACACATAAATAATAAATATGTGGTGAAAGGGGAGGACGGTATGTTACAGATTGGGCTTACGGGAGGTATTGCTTCGGGAAAGAGCACGGTTGTAGCCATGCTGCGTCAGCTGGGAGCGGGGATTATCGACTGTGATCAGCTTGCCCATGATGTCGTGCGTCCCGGATCTTTTGGGCTGAAAGAGGTAGCAGAGGCATTCGGGCCGCAGATTTTGTGTGCAGATGGTTCGATGGACCGGGCTTATATGGGCCGCGTTGTGTTTGGAAATAAGGAGAAAAAGGCTCAGTTGGAAGGTATTTTATTTCCTCTGATCCAGCGGGAAATTGATAACAAAATTGAAATAATTAAAACAAAAAAAGAAAATCCTGTTATTTTCCTTGACATGCCATTGCTATTTGAGATAAAATACGATTCGTACGTTGATGAAGCATGGCTCGTATATGTGGATCCGGCAACACAGCTTTCGCGGCTGATGGCCCGGAATCATTACACCAGAGACGAAGCAATGGCACGCATCCATGCTCAACTTCCTATTGATACAAAACGGTCATTGGCTCAGGTAATCATCGACAATACCGGTTCTTTGGAAGATACAGAAGAACAGGTGCGGTACGAATGGCGTGAACTGATGAAACGAATTCAATCTGGGGAGTAAGCAGTGAGACGGAGACATAATACAAAGGTAAAAATTATTGCAGCTGTATTGGTTGCCTGTTTCTCGGCATCGTATTTCTTTGGATGGAAAGACGATATGATGCGTAAAATCGTATATCCTCTGCAATACGACTACATGGTCAGGCAGTATGCCTATGAAAACCATATTGATCCGGCGCTGGTAGCGGCGGTCATTCTGGTGGAAAGCAAGTTTGACCAGTCGGCTTCTTCTCATCGCGGCGCCAGTGGTCTGATGCAGATTATGCCTCAGACCGGGAAATGGATTGCTGAAAAGATGGGGATGGAGAATTTCCAGCCGGCTCAGCTGAACGACGTACAGACGAATATCAGGATGGGTACCTGGTATCTGGCATATCTTCTCAAAGAGTATGATGGCAACAAGGTTTTAGCTCTGGCTGCGTATAACGCTGGCCGCGGTCATGTCGATTCCTGGATGGAAGAATATGGCTGGGACAAAAACTTTGAAAAAGTTGAAGAAATACCCTTTACAGAAACGAGAGAGTATGTTAAAATAGTCTTGTTGAACGAAAGGCAATACAAAAAACTGTATAACTTTTAATTTCTTTTTTATGCGGTTGTGGCGGAATGGCAGACGCGCTGTCTTCAGGCGGCAGTGATCATCGATCGTGTGGGTTCAACTCCCACCAACCGCACCATTTTTTTGCCCTATGGATGATACATTGATTGAAACAGTCAAACAATGGAATATCACTTCGAGTCTCCCACTTCAGGTGGGAGATTTTAAGTTAACGGCAGAACAGCGCATGATACGGGAGAAGGAAAAGGATAAAGAATATCTGATCTTCCTGTATACGAATGCAGATAATGGCTGGACTGTGCGGGGAACCATCAATCCAGAAACGAATGAATTGTTTGTCCGTACGGATATAGGCATGCTGGAGTTTGCGCTGATTGAATTTATTACGGAAGATTTTAACAGCTTCCGTAATATGGTAGAGTCCCGGCTTCCGGAGCTGATCCGTACGTATTATGTAGACCGGGAAGAGAATTTCAGCGTCCTTTTGAAAAACAAAGGAATCACTACGGTGGACTGGGATTCGTTCCTGCCGGAATCATATGCTGGTTTCAGACGACTGATCCGTCCCAATGATGCCGTGCGGATCATCAACGGTTCCTACATGATCCTGGCTTATTATGATGCAGCGACACGCAGCGGGCTGTCTCTTATGTACAACATACTCCGGGATGATTTTTTCGCCGAACGGCGTATCCATAATTTCCCCAATCTGGTACATGATTTTGACAGCAGTGACCTGAAAGTACTCAAACGGGCATTGCAGGAGCGGCTCTTGCCCGTACTGGACGCTATTGCTGCTGATTTAAAAGCGGCGGAATGAGTGTTTTTCATTGTCAGAAAACGTCGTTGGTGGTATACTTTAGTTAATTAGATGTAAACTTTTCTAAGAGTGGGTGTGAGCCCACTCTTAACTTTTACTTACATGGTTTCGTCGGGAAAGATACAGGTGAATTATGAGACGCGAACATATTGAAGAACTGGTAGCTGCGGAAGTAGAGAAAATCATTGCCGGTACGGCATTGGAACTCGTTGATGTGGAGTACGTCCGTGAACGTAACTGGTATTTGCGGGTTTTTATTGACAAACAGGGCGGCGTCGATCTGGAAGACTGCCAGGCCGTCAGCGAAAAGCTCAGTAAAATACTGGATGAAAAAGATCCCATCAGCGACAATTATCTTCTGGAAGTATCTTCCCCGGGATTGGACCGGGTCCTGA
>ERZ791626.1870-NODE-1870-length-12583-cov-2.648707_pt1 | contig 12583 bp, 9 predicted proteins | sample MGYA00510266_ERZ791626 | MGnify/ENA primary metagenome ERZ791626 (study PRJEB30046, sample SAMN00715208) | human gut metagenome | study: EMG produced TPA metagenomics assembly of the A metagenome-wide association study of gut microbiota in type 2...
TTGCCTTTTCATGCAGCAGCGGAATGGTCTGGCAGCCACAATAACCCATACCAGAACGAATACCGCCGACCAGCTGGAAAATGCTGTCTGCCACGCTCCCCTTGTAAGGAACACGACCTTCAACGCCTTCCGGAACCAGCTTCTTTGCACCTTCCTGGAAATACCGATCCTTAGAGCCGTTTGCCATTGCTGCCAAGCTGCCCATACCACGGTAAACCTTGAAGCTTCTGCCCTGATAGATTTCTGTTTCGCCCGGTGCTTCTTCGCAGCCTGCCAGCAGAGAACCCAACATAACAACATTTGCACCAGCTGCCAATGCCTTTACAATATCGCCGGAGTACTTAATACCGCCGTCAGCGATAACCGGAATACCATACTTCTTTGCAACACAGGCAACGTCATAAACAGCGGTAACCTGCGGAACACCGATACCAGCAACAATTCGAGTGGTACAGATAGAACCAGGTCCAATACCAACCTTAACAGCATCTGCACCAGCCTGAATCAATGCTTCAGCAGCCTCTGCGGTTGCAATATTTCCGGCAATGACTGGTGTATTCGGGAATGCTGCCTTGACTTTCTTCAGACATTCCATAATGTTCTTGCTGTGACCGTGTGCAGAGTCCAGAACCAGAACGTCTACTTGTGCATCGACCAATGCGTGTGCCCGTTCCAGAACATTTGCGGTAATGCCAATAGCTGCACCGCAGAGCAGACGACCCTTTTCATCTCTTGCAGAGTTCGGGAACTGTACTGCCTTTTCGATATCCTTGATGGTAATCAAACCCTTGAGATAGCCGTTTTCATCAATCAGCGGCAGTTTTTCAATCTTGTGCTGGCGGAGAATTTCCTGTGCTTTTTCCATGCTTGTGCCAACCGGAGCAGTAATCAGGTTGTCCTTGGTCATTACTTCGGAAATTGGTGCACTATAATCAGTCAGGAACCGCATGTCCCGGTTGGTGATGATGCCGACCAGCTTTCCAGTACGGTCTACAATCGGAACGCCGGAAATCTTATACTTGCCCATCAGCTTATCTGCATCTGCAACCAGATGATCTTCGGTCAGGGAGAACGGATTGACAATAACGCCATTTTCAGAACGCTTTACCTTATCCACTTCATCTGCCTGCTGTTCAATGGACATATTCTTGTGAATGATACCGATACCGCCTTCTCTTGCAATTGCAATTGCCATTGCTGCTTCGGTGACGGTATCCATCGCAGCAGTCATAATCGGGGTGTTCAGCTTGACATGACCAGCCAACGTAGTTTGCAGGTCGATCATATTCGGCGTTACGTCGGACTCTGCTGGAATCAGCAGCACATCATCAAATGTCAGACCCTGTTTTCCGAACTTTTCACACATTTCCATTTGAATTCCCTCCATTTTTTTGCACCGGTTTTTTCGATTGTGTCCAGATACACAAAAACTGTCAAGGGCATTCCATGAAAATGGAACACACTCAAACAGCTTTTGCATACCGAGCCAGCACGCTGCCGGTCGTGATTGTTGATTTGATTAGATTATATCTATTTTACTCTACTTTTCGACATTTGTCAAGATGCTTTCGCATGAAATCGGATTTTTTCCGTGAAAGCGGTGGATTTGTTTGCTTTTCTGGTGTGATTGGGGGGATTTTGTAGGGGAAATGGTGAAAAAATTCTTGTTTTCGCTACATGTTCCGTCAAGAAAGCAATGCTCGTTTTAGCAGCATCAAATCCAGTACGTTGATACTGCCGTCATCGTTATAGTCGGCAAGCTGGGCTTGGTCAGCGGTGAGGGTGGTTTGGCGGAGAAGTGATTGCTGGAGGGGGATAAGGTCAGTGAGGGAGAGTGTGCCGTCTTGGTTGAGGTCGCCGGGGATATGTTTTACTAAAACCCAAATTCCTTTATCGCAAAATTTGTATCCATATGGATTGCTACCCTCTACAATTACACAATATGAACCTGGTTCTGTGAACGTATAAGATACTTCACCAGATGTTCCAGAAACAGGAATAGATGCATAACGAGTGCCATCCTTATCAATGCCGATATAAGAATCATTAGAATTTTCTATAGTATAAGAAAATGAGATGGATTCACCAGCTGCAATTGTTGTTTTATCCGATTGAATGGATAAATTTGTTGGTGGGGCAGCTTCGTTTACCAAAATCCAAATTCCTTTATCACAATGTTTATATCCATATGGATTACTGCCTTCTATAATTACACAATACGAACCGGGTTCAGTAAACGTATAGGATACTGTACCTGATGTTCCAGAAACAGGAACAGATGCATAACGACTACCATCTTTATCAATGCCAATACAAGATTCATTAGAATTTTCTATGGTATAAGAAAATGAAATGGATTCTCCTGCTGTAATTGTTGTTTTATCTGATTGAATGGATAAGTTTGTTGGTGGATTTGGATTTGGTCTTACATATTCCGGACAACCATACCCAACAATACTAGAACTTCCTACAGAATAACTTCGTTCTGCAACTCGGTCAGAACTATTTCCCTCAATGGTAGAAATCCGTCCATCAGAAACATCCGCAACAATTCCGACATGATAGCCACTGCTGGATTTTGAATGAAGATAGATAATATCCCCTTTTTCCGGTGTAATACCAGCATCTTTCCATGTTTCATTCTTCTTAAAAAAGTCCATACCACTAATCGTTCCGGAAACTCTTGGAATCATACTGGTGGGAATGCCTGCTTGATTCGCACACCATGCCACAAATGTTTGACACCAAGCATAGTTGTAACCATAATCATTCAAAGAGCCAAACCAAACATTATATTTGGTGTAGTTGTTTGTTCCTTCATGATAGCCAACTTGTGTTCTCGCAACTTCTACAAGGTCTGTTGCTTGGTCGCCAGTGTTGACATGGGTATTCTCATAATCCGCACTTACTGGCAATGCAAAATGGAAAGAGAAACACAGAATCACTGCAAGTAAAATTGCTATCGGCTTCCAAATCGTTTTTTCTTTCATGGTATCTATCTCCTTTTTATTTTAGGGACTGGAAAACGTTCCCTTTTATGAGAATATAATACTATAATTTCTAAAAAAAGTCAATTCATCTCCTGAAAATCTGATAAAACTTCCAATTTCTTGTTTTAAATCTGTTTAAAATCACCAAATTATAGAATGCAGTCCAATTATGAGAGCTTTTTCAGACTGGTTTCCGGATAGTAATATGCTAAAATTTCTCTCCACGTTGCCCCATTCTTTGCCATAGCATTCGCCCCGTATTGGCTCATCCCGACCCCATGCCCATAGCCCTTTGTCGTAATCGTAATGGAATCGGTTTCAGCTTCCACGGTAAACGCTGCCGACCGCAGGGACAATGCTGTCCGGACATCCTGTCCGCTCACGGAAACGCCCCCGACTTTCGCTGTTTTTACCGTTCCGGAGTCAGAAACCTCCTCCACCGTCAGCCAGCTTTCCGGCTGGTCTGCCGGAAATTTTGCCTTTGGTGCAATCGTTTTCATGGCTTTCTGTAAATCATCCTTGGAAAACGAAACTTCCTCCAAAAAATGCGGTGCACTTTCATCGGCTGCACTGTCTACCGGCACTAAATACGGAACAGCCTGTCCCCAAACTGTTTCCGCCGATTCCGTCTGTCCGGCAGACATCGAACAGAACGCTGCAATAATCGGCTCTTCTTCATAGGTCAGCAGATACGGCAGTACCTCATCTACAGCCTCTTCAATCGTTTCATAATAGGTGTCAAATTGTGCCCCGTAGTATTGTTTTGCCTGATTTTCCGTGAAGAACGCCTGATATTCTGATGGGTCATTGGAAAAATCTGCTCCGCACAGCTCTGGTGTTGGATTTTCCTGCTCCAGCAGCTGTTGCCGCACCGCATAGGTATGGGCAGCAACTGCCTGTGCCTTGAGTGCTTCCGGCTCAAATGTTGCTGGCATCTCCGCACAAACTGCTCCAATCACATAATCCCTTGCCGAAACTGCCAGCACCTCCCCTGTGGAAACATCCAGCACGGAAAAGTCCGGCAAATCGTCTGCCGCTTTGGACTGCTCCGCAGCGGATTCGGATTCAGATTTTGGTGTATGCTGGGACAGCAGCAGAGCCGGTACAACCGGAATCGCTGCCAGCAGCACGGCAAACAACAGAATCACCATGCGTTCTCGTTTCATGGAAAACCGTCCTTTCTCTTTTCCCGTCAGACCATCCGGTTAGGTGATGATATAGCCCGGATTCTGATAGGGCTGCTTCTGATAGCCATATTTTAAATCGGAATAAACACTCGTCAAGTCGTTCCAAGTTGCCACGTTTGCCGTTCCGGTTTCGACCAAGCCAAATAACCGCTGAAAGGTTGTAATTGCCGAACGTGTCATTGGCCCGAAATAACCAGTCACTCGCACCGAACCAATTTCCGGATAGGTCTGCCCAACATAGTTCAGATACTCCTGCAAAATTCGCACATATGGACTTGTTACACCCTCCTGCAAGACAATTCCCGGAAACGGGACAATTTCTTCTGTTTCCTCCGCCAGAGGCGGCATGGAATCCAGAATGCCCATATAGGCACGGTACAAATCATACCACGTTGCACGGTCTACAACGCCAGTTTCCGGTAGTCCATACGTCCGCTGAAACGACTTGACAGAAGTTTCCGTCTGTTCCCCGAAATATCCGGTAATTGGGACTGGCTCTACATTTGCATAATACGCCCCAACCATGGCAAGATAATACTGCAATGCCCGGATATTTTGCCCTTGCATGCCAATATGCAATTCTTCTTCATATTGCAAGGAGAATTCTCCCTGTGCAATGCCCTCGGAGTTCAATTCTGCCAACCGTTTCACACTGGTATAAATATAGGCGATTCGATACCACGTTGCTTCGTCCACCGTTCCGGTTGGCGAGAGGTTGAAAATCTCCTGAAATTTCAGTACGGCTTCCTGTGTCAGATAGCCAAAACTACCCGTAATTTCGCCGATTTTTGGAATTGCCGGATAATTGCGGCTGATGCGGTTCAACTGGATCTGCAACAGGCGAACATCTTCCCCACTGTATCCCAGTGTCAACGGAAAACCGGGATAGGACTGCGTGGGCGTTTGCACCGGAACATTCTGTACCAAGTCGATGGAATCCCCATAATAATACGTCAGAATATCATAGGGAGAATACCCCTGCTCTGCCAGTCCAACCGTTCCCCACTGCGACAGCCCCTCACAAGTGACTGTCGTTCCATTACAGAACGCTGCAAACAAAGGCTCGATTGTTCCCTGTCGGCGAATATAGGTGTTCAGCTGTTCGTCCACTAGGCGGTTGATGTTTTCAAAGACTTCTCTTCCGTAGGTATACTTCTGGTCATACTGCGTGGAATCCGTAATATCAAACGGATATCCACGGGAACGGTACCATTCTGTATAAATACGGTTCAGGGCAAAGGTAATAATGGCATAGATATTTGCCCGCAGGGCTGCCTCTGGCCAAGTCGGATAAATTTCACTGGAAGCAACATTTTTGATGTAATCTGCAAATGGCACTTCTACATTCATTGCATCTGCATCCGGTCTGCCCAGATGTACAGTAATGGTTTCCGGAATATACGGTTCTCCTTTCGGCATAAAAACAGAAATCTCCTTTCTATCCTATTATAATAGTATCCGGCACATTTCCAGCTGTCTGTTTATCGCTTCGGCTCTGTATTTTCATAGATAATGGTCTGTGTTGTGGCATCAGAGAATTGCGGCAGCGGAATCATTGCAAACTTTTGCAGCGATGTGATTCCGGCAAAAATCGGAACACTGCGGCTTTCCATCCCAAAATAACCCGGATAGTGAATACTGACATCGTAACTCTGGAACAGAGGAATTTCATTTGGTTGCTGCTCCACTCTCGTTGATCGTTGTTGTATACAGCTGTCTGTTTATCGCTTCGGCTCTGTATTTTCATAGATAATGGTCTGTGTCGTGGCATCGGAGAATTGCGGTAGCGGAATCATTGCAAATTTTTGCAGCGATGTGATTCCGGCAAAAATCGGAACGCTTCGGCTTTCCATCCGAAAATAACCCGGATAATGGATGCTGACATCGTAACTCTGGAACAAGGGAATTTCATTTGGCTGCTGCTCCAACTTCTGTACCGGAGCAGGCAGCGGAATCCGTTCGGTTTCTCCGCTCTCGTTGGTCGTTGTTGTATAAAACAGCCGAGATTCCCCGTCTACAATAGCCGAAACCGTCACAGTGACATTTGGCATCGGCATTGCTTCACTGGCAGTTCGGGTGATGACCTTTAAAAATCCATAGGATGTCTTTGGGGTCAGCGGTGGAATCGGTTCTAATGGCAGCGTCTGCGGTGGCGGTACTTCTTCCGTTTCCAGCTGCGGAAAATCCAATACCTCCCCTGTTCCGGTAATCAATGGTTCTTCCGATTCCGGCAGTGGCTGCGGTTCTTCCGGCAGTTGCTGTTCTGCCATCGACTCAGAAAGTGGCTCTGATTGTGGTTCTGATTGCGGTTCTGATTGCGGTTCTGGCATCTCTGGCATTGGCTGCGGTTCTGGAATTGGCTCTGGAACTGGCTCTGGCGGTACTTCTGGAACAACCGGCGGCATAGATACTTCTGGAACAGTGCGAATTTCCGGTGCAGGCGGTTCTGCTGCCGGAGTAGGCGGCACTTCTGTTTCCGGATGGGCACGGCGGTAAAGCTGCATCATTTCAGCCTGATATTCGGCAGCGGTTTTCGGTGTTTGCTGCATCATTCCATCTCCTTTTTCGCATTGCAAATTTCTCATGCTTTTGGTGCAGTATATGCAAATCTCCCGAAAAACAGAACAAGGGAAACACGGCAACGGTGCTTCCCTTGATTCTGTGGGGGATTTTAGGGGCTTTACAAATTTCTGCTGTTAAGCGGCATCGGTTGCCAGTGCCTCCCGCCGAAACAGGAACGAGATACACCAAACAGCAGAAATGGCAACCAAAATATAGACGATTCGGCTCAAAGCACTGGTTGCACCGCCAAACAGCCAAGCAACCAAGTCAAATTCAAAAATGCCAACCAGCCCCCAGTTGACACCGCCAATCACGAGCAAAATCAATGCCAATTTATCCCACATGTTTCCCACACCTCTTTTCTTGTCACAGTTTTACTGTGCAGCCATAGTATTTCCAGATTTCAGGAATCTATGCAGACCCACTTTGAAAAAATGCATTTCACTGTAAAAATTTCCTACAAAATTTCATATAATTTGGTCACATTGCCCAAAAATCCGAATTTCAGGCATTTTTTCCGAAAAATGCTTGACGATTTCCGAAAAGTACGCTATAATAAGAACAGTGAGAATAATGTTGAATTATTATCACTCGTTTTGTTGTCTCCTTTCTTTTGTTCTACATATGTTTTTCGCCGCTGGTGCATTTCCAGCGGCAATTTTTTTCGACTTTTTTATGCAATCTGCAAAAAAGAAAACAGCAGGGATGCACCAATTTGGTGTATCACCTGCTGTTTGTTTTTTCGGGCTGTTTCAAAATGAAAAATCGTTCCGTGTGAAAAATTACTGTTCTGATACCCCAGATTCCGGATTACACGGGTCTTCCGGCCATGTGTTTTTATACTCAGAATCCACGCCAAGGTATTCTTCCAGACAGATGCCACGGCTCATAATTTCCTTTGCGGTTTCCACGCCAACATACCGCACATGCCACGATTCATATTTATATCCGGTAATCGGTTCTTTGCCCTTTGGAAACCGGACAATAAACCCATAGTTTGCACAGTTTTCTGCCAGCCACTGGGCTTCTGCGGTATCATCAAAGTCGCTGTTGATGTCGTTAAAGTCAATGACCATTCCCGTTTGATGTTCGGAATGTCCCGGACGAGCAGAATAGGTATCGGCTTGCTCCCAGCCATCCCGTGCACAGTATTCCTGATAAACAGAAATCTGATCCGAATAGGAACGATAATCTGAAGCATCATAGAGATTCAATCCGGCTGCATACGCATCCGCAATCATCTCATCCAATGCCGTTTGTGTTTCCGGTGTCAACCCCTGCGGATCGTAGGATTCCGGCAGCGAATAGGTCTTGTTGACAATCAAAATCCCGTCTACATAAGTACATCCGTCTTTTTCCTCCAGATGCCGGACGGCAACGTCCACATCTGCGGAAACGCTCGGGTCATTTTTCGCAGAAACAGAAATCGTACAAGTTCCTGCGGCAACGCCCTTAACTGCTCCGTTTTCGTCTACCGTTGCGATTTTTTCATCACTGGATGTCCACTGCAAGGAACTGCCATTGGCTGCACCGTGGGCGGACAGGGAAACCTTAATGGTTGCCGTGCCATCTTCCAATACTGCCAAATAGGTTTCATCCGGCGTAATCGAAACAATTTCTGCATCTCCTGCGGCAGCTTTTTCCGTTGTTTCCGCAGCGGTTGCATCTGGTGTGCTGCTGTCATCCACCTGACTGGAACTGCTGACAGACGAACTTGCATCCTCTGGCTTGTTCTTCTGCACTGCATTGATAATGAAACGAGCTGCAAACCCAGCAACCAGAATCAATGCATACACGGCAATGATAATTGCCAGCGTTTTTCTGCCCTTTGGAAGCCGACGGCGTTCTTCCTGCGGCGGCTCGTCTGGGATTTCTTCCAATGTATCCACATCCGGCCACGATTCTTCTAAGTCCCTGTCCTCCTGCTCCGGCATTGCATGCGATACAACCGGACGCTTTTGCAGACGGGGCAGCGGTTCTTCCGAAGCAGTCGACTGCTGCGGACGGTTCGGCTGGACAACTGGCCGCCATGCATCATCTGCCGTGGCAGCGTGAGAAATCACCTGCCGAGGCTGCGGCTGCTGAACGGGCGGCCGTTCCAGCTGCGGAGCAGCGGTCGGGTTGGACACTGGCGGAACTGCCTGCATTGGTGTTGGCTGCTGCTGCGGAGCAGCTGCCGGGCGAACTGGTGTTTGCTGCGACGGGCGGTTTGTCTGAGGCTGCGTTGGTTGGTTGGGTTGAGAAACGGCTCTCCGATTTAATTGGGTCGCTGGTTTCTGTTCGTTCGGCCCTCCGCCCGGATACGTTGGACGGGTACTATTCAATATTGCAAAAATATCATCATCCAAATCGGAACTGGAATTCCGTTTTGTTTCATCTGCTTTTGCCATCCGTATTCCTCCTATTGTTCAAAAACAGCATTGCTGCTGCGTTTTGCCGATGGGTAAGACACCAAGACCCCACATGGTATCCTCTTCATTATAACACATTTCGCTGCTTTTTGTCATTTGTAATTTTACACAAATTTCAACGGTGGAAAGCATTGCTTTTTCCGGTTTTTGTGCATTTTGTCAAGTGGATTCCCATGAAAATTAGCATCCTGCACAAAAATAAAGCTGTTTCTTACAATTATAGTTGCATTTTCTCACAACCTATGGTATAATGGGTTCTTAGAAGTGGGCATTTCTCTGCCCGAACGGAATGAAATTGATGTTATATGAAGAAGGAGCGGATTTTTTTATGAAGAAAGCAATGAAGCGACTGCTGGCAGCCACCTCCGCAGGTGCTGTTCTCTGCGGTAGTTTGGCATTGTCCAGCCTGCTGGGCAGTTCTACAACTCTGACAGCTTCCGCTGCAACCGATAGCGTTGCAGACCAGACCAAAGTTGGGACACTCGGTATTGCCGGCGGTGGTTTTGTATCCGGTATTATCACCGGTAAAAACGTGATGTATGCCCGGACAGACGTTGGCGGTGCATACAAGTACAACTATGATACCGGCAACTGGGATCAGATGCTGGACGACCTGAACGACTCCGAACGTGGATTTCTGAGCGTAGATGCGATGTGCATTGACCCGACAGATGATGACACGATTTACCTGCTCTGCGGCTGTGCATATTTCAGCGATGCAAAAACCGAAATTTTCCGTTCTCGGGATGGCGGTGAAACCTTTGACCGCATTGATGTCACTGACCTGATTCAGGTTCACGGCAACGGCGAAGGCAGACAGTTCGGGGAAGCGATTTCCGTTGATCCGGACAACCCGAACATCATCTATTGCGGCGGTGACGTTGCTTCCGGTGACTCTGCCCTAATCATGAGTAAAGACGGCGGTGATACTTGGGAAGCCGTTAAGGGCTATGATGATCTGGGGTTTTATACCAACTCCATCAAGTGGCCGACCTGGACAGAACACATGGCAAGAGCTTTGACCGATGCAGAATATTACCACCAGAACGGTGTTTCCATCGTTCATGTTCAGGATGGTAAGGTTTATGTTGGTACGACCATTCAGGGCGAAAACAGTCTGGTTGTTGCTGATGTTGGTTCGGATGACTTCCAGCCGCTGAGCAAAGACCTGCCGACCAATTATTATCCGTCCAGAATCAATGCAGACGCAGACGGCAACCTCCTGATCTCCTACTGCGGCAGCACCACATTCAGCGGCGGCGGTGCACTGTATAAGTACAATCCAAAGACTGGCAAAGCAACCGATATTAGCCCGACTTCCAACCACGCTTATGGTGCGGTTTATGGCGACCCGAAGGATGCCAATAAGCTGATTGCAACCAGCTGCGACTTCGGTTATTCTCAGCTGTGGCCAGATAGTTCTTGGGAAGACAAAGCTGAAGTTCCGGTTGCATGGGGTTCTCAGTTCTATCGTTCTACCGACGGCGGTGCGACTTGGGAAAGCATCACACCGGGTAATGAAAAGACTTGGGGCGGCCCGTTGCAGGCAGATTATTTGCAGGATGGCGGCAGACCGTGGATTCATGGCTATTCCGTTCACTGGAGCGGTGCAATGGTACTCGACCCTCGGGATTCTGACCGATTCCTGATTACTTCTGGTAATGGTGTTTTCGCTTGTGATAACACTTGGGATGAACTGCCAGTGGTTTACTTTGAAGCAGACGGCATTGAAGAAGTCGTTGCACTTGATATGATTAGTGCACCGGGCAAGAATCCGTATTCTGTTATCGGTGACTATGACGGTTTTGAACACCTTGATACTGTCAATTCCAACCGTTATTCTCCGACTATGACCGCAGCAACTGGCGGCAGCGGTTCTGCCAGTGCAATTGCATATTGCCCGCAGAATACCGATGTCATGATGCGTTGTGCAGAGGGCAAGGGTGTTGGTTACTACACACTGGACGGCGGTAAGAACTGGACACAGATGGAATGCCCGACCGGCGGTAAGGCTGCCATCACACAGCTGGAAGACGGTTCTTATCGGTTCTTCAAGAGCAGCGGTGACAACGCAACAAACGTTTCTTATTCCGATGACTACGGCAAGACCTGGACAGCTTGCAGCGGTATTGCTTCTGCATATGGCTCAAAGCCAACCTTTATGATGGTAGAAGAAAATGACCCGAGCATTGTCTATGCATATTCCACTTATTATAATTCTTCTTGGGGCTATTCCAAGCCGGCTCCGGATCTCTCGGATGCCTGCTACAAGTTCTATGTCAGCCACGACTACGGCAAGACCTTCAGTGAAGAAACCGATGTTGCAATGTACGACCAGTGCGACAGTGCCGGAAGAATCGCTTATCTGGGCGATGGTGAACTGATGCTGGGTGCTGGCTATTATGGTGCTTACCATGTAACCGACTACGGCAAGAAGGTTGAAAAGCTGGATAATGTTTCTTACTGCAAGACCATTGGTTATGGTGCTCCGGAAGAAGAGGGCGGCGTGAATACCCTGTATATGTACGGTAAGCCGAGCGAAGATGATGTGGAAGGCGTTTATCGTTCGACTGATGCCGGCAAGACTTGGGTTGCCATCAACCTGCATCACCTCTATGGCGGTACTGGTAACGGAAACTTCCTCGTTGGCGACATGAACAAGTTCGGTATGGTTTATATGTCTACGGTTGGATGCGGTATCGTTTACATGGATTCCAGCGATGGCACTGACCCGAAGCCGGTTACCACAACGACAACGACTACCACCACCACAACTACAACATTGACCACCACAAAGGCTGCGGATACAACCACGACTGACAAGGGTACAACAACCGCAGCAGCTACCACCACGACCAATAAGGACACAACGACTTCGAATGTTGCTACCACCACACAAGAAATCGGCGAAGTAAACTACGGTGATGTCAACGTAAATGGTGTTGTTGACTTGGCAGATGCTATTTTACTGAATAAATTCTTTGCTGGTATTGTTCAGCTGACCGATATTCAGTATGCAAATGCAAACTGCGACCAGACAGACGGCACAGATAATGTTGGCGAATTGGATACAACTGCTTTGATGCGGTTCGTTCTCAATGTGGAAGGCTATCAGGAGCTCCCATATATCGCAAAAGACTAAACGTTAACAATATGCAATCCATTTTTCTCCGCTGCATGGCATTCCAGCCGTGCGGCGGATTTTTTTATGATAATCGCTTCTATTTTTTCCCAATCAATTATCTTTTTCCATATGTTTTGTGTTAAAATCAACAAAAATCACAAAACTGTATCGCAGAAAAAGCGAAAAGATTCGGTAAAAGTCTTGTATTTTTTCTCGAAACATGGTATAATAACCATTAGACAGCGGCACTGCCGCAGAAGTGAACCTGTCACAACTGAACACAAAAAAAACAATATTCTACATTCTGCG
>ERZ791626.1874-NODE-1874-length-12573-cov-2.753076_pt1 | contig 12573 bp, 4 predicted proteins | sample MGYA00510266_ERZ791626 | MGnify/ENA primary metagenome ERZ791626 (study PRJEB30046, sample SAMN00715208) | human gut metagenome | study: EMG produced TPA metagenomics assembly of the A metagenome-wide association study of gut microbiota in type 2...
TGTTGTTGTCAATATAGCTTTTTAGGCGATAAAGCGGCACGCCGCTCAGACGCTCGGCGTTCTAGTTTGCCGCGGCTGCAAGGTGGATGATAAGACGACAATGGCGTCGAGAGCTACCTAGGCCTGTACTTGGAGGACAGGGCTTATTGGGATACCGCCTATAGGGTGCCCACCGGCGAGGGGGCCATCGTTGCGTCGGGCGTAACGTCCTTCGATGAATGGGTTGGCAGCGGTGTAAAACCAAACAACGGCAGCAAGCTCATGGACGCCGACTGGAACACGGTCGTTTCGCTACACACACAGAAAAACAAGCTGGACATGGACGGCGATTCCACAAAAGACAACAGCTACCATAATCGCTCGTCTTTCGGTCGAAGCCAGAATACGAACGGCAATACCCGCTACTTCTACAACCTCGACATAGTCTCTAAGAATTGTGAAGGCGGCTTTAGTGGCAGTCAAATCGATACAGCGGAAAAGCTGCTCTTATGGTCTGCTTACCGTTATGCTCCCGAAGGTATTCGTTCGACAATCGTTCCCAATGGCACGACAGGGCTCGATGATTCCATAACCATAACGGGTACAATCGATTTGGCCGGCTACAGCTATTATCCAACTCAGCCGAGCGGAGAGGTGACGGTTGAGAATGCGACCATTACCTTCTGTTACTCCAAGATCAAGGCCGAGCAGAATGGCAACAAGCTAAATTCCGATGCTACCCAGCACGAGAACATGCACTGCGGTCTTTTTCGAACGGTGGCAAACGGCGATCTCACAGTAAAAAACGTCACTTTGCGTGGTACTGTTGGGCCCGTTATTAATGACGGAAAGAGCTCTGAAGACACTGATGGAGCAAGCGGAAGCTCTTCGGGCGCGCTCGTGTGCCGCTACGTGTATGGGTCCAGCGACGGCAATGGCACCAAGATTAGAAAGATCTCAATTGATGGTCTTACGCTCAACAATCTGATTGTCGACGGCGCCAACAGCGCCACGGATGCTAACGCCTATATGCCTCTGCTCATCAACGAGATGCAGAAGTACGTGAGCCTGAACGCGAAGAATATCAAGACTACTGGGTACACGAGTGACACCAAGGCGGCTACGTCGCTGTTCGGAAAGCTTGGTGTAGGCAGTGAGGCCGATCAGGTGACGGCAAAGTTTGAGCAAATCAGCTTGCCCAGCCAAAAGAACAAAACGATCTTCACCCATGCGAGCCTGCTGGAGAGTTTTGGCTACGGAAGCACGAGCACGGGCTCTGCGGACTACACCTTTACTAAGGCCGATGCCGATGCCGATGCAGGCAAGGTGACATACGGATCTGAGATTGATGGGAGTACGGAGTACCCGGGCAAGCAGCTTTGGTATTACGACGAAGCGACGTATGGTGCCGTGAGCGGCTATGTGACGGTTGATGGTAAGAAGGACGGTGACGTCAGGCCTTGGTTTGGTGGCTATCTTCCTTATGTTTATAAGGGAAAGGCCACCGAGAGCGGCGTCCAATATCATGAAATTAAAGTCAACCAGCGCATTCCAAAGCTGGTAGAGGGATGCGGCACATATGGCGATCCGTATGCCGTTAAGGACGCGACTGAGATGAACGCCATCGCCAACTACATCAACAACCAAACTGCGCTCGACGGTTGGGAGGTCACCATTGCCGTCAACCAGAGTACGCTCTGTACTCGCCGCAGCGACAATAAAACCGACAATGAGGTTACGTACGTCTATAAGCAGGCGAAAGACACTGGGAAGAAGTGGGAAAAGAAGACCGGCGACACCACTGATCCTTCGGCCACACTTTCCGACGAGATGATGCACCGCTATATCCAAAGCGCGTACTACAGTATTGAACCTACCGGGGGTAATACGATCACCCTCGACGGCGCATCGTTTGGCGGTTTTGGCAACAAAGCCAACCCGTTCCGTGGCGTCATCGTTGGCAACCCTAAAGGTGATAAAAAGGCAACCATCAAGATAGAGAATAACGAGGGTTCGCTTCGCGGCCTTATTCCCTATAGTTACGGCAGCGTGGTGCGCGATCTGAATATTCGCTATGTGAACGCGTCGGCGACTATTACTTATTCTGCCAAGGATGCCGACGGTGTTCCGACGTCGTTCTTCGGTGGCGTTATCGGCTGCATCCTTGGCGGCGATAACATTATCGACGGTGTGGCCGTGAATGGGACAACGCCCGATAACTCCACAACCGGCTTTACGGTTGCTGGTGGCGGAACTAAGCCACATCTTGTTCCCATCGGCGGTTACGTTGGTGCCATTGCGGGCGGCGGTGTGATCTTCCGCAATATGTCAGGGACGTCTTGGCGCGCTGGAACCAGCGACAAGTCTCAGGGTCTTGGAACGGGCAACTTCCGGCAGTACGACAATCCCTACGTTGGTCGTGTGATTGATGGCTATGCCTTTAGCGAGGGCTGCAAAGTCGAAAACGGTAACGCTAACTACAAGATCAACGAGCTCACAAACAAGGGAGCTGCCTGCGTCACTACCACGGGCACCGACAACAAGTATATCGGCACTGATGCCGAGGCACCCGTGACCACGGTGGAAAACGCCCAGGGCCTTTTGGTGCTCTCGGCCATCATTAGCTCGGGTGCGGGTGCTGGAGCGGCACATACTGACTACGCTAATTATGGCGTGTTCCGCGGCTCCAAGGCGTACTGGGGCAGCGATAAGCAGGACCCGGCGATAAACGGCTACCTGTTTGGCAACAAGGAATATGGTAAGGTGCGAAATGCCAGCTACGACTGCGTGGGCAAGCCTGCGAGCGCTTCCGGCGATTTCGAAACCGCCAAAAACGATGACCAGAAGGCCCCGGGCAAACAGGGGTGGCACGGCCCGCTCAACCATGATGACGATGTAAATTCGCCCTACCTGGTGGCGTCCTACGCTGCCGACTACCAAACGGGCTACGTGTGCGCGTCGAAATCGATCGGCATGAGCCTGGAGTTCAAGGAAAATGCCACCTATGATATGACTGGCTACGGCACGGGATACGTGGGTCTCAGCGGCCGTTACTATTCCAATGCTTGCAGCTCGAACGAGGCGTCCACCGATCGCGACCGCATCACGCCGCACGTGGCAACGATCGACGGCAACGGGGCCACCATCACGGTGGGCACCAAAGATGCCACTTACGGCGTCGTCGAATATGCCGATGACGACTATAAGGTCTCGGGCGTGGGCGGCCTATTCAGCACCGTGATGTTCACCTCAACCAATGTGGGGCAGAGCGTCACCGCGAATGACGGCGCTCAGGTCAAAGACCTCACCTTTAGTAACTGCAACGTATCGCTCACGTACAAAGACGCCAACGGTAGCATTGCCTCGGGACCGGCATCGAACGACCTCATCGGCACCGGCCTTTTGGCGGGCGCAACGGCCAACTACGACGGCAACACGCGTGGCGTCTACCGCAACGTACAGATGAAGAACTGCACCGTGTTGGGCGCAAAGAGCGTAGGAGGGCTTCTTGGCAGCTCGGGCCGTACCAGCCGAAGGACGGATAACGACGTGACCTATATGGTCAATTTCGGCTCCGGCACGCAGGCGCCCGCGAATCTCTGTGACTGCTCATACACTGGCCTTAGCGTCACGGGCGAGAAGTACGTTGGCGGCTATGTGGGTGCGATCGCCTCGCCGTGCGGCGTGTGGACAACCGCGGCCACAGGGGTATACGAGAAGACTATTGGCAAAAACTCGACCATAACCGCCACGGGTACAACACCCTACGTGGGCGGCGTGTTCGGTTATACCTCCAGTAACGTATCGGTGAACACCAAAATTGGCATCACGGAAGCCGTCGCATCGAGCACGGCAGTCATCTCTGGGGTAAATGTACTCGCCACCGGGTCGAACACCGATAAGTACATGGGCGCCGGCGGTGTGGTCGGAAGCGCCTATAGAGGCGTTATTTCTATAAGCAACGTGCGCATTGATGCCGGAGGCGATGCCAAGAGCGCCATCATCGGCGATGCCACCGGAACGAACAATAGCATCCGTAATGCGGGCGGCTTGATTGGCGAGGTCACGAGCAGTGGCAGCCCCAACACGTACTGGTTTGAGGACTGTAGCGTCGAGAATATCAACATTGCCGGCACCGACCAATGCTCGGGCGGACTTATCGGCTACTACTTCAGCAATGTGAACATAGCCTGCAACAATATCGCGATTGAGAGCGCCACGATCAAGGGCAGGTGGAGCGGCGGTCTACTTGGCGCGATTAACAGCGGTGCCGACGTCATCAACGTCACCAACACAAAGGTATCTAACACAACGTTTGGCGGAACCTCCAACGGCGGCATTGCGGGCGACGGACGCGGCCAGTTCCATCTGGTAAACGTGCTCATGGACAGCAATACCTACAAATTGGGCTCTAAGCAGGGCGTGCTCTTAGGCGAGGTTGACACAAACGGCTATAGCCTCTCCGCAGCGGGCGTGAACGTAAAGCTCGGCAACGGCAAGACCACGCGTGATCTGCCGCCGATGGTTTACACGACCAATGCGGCCGCCGTAAACATGAAGTCGTATATCGCGTTTGGTGACTATAACGACACACTGGAAGCACCTGACAAGGGGATCACGCTCTACGGCGCGGACAATACCGCCACCACGGCAGCGAGCCCGTATGTGACCACGAGCCCCGTAAGCACGCTGGCGGCGCGTGCCTCCGACAACGACACCACCGATCGCTACCTGTTTGGCGACGGCGCCACCATCGACACCGCGGCGACCGTCCAGAGCGAGGCAGGCACCGGTGTTGCCGATCGCTACACCTACACGAATATCGGCGGCATTAATGACAACGGCGCCTATCAAAATAAGTCGAGCTACGATGCCTCATCCGTGGCCAGTAAGTTCAATTCGAATAATGATACAAGCAGCAACCAAGCCACAGCGGATTTCCCCGTTTTGGTGATCTCTGGCAACGACAACACGACGGTCAAGAGCTATCTAAACATCGTCACGAACGGCGGCTTCTCCGATGCCTGCAGATTGAATAACGAGAATGGCACCAATCCGCACGTGACGGCCAAAGCAGAGGTTTTCCAACTCAAGGACGGTGTGTTCGTTAAAGACGGTGACGCGTCGAACAATCCCACGCTTCGCGTAGTGAACAATGGCAAGAACAATATGTCGTTTAGCCCAAGCTCCGATTGGGACAACGGCAAAGGTCGCTTTACGCTCCTGACCGTTACCTTTACCGAGGCGGGTCAGAGCTACAACGTTCAGGTGCCGATCATCGTTAAGCGCAAGCTCGAGATCGATTTCACTGCAACGTATGATTACGGCACTCAATTTAAAGAAAAAGACTACGCTAACCTTGGAAAAGATGCACACGTGCTTACGAGCTTTGGCGAGCCGATGACGGGTCTGCTTACCTGGACATACAATTCTGCCAATGGGAAGGAAGTCGACTTTGGCTGGGACAGCTATATGGCTGCTGGCGGCTCGATGAAGGGGCTCGGCAAGAGTATCCTCTTCAATGGTGCCGACGGAAGGTTGCCCCAGGGCACCCAGCTTACGCTCATCGATGCGAACGTTGATGGCAAGGCCGGCGGCAGAGAGTATCACTATACGGTGGGCGAAGGCGGAGCAACGAGCGTTTCCCTGAGCGGAAACGACGGCTTTAAGGATTCTGCGGGCAATCCATATCAGGAGCGATGGCTGAGCGAGATCTTGGGTGTGTCGGCCACGCAGGATGGCGCCGGCACATGGACCGTGTGTGATAACGAGGCAGAGGCGACCGCTAAAGCGAAACTCGATGGCAAGTGGACGCTGTTTAAGGTTGCGGGTGCTGACGTTCCCAGCAACAGTCGCTATACGCTAAAGGTACCCAAGGAGAAGGATACCGGCAGAGAGAAGCGTGCATCGGAGAGCGTCTACCTAGTTGTCAACGTGCCCAAGTCGGGCGACGGCGTGACGCAAGCTAGTATCAACGGTTTTACGGCTTCGTCTATTGACTCGAATTCTTCGGGTGGCCGCATATCTTGGAATCTGCATCATGTTTTACGCACCGATGGCAGCGACGATATTCAAAACAGTACGGCATCGACATACAGCATCTTGTCCAATTATGAGCAGAATGTAGTCGACAAAAAAGATGGGGCGTGCATTCCGGTTTCGAAGTCGGAGGACGGTGCCGCCTACGTGCTTTCTCTTGACGTCATGGATACGGTTACGTTTAGCCCGAGCCAATACTATACAGAGAGCGACCATCTGTTCTATCAGCTCGATACATCGCTGTGTCGCTATGGCGCCAACAACAACCTAATGGGAGTAAGCAGTTTCCCGAGCGGAACTTCGGCAATTGCGAAGTTCTATGTTGCCATCGGCAATCAGAACTACAGGTGGAGTGGCAGCGATTGGGAGCCGTATGACGCTTCGACGCCTGCGTTTACACAGATTGTGACGGATACGGGTGATGACTCACTGAGGCTCACGCTCGACCATGACCTTGCCGGAATCCGCAAGCGTGCAGCGGGCGGATCCTTTACCGTGCGTACGGTAGTGGAAGAGATTCGCCTTACGCCGGACGGCTGCAACAAGGTTATCTCCCTGTCCAAGCAGTCTGGCGAGGACGCCTGTACCAAGATGTCCTATACCGCCAAGCTTTCGACGCGTAAGGAAGGCCTTAATACCTCGAGCCTGACGCAGACGAAGCGCGGTAACGTCGGGTACTATCGCATGGACACGGGTGATACGACCATTACGCTTTCTGCGCCAGATAAGTCGCAGCTTGGCATTAACGTGGACGACCTGCGTCCGATCGCGAATGGCGCGATTGGTCTGGGTGCCACGTATGAACTGGGTGGACTCAGCAACGCCGCCGAGGCAATTGCGAACGCAGACTCTGTTGTGTACACGCTCTCGCTTCAGCGCCGCGGAACCGACGGCACGTATGAGAGCGTAACGGATGATATCTCAAACTACGTAACAGTGACGGAGAGTAAGCTTGCCGCGGTCGCTCCCTCCGGTAGCACGATCACCTTCACTGACTCGAAGGAGAACGGCAAGTTCAAAACGAAGAACGGTAATACGACGTTTAGCCTGCCCTTTACCGTTAAGGTCAACACGCAGGTTGAACAGCGTGAGCAGTTCTACGCGAACTATCGCTTGGTGATGACAGCGAGCCTGGTTAAGGGTGACGTGGCGAGCGCAACGCCTCAATCGCCCGACTATGTGACCTATACGCTCACGAGGGTGAACCTCAACGGCATCGACCACTAGTTCCGAAGCCAACTGGCTTCGCAAAGGGGGCGGCAACCACCCGGTTGCCGCCCCCTTTTCTAGTCTGCGCGATCCCAGTCTTGGACTCCGCTGGACGGTTAGTTCAGATACGTATAATTCCAGACCGCAGCAGGCGCATCCGGCGCTCGTTTTGGGGAAGAAAGGGGCTCAAAACTAGGGTTCGGTAGCTATCTGGGATCGATTTGCGTGCAATGAGTCGCCAAAGAACCCTCTCCGGGGACCATAGCGCAGCTTTATCAGCATAGAAAAATACGTATCTGAACTAACTGTCCAGCCGCCGTTGGAGAAAGGTGTTTTAGCTCTCCCGACCCCTCCACCAAGCTTTCCAACTTTCCACTTAACTTAACACCTAAGGTGGAAAGCTGGGTAGAAAGCTGGAAAGTTAAGCGGAAAGCTGGAAAGTTAAGTAGAAAGCTGGAAAGTAAGCGGAAGACTGACATGCTAGCTCAGAGGCTGAGGGGTTAATAATTATGAAAACCATACCAAGCGAAACAAAAAGATATCAATCTGGTTGGTAAAACACCATCAATGAGCTGCGGGCTAACTAGCTGCGTAAATTAAACGTAAAGAAATGTCGCAAATAAATAGCAAATGCCCAGATGACGCCGTTGCTATTTTCAATTAACTGCTACGCGCGAACAGCAAAATGCTACTATCTAACATGCACGTAAGAAAGCAGTTTAACGGTTAAGGCTAAGAAGTGGCAGGTATGTCAGAAGCAACAAGGGCTCGCACGCATGCGCCTGAGGTTAGGCAGCGCGCCGTCGAGGTCCTCCAAGAGGGGGTCGGTCATCGTGCCCTCGCCGCGGAGCTCGGCATTCCCCAGGCCACGGCTCGTCAGTGGGCCCGCGCATACGCCGTGGGCGGTGCCGACGCCGTGCTTAACGCGGGTTCGCATCACCGCACGTATTCGTACGACGTCAAGCTCGCCGTGGTAAAGGATCGCCTGGAAAACGGCCTGACGGTTCGCGAGGCCATGATCAAGCACAAGATCCCCAGCGAGTCTTCGGTCAAGGCCTGGTGCCGCCAGTATCGCGAGAGCGGTGAGTCCGCGCTGGCCGATAAGCCGCGCGGTCGCAAGCCGCGCGTTAAAAAGGCGGAATAGCGAATGGGATGGTGCGCCCACAGGGGCGCATTTTTCTTGCCGCCCCTCTGCTCCAAAGCGGACAGACTCGTTACCCCGTACGCCTAAAACTCCCCAGTTGACCGAAAACCCGCCGCCGCTACTCCTCAACTGAGCTATAACGTTAAACAATTGCAGCGTTTTTGCATGGGGGAGTGATGGTATGACGCTACTGTATTTCCTTACCCTGTTTCCGCTGGTACCGGCGCTGGGCATGCTGCTCGCGCGCGGTGACCGCGCCCGCGATGCGGTAGGGCTTGTAGGCTCTGGCATCATTATGGCGGTGACGGTTGTAGTCGCCGTCATGTTTTTTGGCACGGGCCCGCAGAGCTTCGAGGTTGCCCCCGGCACCTCGCATGTGCTCTCGATCATCAGTTCCGTTATCGACGTCATCCTGTGCGCTGTCATCCTGTATAACGCGTACAAATATAGGAACGCGCTCACCACGGTGCTCGGCATAGTCCAGCTGGTGGGCTCGCTCGCCTTTGCAGCCATGACGCTGCCCGCGGCCGAAGCCGTCACGGCAACGCCACTCTACCTGGACTACATGAGCGTGATCATGGTCCTCGCCGTCGGCATCGTTGGCAGTCTAATCTGCTTGTATGCCCTGGGCTACATGAAGGACTTCCAGGCCCATGACGAGCACGAGGCCGCGCTGCGCGGGCAGACCGCGCCCGACCGTCGCCCGCAGTTCCTGGCGCTCATGTTCCTGTTCCTCTCGGCCATGTTCGTCATCGTGACGAGCGACAACCTTGAGTGGCTGTTCTGCGGCTGGGAAATCACCACCGTGTGTTCGTTCCTTATGATTGGCTACACGCGTACGCCCGAGGCCATCAAGAACGCCTTTACCCAAATCATCCTCAACATGCTGGGCGGCATCGCGTTTTTGGCCGGACTTATGTATCTGCACGTTAACGGCATGCCGCTGACCATCTCGGGCATGATCGAGCTTTCCGGCACCGGAACCGCGCAGTCCGCGCTGCTGGTGATGCCGGTCATCCTGTTGTCGCTCGCCGCGCTCACCAAGGCCGCACAGATGCCGTTCCACACTTGGCTGTTGGGTGCCATGGTTGCACCCACTCCCACGAGCGCCCTGCTGCACTCGTCAACCATGGTCAAAGCCGGCGTGTTCCTGATGGTCAAGCTGAGCCCACTCTATGCCATCTACCCCGTGACCGGCTTTATGGTCACGAGTGTGGGTGCCATCACGTTTTTGCTCGCTGCACTCATGGCCATCTCGCAGAGCAACGCCAAACGCGTGCTCGCGTACTCCACCATTTCCAACTTGGGCCTCATCAGTGCCTGCTTGGGTGTCGGCGCGCCCGAGGCCGTATGGGCGGCCATCTTCCTGATCTTGTTCCACACGGTGGCCAAGTCGCTGCTGTTCCTGTGCGTGGGCACGGCCGAGCATCATATCGGCAGCCGCAATATCGAGGACATGGACGGCATGTTCAGCCGCATGCCGCACCTGACGCGTCTGATGATGCTGGGCATTATGGGCATGTTTGTGGCGCCGTTTGGCATGCTCGTGTCCAAGTGGGGCGCCCTGGTGGCGTTTGCGCAGACCGGCAACGTGCTCATGATCATGGTGCTTGCCTTTGGCTCGGCCGCGACGTTTTACTTCTGGGGCAAGTGGCTTGCCAAGCTTTCGGGCGTCGACCCCACGGCTCAAAACGTTGAGGTCAATGTCCATAAGACCGAATGGATGGCCCTCAACACCATCGCCGCGCTGCTGATTCTGTGCTGCGTGGCGTTTCCGGTTATCTCGAGCGGTCTGGTGTCGCCTTACTTGGCCATGGTGTTTGGCCGCGTGCCGTACGTTATTGGCAAGGACGCCATGTATCTGATGGTGGTTATCGTGGCTTTTATCGCCGTGGTGCTGCTGACGTCATTCCGCGTGAGCAACAAACCGCACGTCAACGTGTACCTTTCGGGCGTGGGAACCGACAAATATCGCCATTTCCGCGGCTCGATGGGACACGAGGTGAAGGCCGAAAAGCGCAATTGGTACTCGGAGGACGCCCTTGGCGAGAAGCGTATTGGCCCCGCGGGTAGCGTCGTATGCTGCAGCATTATCTTGTTTGCGCTGCTGTGTTGCGCATGGATTGGGCCCGAGCGGCTTGCCATGAGCGCGCCCTCGGTGCTGCGCGGCAAGTATTTCGAAGGTTCGGGCGTCGTGGGCATCTTTATTGGCACCGTGGCGTTTGCCTTGCTGGCGCCGCTTGCGGGCGGCTTGATCGACGGCATCGACCGCAAACTTTCGGCTCGCATGCAGGGCCGCGTGGGCCCGCGCCTGCTGCAGCCCTTCTACGACGTTGCCAAGCTGCTGCGCAAGGCCCCTGCCAGCGTAAACACCATGGACGATACCTATATGGCGTGCGCGCTCATCTTTACCGTCGTGGGCGGCGGCATCTTTGTGTCGGGCTCCAACACGCTGCTGTGCGCTTTTATGGTTACGCTCGCCGCGATCTTTGTGGTGCTGGCGTCCGCCTCGACGCAAAGCCCGTTTGCCCAGGTCGGTGCCGACCGCGAGTTGCTGCAGGTCATGAGCTACGAGCCCGCCGTTCTGCTGATGAGCGTGGGCCTGTACCTTGCCACCGATAGCTTTGATTCCATCGCCGTGACCGGACAGTCGGCGCCCATCATCGTGTACAGCGCGCCCATTTTCTTGGCGCTGCTTGCGGTGCTCACCATCAAGCTACGCAAGTCGCCGTTCGACCTTTCGTACTCGCATCACGCGCATCAGGAGATTGTCCAGGGCGTCGCCACCGAGATGAGCGGCGGCACGCTGGCCAAGATGACCCTTATGCACTGGTGTGAGACCGTGCTGTTTTTGATGTGGGTGGGCATGTTCTTTGTTTGGGACAACCCGGTGAGCTGGGTCGTAGCCCTGGTCGTGATGGCCGCGACGTATTTTGTCGAGGTGCTGATCGACAACACCTTCGCACGCAGCACCTGGCGCAGCTGCTTTAAGCTCGGCTGGGGCGTGGCGCTGGTGTTTGGCCTGCTCAACCTTATGCCCATCCTCGTCGACGTGTTTATTTAGGAGGCGGCATCCATGGATCATAAAATGTCGCGCTCGCCGTGGGTTATTCATTACGACGGCTCGAGCTGCAACGGATGCGATATCGAGGTGCTGGCCTCGCTCACGCCGCTGTTCGATGCGGAGCGCTTTGGCGTGGTCAACACCGGCAACCCCAAGCATGCGGATATCTTTTTGGTGACGGGGTCGGTCAATGCCCAGAACCTGCCCGTCGTGCGTCAGATTTACAACCAGATGCTCGAGCCCAAGTGCGTGGTGGCCTGCGGTATCTGCGCATGCTCGGGCGGCGTATTCCGCGATGCCTACAACGTGATCGGCGGCGTGGACCGCGCGATTCCCGTGGACGTGTACGCGCCCGGGTGCGCCATTCGCCCCGAGACGGTGATCGATGCCATCGTGGAGGCGTGCGGCATCCTGGACCAGAAGGAGACCGTGTTGCGCGCCGGTGGCGATCCGCTCACCGTGGGCGGTGCCGCTACCTGGGACGGTGGCGTTGAGCTGGGCGAGGACGGGTTTGTGGCTGCGGGGGCCGGAGCTGATGGTGCTGGCGTCGTCGAGGCCGATTTGTCCGCCGGGAAGCCCGCCGCGCCCGCCGCTGGCGACACGCCCGCTGGGACGCCCGCCGCGCCCGCCGCTGCAAAGGAGGCCGAGTAATGCAAAAGGCAATCTATACCACCGTCGGGATCGACGAGCTCCTGTCGCATGTCCAGGCGCTCAAGGGCGTCGGCGCGCGCTTTGTGCAAATGCACGCTGAACGCAACGTCGACGACGGCTCGTATCGCTTGGTCTATACGTTTATCAACGTTCGTGCTGCTCAGGAGCATATTGCGCAGGACGGCAACTATGCGATTGAGAACCTGGTAGTCGAGGGCATCGACCGGTACCAGGAGATTCCGTCCATCAGCTCGTACTATCCGGCGGTGTTCCCGTTTGAGAACGAGGCGCACGACCTGTTTGGGCTTGCCATCACCGACATGCAGATTGACTTTAAGGGCTTTTTCTACCAGGTCTCGACCGCCGAGCCCATGAGCGTCATCACGCCCGAGGTGAAGGCCGCGCGCGAGAAAACCATGAAGGTCCGTGCCGCCGCCGAGGCCAAGGCGCGCAAGGCCGCCGCCGAGAAGGCCGCCGCGGCTGCGGC
>ERZ791626.1875-NODE-1875-length-12570-cov-13.160447_pt1 | contig 12570 bp, 9 predicted proteins | sample MGYA00510266_ERZ791626 | MGnify/ENA primary metagenome ERZ791626 (study PRJEB30046, sample SAMN00715208) | human gut metagenome | study: EMG produced TPA metagenomics assembly of the A metagenome-wide association study of gut microbiota in type 2...
TCTCCATAAAAATATACTAATTTTCAGGCGGTTTTTTAATTCCGCCAACAGGTTACTTTTATTAATTCTATGTAGAATTTTTGCGGATTTCCGCAATTTTCTTTCGCAGAATTAACGGTTACGGCTTGATATTTTAAGTTCGGTGATTTGTCGAATTCCATAGTTTTTCTTCTTATTCTTTTCTCTGTTTTCAAGAAAAAGATACAACTTTATCACAAAATTCCATGCTTTTCTCTCTTCGCTATCACATTATTCCCTATTCGTTATACTTTTTTAATCTCCCTTTTTATCCGCTTTCAGAAAAAAGATGTACTTTTGCCGCTCAATTCATGAAAGACAAGATAAAGGATTGGATGATACAAAAACATGATAAGAGGAAGCAAAGGACTTCCATTGGATTTTATAAAATGGAAAAGAAAGAGAAAGTAAATAGCGTGCAAGAGATTGCAGCAGATAAGAATAAGGATTATTCCGCTGATGCGGATAGAGTAAAGGAAGTATATAAGGTGACGATTGCGGGAAGCATCATCAATGTGGTGCTGCTCGTGCTGAAGTTTGCTGCAGGTATTCTCGGACATTCGGCAGCCATGATAGCGGATGCCATCCACTCGCTTACTGATTTCGCTACCGATGTGGTGGTACTGGTATTCGTTAAGTTAGGTAATAAACCGAAGGATAAGGACCATGATTATGGTCATGGCAAATACGAGACGCTTGCCACAGCCATCATCGGCATTTCGCTTTTTGTGGTGGGTGTGATGATCTGTTATTCTGGCGTAACCAAGACTTATCGTGCCATCTGCGGCGAGACACTCCAGCAGCCGGGCGTTGTAGCCTTGATTGCAGCCATCGTAAGTATCGTGATGAAGGAATGGGCTTATCAGTTTACGGTTAAAGCCGGAAGAAAATATCATTCCGAGGCTGTAGTGGCGAATGCCTGGCATCATCGCAGCGATGCTTTGTCGAGTATCGGAACGATGTTCGGTATCGGCGGTGCCATTATCTTGGGAGAGAAATGGGCGGTTCTCGATCCGCTGGCCGCCATCGTTGTAAGTATCTTCATCATCAAGGCCGCCTGGGGGCTGGTGATGCAGTCTGTGAAAGAACTGACGGATGCCAGTCTTCCGGAAACGGAGGAAGATGAAATTCTGAAGATTGCGAACGAAGAGCAGGGAGTAGGAGAGATTCATAACCTGCGTACCCGTCGCATCGGAAACAAAATTGCCATAGAAATGCACGTCCGCATGCCGGGTTCTCTTTCGCTTTATGAGGCGCATGAGCATGCTACTCATATCGAAACAAGATTGAAGCAGCACTTCGGTGCAGATACCCATGTGGGAATCCATCTCGAACCGATAAAAGTGAACGGAAAATATCAGAAACCAGAATAACTGAAATAAAAGGAAATAGCCGGAATAAAAGGAAACGAGCCTTGACGGAAGGAAGAAACCTCCATCAAGGCTCGTTTTATTATATTACCAGCCGAGATTTACGCTGGCTCCTGCCATAATCCACAAACCTGGCTGCTTAACAGCAGTGAGGTCGTAGTAGCGGTGGCAAGTGATGTTGTCGGCTTTCACGAAGATATTGTATTTCTTCTCATCCCACATCAGCTTGCAATCCACCTTGGTGTATGGATGATAACCATTCATTCTCTGCTGCCATCTTACGCTCCACGAAGCTGAAAGCTTGTTCCAGATCTGATGATCCAGCCCGAATACTGCCTTGTGCTTCAGATACTCCAATGCGTAGAGTGATTTCAGGATGTTGGTCTCGGTCTTATGATCCTGATAGATGTAAGCATAACCCAACTTGATGCGGGTAATGAAACTGTTTGGTACCAATTCTCTCATGTAGATGGTTGCATCCACGTTGTAGCCCATGTTGTTGAGCTTTCCGATGTTCATTACGTGATACTTGCTGTCATTCTGCTCGGTCACGGATGTCTGAACCCAGTCAATCATGTTGGTGCCGTGTGCGTAGAATCCGCTTACGGTTGCGGCAAATCCTGTCTGGCGATATTGTGTTCCTACCTTGAAGGTTGAGTTCTTCTCCGGGTTCAGGGTGAGGTCGCCTTGCTGCACCGCATTACTCATGTATAAGTCGGTGTAGGTAGGCATTCTCAAAGCCTTGTTCCAGGAAGCGTAGAACTTCCAGTTGTCGTTAGGACGATAACTCATATCCACACCCGGATAGAAGCGGAAGTCGTTGTCCAAACCTGTATTCTTGTTAGCCAAGACACCTGCCGACAAGGTGAAACCGCCGAAGATGAAGTTGTGCTCCAGCATGATGTTGGTATTGGTGCGCTCACCCTTTCGGGTATATTGACGGTCAGAACCCGAGATGTCCTTGTAGTCTTTCTCTGCGAGTTCCTCACCCAATGCAGTAGAGTAGATGCATTCCTTGCTGATGTCGAAACCTACAGCAGTCTTACCCAAAGCCCAAGCTACGTTGGCATTCAGTCCACCACCATAAACATCGAGGTCGTGATAGTTTTCGCCTATCTGAGTTCCACGAATCAACTGATAGTGGTCCTTGAATTTGTTGTAATAGAATTGAGGCGCAATCTCCCAGGTCTTCTCCTGGTTGTGCAGACTCAGATTGAGCGAAGCCAGACCGTGGTCTGTCTTCTCATATTGGTTGTTGTATTTGGCGCTGTAGAAAGTATTAGCACCATAGCTTTGGGTAGCGATACCCAACTGTGCGATGATGTCAAAACGCTGGTCGTAAGAGAAAGCGAGATTGCCGTAGCCCTGTCCTTTCTCGAAGTCGCTGTTGTCTGTGCCACCATCCGAGCGCTTGTAACCTCCGCTTACTGAATAAGCATGAGTCCACTTGCCTGTCTCAAAAGCCGTCTGCACACGTCCCTGTGCTCCGAAACTTCCAAAGCTTCCGCCTTCTACACTCGCAGATATTCCATCATTCTGTGCCTTCTTGGTCACGATATTGATGGCACCATTGAAGGCTGAAGTTCCGAATAAGCGCGATGCTGCCCCCTCGAGCACTTCGATGTGATCGATGTCGGCAAGAGCTACAGGAAAATCAGAAGCATTATGACCAGTCTGAGGATTAGAAATGTTGACGCCATTCAGGAGAATGGTAATCTGGTCGAAGGTTCCACCATTGATGGAGATATCCGTCTGAACACCAAAGCCACCACGCTGACGGACATCCACGCCGGTAGCTAATTTCAATACATCGTTGATAGTCTGCGCAGCCGCACGATGAATATCGTCGCGGGTAATGACAGACACAATCTTAGGTGACTGCTCTACAGTCATCGGCGCACGAGATCCGGTAACGTTCACCGCATCCAACTCATAAGCCTTTCCGCCCTTATAAAGGGTAGAATCTACTTTAGTTCCTTCGGTGCTTACTCCTTCTGCTTTTGCATGGCTCAGAGTAGCAACGCTGAGCGCACCCACAAGAACCTCTCTTCCCAAAACAGAGAAAAGTGCGTAGCCCTTGTTGGAGAAGCGGTTGAACTTCAAGCTGTTACGCTTGTTGAAAATTGTTTTGTACATTAAATTAAAATGTTTAAAAATAAATAATAAAAGGAAGCCATCGGTACGCTTTGCCGCTGGCTTTCGGGGTGCAAAGGTACTGATAATAACAGACCTGACCAAATAAAATTCGATTTTTTTGCAAAACGGTCCTTTGCATGGATGTGTTTATTGTCCCTTGTATGATGTGTTTAGATTAGATAGGTTATATGATTCACTCTTCCGTAATACTATACTTCCAAACTTTTCTGCATAAACCAAGGAAAAATGTTGAAAATATCTCTCAGAAAGCAATGGACTTTCGGATAAAAATACTATCTTTGCATTAACTTCTGAGGAAAATGGCATGGATATTGCTCATCTACCCCTATAATTTATAATTAAATAAGGTATATAAGAAAGGAATAAGCAAATGGAAAAGTTTGATGTTAAAACGCTCAATGATAACGTGTTCGAGACTATCGGCAAGGAATGGATCTTGGTGGCTGCAGGCAACAAGGATAAGTTTAATATGATGACTGCTTCTTGGGGATGCCTCGGATGGTTGTGGAACAAGCCTGTGGCTGTCATCTTTATTCGCCCAGAACGTTATACTCATGGGTTGATAGAGGAAAATGAATACTTGACACTCTCTTTCCTCGGTAAGAACGAGGAGGCTCGCAAGATTTATAATTTCTGTGGTTCTAAGAGTGGACGTGACTTCGATAAGGCGAAGGAGACAGGTTTGACACCTGTGGCAACTGACAACGGAAGCATTGCTTTCGAGCAGGCTCGCATGACCTTCGAGTGCCGTAAGCTCTTCAAGGATACAATGACTGCTGAGAAATTTCTCGACAAGAGTCTCTTGCAATGGTATGGAGAGAAAGGTGGATTCCACGATGTCTATGTGGTGGAAATCGTAAATGCCTATACTAAATAACAATAAACGAAACAATGGCTCAAGAACAAACAGCAATTCGAGAACGTCAGAAGACCCGATTAAAGGAACCAAGACGTTATGTGGTGATGATGTTTAATGACGACTTCACACCGATGGATTTTGTGGTGGACATCCTTCAGTCCATCTTCTTCAAGTCGGCTGAAGAGGCAGAAACAATCATGCTCAAGGTACATCATGAAGAAAAAGCCGTGGTGGGAACTTATAGCTATGATATTGCCAAGAGCAAGGTGGAGAAAGCCATGGAGCGGTCTCGCTCACAAAAGTATCCGCTGAAGCTTACTTACATGCCAGAATAAGTAAAACAAAATGTGGGAATTTCCCACCTAAAAAGAAAGGAAGTTATTACGATGGATAGTATGGGATTGACCCGATATATGAGTGCCTTGATGGATGATGCTCTCAAGCAAGCGCGATTCTTCGACCATGAGTTTATCATGCCGGAGCACTTGCTCTTGGCACTCTTGCGACAGTTCTCTTTCTGTCAGGCTCTTCAGGAGGAAAACGTGGACTGTTTGAAAATGCATGAGGATTTGGTGAATTGGCTTGCCAAACAGGAGCGGGTTCCTTCAACAATTAAATATTTGCCAGAACCTTCATCTCTTTTCAAGACGATGTTTGGTACAGCTTGTGCCCTGGCGGTGACTGCAGATAGAAAACTGGTTCACGTGACTCATTTCGTGCAGGCGATGTTAGGGCTGCAAAATTCAGAGGCAGCATTCCTGTTGGGAAAGGCTATTGGCGACAGACAGGGAGAATTCCTTGCCAGCGTAGATAGCTTTTACCCTCTTGAGGGTGATGCTTCTGATACAGGCATCATGTCAGATGAAATGGACGATGAGTATGATGATGATTATGACGAAGAAGGGCGTAATATGCCGGATGACTGGCACCAGCTTGTAACTTGTATCTCCAGAAAGGTGGATGAACATAATCCGCTCATCGGAAGAGAGCAGGAACTGGATCGTACCATCCAGGTGCTTTGCCGTGCAGAGAAGAATAATCCTTTGCATATTGGTGAACCGGGAGTAGGAAAGACGGCTTTGGTCTATGGGCTTGCCAAACTTATCAATGAAGATAAGGTGCCTGATCGTCTGAAAGGTGCCCGCATCTACAGCATGGACATCGGACAGATGTTGGCTGGTGCCCAATATCGTGGTGATTTTGAGAAACGCATCAAGCTGGTCATGGCTGGTGCAGCCAATGAAGGTAATGTCATCATCTATATTGATGAGATTCATAATATCATTGGTGCCGGACGTGGCTCTGACGGCAGTCTGGATGCTTCCAATATGCTCAAGCAGTATCTGGAGGCTGGTGACATCCGCTTTATCGGCTCTACTACTTACGAGGAGTACAACCGCTATATGTCTAAGAGCAAGAGTATTACCCGCAGATTCCAGCAGATAGACATCAAGGAACCTTCTGAGGAGGAGACTATCAAGATATTGGAGGGATTGCAATATAAGTATAATAAGTATCATGGCGTGACTTACCGCAAGGATGCATTAGAGTATGCTGTGCGTGCCAGTGCCAAATACATCAGCAACCGCTGTCTGCCTGATAAGGCCATCGACCTCATCGACGAGGCGGGTGCTTATCTGGAGGTGCATCCTGTGGAATATCGCCAGCGTTCTTACGTTACCAAGGCGATTATCCAGCAGATTCTTACCAAGGTTTGTAAGATTGACGCAGCTGCCATCAAGGATGAGGACAACGATGCTTTGGCAACGCTCCAGCAGCGTATGATCGACAAGATTTATGGTCAGGATAAGGCGGTAGATAAGGTGGTTGAGGCTGTGATGATGGCAAAGGCTGGCTTGATAGATGATGACAAACCATTGGCTTCGCTCCTCTTTGTGGGACCTACCGGAGTGGGAAAAACCGAGGTGGCAAGACAGTTGGCTAAGGAACTCGGCATAGAGTTGGTGCGCTTCGATATGAGTGAATATACCGAGAAACATACCGTGGCAAAACTCATCGGTTCGCCTGCCGGATATGTGGGTTATGAAGATGGAGGTCTCCTGACCGATGCCATCCGCAAGACGCCAAACTGTGTGCTCCTGCTCGATGAGATAGAGAAGGCGCATAGCGATATCTATAACATCCTGCTCCAGGTGATGGATTATGCCCGATTAACCGATAATAAGGGACAGAAGGCTGATTTCCGTAATGTGATTCTCATCATGACCTCAAATGCTGGAGCTCAGTATGCTTCACAGGCAAATGTAGGTTTCAATAGTAATGTTTCCCGTGGTGATGCGATGCTTGCACAGGTGAAGAAAACCTTTAAGCCTGAGTTTATCAACCGTCTGTCTGATATGGTGGTGTTCAATGATATGGATAAGCACATGGCAGAGTTGATTCTCCATAAGAAACTGCGTCAGCTTGATGAGAAGTTGGCTGCCAAAGGTGTGAGTCTTAGTCTGACGGATACTGCTTTCGAGCAGATGCTGAAGTGGGGCTTTACCAAGGAGTATGGTGCCCGTGAGATGGACCGTGTCATCGGAAATCGTCTGAAACCGCTTTTAGTGAAGGCTTTGCTCTTCGGCAAGTTGAAGAAGGGCGGTCAGGGTATCGTTGACTTTGACGGCAAGGAACTCATCATCAAGGATGTTCGTCCTTTAAAGAAATAATGCTAAAGACTATAGTTTTGAGTTATGATATTTCAGATAGATGATACTGCTGATGAGATTTACTTCCCTGATCCCCATCTTGGCGAATCAGACGGATGCTTTGCTGTGGGCGGTGACTTGAGTATAGACCGCCTGCTGTTAGCTTATAGCAATGGCATTTTCCCCTGGTACAGTTTTAGAGACCAGGAGGAACCATTATGGTTTTGTCCGATGAATCGGTTTGTCATCTTTCCCGATGAAATCCATGTGAGTCATTCGATGCGGACGCTCATGAATAAGGACAGGTATTCGGTGGGCATCAATGAGGCTTTCGATCGGGTAATCATGGAATGCGCTAAAAGCAATCACCGCAACGAGGAGGATGGCGCCTGGTTGGGCATGGACATCATACAGGCTTATACCAATCTCCACGAACAGGGGTTTGCTGCAAGTGTAGAGGTCTGGGACAAAGAGACCGATGAACTGGTAGGTGGTCTTTATGGAGTAACCATAGGAAAGGTCTTCATTGGTGAGAGTATGTTCTCAAAGGTTCCTTCTGCCTCCAAACTTGCCCTCATCTTCTTAGCTCGCTTTATGAAAGAACATGGAGGAAGAATGATAGACTGCCAGTTGGAAACTGCTCATCTCAAGTCGATGGGTGGCAGGTATATTTCCTACGAGGAATATATGAAAATCATGAATGATGATTAGGGAAATCATGCATGAAGCATAAAAGAGTTTCTCTTTTGAATAGAAAATAATAAAGGTTAGGTTCCCGATTCTGGGGAACCTAACCTTTATTTATTATCCAGCTTTTTGCTTTTTATTTAGAATATCGGTGTGCCGATGCAGCCGTTAGGTGCCTGGATATGAAGCAGGGCACATACGGTTGGTGCGATGTCGGTCATGTAGCATGGCTTGGTGCTGGCTCCATGCTGGATGCCCCATCCCATGAATACCAAAGGAATGTGGGTGTCATAGCCATTCCATGCGCCGTGGGTGGTTCCCTTCATTCCGTTGCTGTAGTAGGCAGGCTTCAGGATGACTTGTACGCCACCGCTGCGCTCACGGTTGTAGCCGTTGATGATGCGATATTTGATTTCCTCAGGGATGCTCTCGATGGATGCTTTTTCCATATCGCAAGCATACTGCACTCGCTTGTCTTTTTTCAGTCGGTTCACCACCTCTTGCTTGATGGCATTGTAGTCGAGGGAGAGGGAATCTATCTTCTGGGTATCAAAGAACACCTGATAGTTGGATACCCATTTCACGAGGTCGCCTGCTGATGGATATTTTGCCTTGAGCATCTCGTTCAGGTCCTTCTGGGCTGTCTTGGTGTTCCAGTCGCCAGCAGGGATGCGGCGGTCGAGCAAGAACTGGGCATTGTTCATGCCACCATGGTCGGCACTGAGGAACACAGTGTAATTGCCTTTGCCCACCTTTTGATCGAGATAGTTGAAGAAATCTGCGAAGTCCTTGTCCAAGCGGAGGTAAGTGTCTTCTATCTCTACGGCGTTAGGTCCTACCTGATGACCGATGACATCGGTGCAGGAACAACTCACGGCAAGGAAGTCGGTCTCATTCCCACCGCCAAGGTTCTCGCCTGCGATCACCGCCTTTGCCATCTCCAGGGTGTAGCTGTTGCCGAAAGGAGTGCTGCGGAGGATGTCGTAACCATATTTCTTGTATAAGGCAGGGAGGTCGAGTGGAAGCACTGGCTTAACGCCTGGCTTCACTTCCCTTTCATAGTTGGTCTCGTCGGCAGTGCTCTGCTTGTAGGTGTCGATAGGATAGAGGGTGTTCCATTTTTCAGAGAGATACTTCTTAGGTAAGTTCTGTCTGTTGAAGTTGCTCACCCATGCAGGCAACTTGTCCATGTAGAAACTGCTGGTGATAAATTTGCCTACCTCAGGGTCGTACCAGTAGGCACCATTGGCATGATGACCAGCAGGGAGGATGGCGGCACGGTCTTTGATGGCAACGCCGATGACCTTGCTGCGGTCGTTGGTGGCGATGCGAAGCTCATCGCCGATGGTGGTACACCACATGTTGCGAGGTGACTCCAAGCCAGCCTTACCATTGGAGCCTACAGGCTTCACGGAGTTGTCCTCAGTGCAGTATGTCTTCTTGCCATCCTTCATGAAGTTATTGCCGGCAATGCCGTGGAGGGAAGGTACGGAACCTGTATAGATGGAGGTATGACCGATGGCGGTGACGGAAGGGATATAAGGGATGCGGCAGTTCTCGTAGCTGAATCCCTCGTTCAGCAATCGCTTGAAGCCACCCTCGCAATAACGGTCTTGGTATCGATAGAGATAATCCCAACGCATTTGGTCAACCACCAGTCCTACAACCAATTTTGGTCGTGCTGGTTGTGCTTGTGTGATGCCACAGAAGGCGCAAAGCACGAAGATAAGTTTAAAGAATTTGTTCATAATCTTCTTCACTTGATAATATTGTAATATATTTTAAATTCGCTTGCAAAGGTACGATTAATTTGTTACAAAACCATGAAAAGCAGAGAAAAATCGTGTTTCGAGACGCATCGCTGCAGGTTAGTGAACATCGGCTGCCTATAGAGATGTTTTTGTTTGCATAGGGTGTAAAATTGCCCAAGCAGAGGACAAAAGATAGTTTATTTATTGTAAAAGTTTTTGTACTTTACAATAGCATAGTTTAATGATACAATATAATGATGAAACAAACTTTTATATTTCTGTTCTTCCTGTTGGCGGCAAGAGTTCGCTGTCTTGGAATGGAGTGTAATTTGCTGATTTTCAGTAATATAACTGGTAGAAAATCCACATAATCTAACGATGCGCTTGTTTAGTACCTAACGATGCGCTTCTTTAGCACCTAACGATGCGCATCATTAACACCTAACGATGCGCATCATTAGACCTTAATAAAGCGCATCGTTAGAGTTCGTACTTGCACTTCTTTAGAGGAAATGGAACTTAAATATATATTTGTTAATAAAAATGTTTAATTTTTGGGTCACTTGCAAAAGCGTGTGGATGTGCTATACTAAAATTTGCTTAACTTATGCAAAAGCAGCTTTTGAGCAAGAACCCAGTGACCCCTCTTGTTAAGTATGACTATGCTGTTGCTTCATTCTTCATTTACCATCTCCCAATCCAAAATGCCTTTGCCTTCTTCGTCTAGTTCTATGCCTAAGCCTACTACCTCTCGCTTGTCGGCCTTGAAAGGCTCCAGGTATTGGCGGTCTTGAATTTGCTTAATGGCAGCTTCCTTGCCTCCATTGTTTCTTAACTTCAGTTCTATTATATAGATGTGATGAGTTGTTTTGACAACGAGGTCGATTCTGCCAGTAGAAAGCATGTGCTCTACTTCCACCTTCAAACCGATGGCATTCAAGATGGTACTGATGATCAGTCGGTAACGCTCTTCCATATCCATGGCTACCAACTTCTTGTTGCTGTAAGGCACATCGGCAACCAATGCTTTAAGCACTTTCATCGCCTTGTCTAACTCTTTGTATTCCAGATATTGGTACAACTGCGCTTGCAGAGATTGTGTATCAGCCTCTTGTCGCATAGTCAATGCAGGCAGTACGCATTCGTATAGCGCCTGTTTTACCTCTTCATTTGGGAAGCCTAAGTGATAGACATTTCCTACGCACGATTTGATGGTGAGATAACCTGATTGATATAAGAAGAGTTCTGGTCCTCCACCAGTAACATCGGAAGTTTCCAAGGTGTTGCGGAGAATCATGGAATCCTCAAAATCAGGTAGGCGCAACTCTGCATCCTTAATGAACTTCGTCAGCATGGATGTGGCTCCCGATGACGCCCAATAACTGTTGAGATCCTGGGTATCAAGCGCATTGATAAGGCTGAAAGGATTGTAGATGTCAACCATGTTTCGGCGACTGAAATGGTAACCGTCGTAGTAGTCCTTCAGCTTGTTGTGGGTTTCTTGCAAAGTCCATCCGTTCACCTCTGCCATTTTTTCAAGTTCAGGCTTGAAGTTCTCTTTTATCTCCTCCTCAGTAATGCCGCAGATGGCTGCATATTCTGGTAGGAAACTGATGTTGGTTAAATTGTTGAGCACGGAGAAAAGGGAAATCTGCGTAAACTTGGTGATGCCCGTGATAAAGACCAGACGCTCGTATTCATCATCTGCCTTTAAAATGGCAAAGACTTCACGATATACCTCGGTGCATGCTTCGTGTTCCGGTGTTTTCCAAGAGTGCTGGAGTGGAGAATCATATTCGTCGATGAGGATGGCAACCTTCAAGCCCGTCTGTTTGTATGCCGTCGTAATGATGGCATCAAAGCGGTCGGCAAGTTGGGTGGTAGGGTCAGGAGTGATGGCATACTTCTCCTCGTAGTATCCGAATCGCAGATTCAGGTACGAACGCAAGGTTTCTACATTGGCTCCTCCACGGCTCATGTCGAGTCGAATCACAGGATATGCTTTCCAATCCTTCTCCAAGTCCATGATTTTGAGTCCTTTGAAGAGTTCCTTTCTTCCTTCGAAGTAACATTGGAGCGTATCAACGAGCACAGACTTTCCGAATCGGCGAGGGCGGCTCAAGTAATTATACTTTAGACCTTTGTTCGCCAAATTCCAAACCATGTCAGTCTTATCAACATAGAGATACCCTTCCTCTCTGATGATATAGAAAGATTGTATGCCTGTAGGCAGCTTTCTGTATTCCTTGTTTGCCATAATCCTTTCTCCTATTTGTATGGCGCAAAGATACGGCAAATAATTGAAACCACCAAATTTTGAAAGAGGAATTACAGTGTTGCTTTTTGAAGATGCATTCTTTCTGCAAGCTTGAATTCGTAGTTTCAAGCATGTTTCCTAAAACGAAAAAAGCAGTTAAGCGATTTCTGCTTAACTGCTTGATTTTCAACGTGGACCAGCTAGGGCTTGAACCTAGGACCTCCAGATTATGAGTCTGTTGCTCTAACCAACTGAGCTACAAGTCCGGGAATTTTATTCAAATTCGAGTGCAAAGATAATAGAATTTGGGCAAATAACCAAATAAAATCTTAAAAATTTTCTTAGAATCAGAAAAATAACGTATCTTTGCACCCAATATGTGCGTGCGTACGTGTATGTGCATGACCAATATATACAAAGAAGAATTTCTATTCAGAAATGGACATAGACAAAAATAAAAGAATCGGTCTTACCGATGAACAAGTTAAACAGAGTAGGGAGCAACATGGGCGTAACGTCCTCACCCCTCCTCAACGTACATCATTATGGAAATTGTATTTGGATAAGTATCGCGACCCGATTATCCAAATACTTCTTGTGGCAGCTTTTGTATCCCTTATCCTTGCTTTTATCGAAAAGAATTACATGGAGACCATCGGTATCTTCGTGGCAGTTTTTCTTGCCACAACCGTAGGCTTCTATTTTGAGCGTGATGCGGCAAAGAAGTTTAATCTGCTTACGGCGCTCAGCGAAGAACAGTCGGTGAAGGTGCGCCGCAATGGTAAGGTGATGGAGATTCCGCGCCACGATGTGGTGGTGG
>ERZ791626.1877-NODE-1877-length-12556-cov-6.251660_pt1 | contig 12556 bp, 13 predicted proteins | sample MGYA00510266_ERZ791626 | MGnify/ENA primary metagenome ERZ791626 (study PRJEB30046, sample SAMN00715208) | human gut metagenome | study: EMG produced TPA metagenomics assembly of the A metagenome-wide association study of gut microbiota in type 2...
AATTTCTCTTATTATTTAGAAGGACTTATTGTATAAAAAATATTTTTCTCTCCAATCTTATCGGAAATATTTGTAGATTTGCTTTCTGAAAACAGAAAATCACTAAAATGAGTTCACGCTTTCCTCTATATATAATAGGTATAGTGTTGTTTGCCTCTTTTTTTTCGTGTACGGATATGGTGCCGACAAAAGAGGTACGGTTGATTGATTCGCTGAACGGGAAGGCGTATGCTTATCGTTACCGAAGTCTTGATTCTTCCTACAAATATGCTGATGCGGCCTATCGACAGGTAAATTTTTACAAATCGGGAAAAGCCGAAGCTTCTAATAATCTTGGTTTTTGTGCGTATATGAATATGGACTTTGACCGTGCGGAAGCATTACATAAGGAAGTCTATAAGCTGACAAAGAATGAACTCGAACTCCTGATTGCTGATATCGGGCTGATGAAAATCTGCCAACGGACGGCAATGAACAAAGAATATTATGATTACCGGAACAGTGCGCTTCGCCGCATGAAACGTATCCGCGAAGAAAGTGACCTCTTTGCCGACCGGCACGAAACACTTCGGCTGGACTATGCGTTTACCGAGTTTTTTATCGTTTCGTCTATCTACTACTATTATCTTCAGCAGCGGCAGGAAGCGATTGACGCCCTCAACCAGATTCCGGAGGATGAAGCATTGACAGATACCAATCAGTTGCTTTATTATCATTATATCAAGGGCTCGGCTTCATTGGTGGAAGCAAATAATCCGGAAGAAAGAAAGCTTCGTGAGTTCGACCAGCTTTACTATACATGGCGGATAGCCGTTCAAAGTAAGAACCCTTATTTCGAAGGGAATGGTTTGCAAGGATTGGCTAATCTGATGGTTTCTCCTGCCAATTTCGAGTTTTATCGGGTAAGGAGGACGCATGCACTCGACCAATTCGATTTTCCGGTGGATTCACTTATGCCTTTGCGTATGGCACAGTTGGCACTTGAGAAATTTCAGGAATATGATGATTTATATCAGATTGCCGGGGCGTATGTGTCTATCGGTAAGTATCTGAATGCGCATGGTCGTTATTCGGAAGCACTCAATACATTGACAAAAGCACTGGATTGTGTGAATCAACATCATCTGCTTTATTATCATAAGGCAGATACACTGGACAAATTGTGGCCTTATGCCGAAGGGGATACGACCTACACCGGAGTACCGTGGATTACGGAAGAGAAGGTTAAAACTGTTCCCGAATGGATTTCAAGGATTCGCGAGCAGTTGAGCGTTTCGTATGCAGGATTGGGAATGAAGCACGCATCGGACTATAACCGGAATATTTATCTGGATATTCTGAACTTTACACGGCAGGATAAGGAATTGGAGAGCCGCTATATTTCATTGGAAGCAGGTTCGCGGCAAATGACTCTCGTACTATCTGTGGTCATTGTTGGGTTGGTGCTGGTAGTTATTCTCTGGTGGTTCTTCAATAAGAGTTCCAAAACGCGAAATCAGGTGGATGTGGAACGACTACAACAGATTTTATCGTTATGTAGGGATATAACTTCTTCTATTCCGATGAATGTTCCTTTAATTCAGCAAGGAATTGACCAATTATTCGGCAAAGGACGGATGACATTGGAAATACCCGAAGAGGGGAAAGCGGCACTTGTTCCTGTGCACCGATTAAGCAAAGACGAGAAAGCGCTGGTGCATGTGCTTGAGCCATATATTATTTGGGCTGCTGATAATGAACAAATGGTAGAGGCATTGAGCGACGAACGGATTCAATTGGAAAAACAACGGTATGTGTACGAGCAGCATATTGCCGGGAATAAACGCCAGAATCTGATAAAGAAGGCTTGTCTGGCGATTGTAAATGGCATCAATCCATATATTGACCGGATTTTGAACGAGGTACATAAGTTGACAGAGAAAGGTTATATTGACGATGAGAAGATTAAGAAAGAGAAGTATCAGTATATTGACGAACTGGTGACTACTATCAATGAGTATAATGACATTCTTGCTCTTTGGATCAAGATGAAGCAGGGAACTCTTAGCCTGAATATTGAAACATTCGGTCTTAATGAGTTGTTCGATTTATTGGGAAAGGGACGTCGTGCCTTTGAGATGAAAGAACAGACGTTAGAAATTGAACCGACCCATGCTATGGTGAAGGCGGACCGTGCACTGACCCTATTTATGATAAATACGTTGGCCGAGAATGCCCGCAAATATACTCCTGAGGGAGGTGTAATCAAGGTGTATGCACGTACTACGGATTCTTATGTGGAGATTTCTGTAGAAGATAATGGAAGGGGAATCTCAGCCGAAGATGTGGCACAGATTATTGGTGAGAAAGTGTATGATTCACGTGTTATCGGTATGAAGAATGCCACGGATGCAGATGAATTGAAGGAAAATAAGGGTAGTGGCTTCGGATTGATGAATTGTAAGGGAATCATCGAGAAATATAAGAAAACGAATGAACTGTTCCGAGTATGTGTATTCAACGTGGAAAGCGAACTTGGAAAAGGGAGTCGCTTTTATTTCCGTTTGCCTTCGGGAGTGCGCAAAGTAATTGGAGTGCTACTTTGCCTCTTACTTCCGTTTGGTATGGGGTCTTGTCTGTATGATCCGATTCCTCCGATGTTACAGGATACCGATTCGATTGTGGTTATTACGGATTCTGCTTATGAAGATTTGTTGGATGCTGCATCAGATTATGCCAATGCTGCTTATTTCGCTAATGTGGATGAGCAGTATGAGATTGCTTTGCAATATGCTGATTCTGCCATATTGTTGCTGAATGAGCATTATCAGAAATATGCGCGCCCGGATGCTACGCATCGGTATATGAAGCTCGTCGGTGAAGGTATACCTGCTGAGATTCTGTGGTGGAACGAACTTTTTGATTCGGATTATCATGTGATATTGGATATAAGAAATGAGGCGGCGGTTGCTTTTCTGGCATTGAAACAATTGGATGCGTATAGTTATAATAATTCGGCGTTTACAGATTTGTATAAGTTGCAGGGAGAAGATCAGACATTGGAAGGATATTGTCGGCAACTAGAACGTTCGAATATTAATAAGACAGTGGGAATTATCCTTTGTTTCGTTTTGTTGATTGTTTCTTTGGTAGGATATTATCTTTTGTATTTGAGGAAGCGGATACAAAATCGTTTGAGTTTGGAACAGGTACTTGAAATTAATCAGAAAGTATTTGCTGCTTCCCTGATTCGACCGCAGGAGCAGGAAAATGCAGAAGCGCTCCAAAGGGAAGAAAGTACGCTCAAAGAGATTCCGCAACGTATCGTAGATGAAGCATTCGGCTCGGTAAATGAGTTGTTGACGATTGACCGGATGGGGATTGCCGTTTATAATGAAACGACACATTTGTTGGAATATGCTTCGAGTCCCGGACAGGAAATGCCGGAAATGGTGCAGCTATGTTTTGATTCAAGAGAATATATTTCCGAGCAACATCGTCAGGCAATACCTCTCATGGTAGAAGCGGGAGGTGAACACCAATGTGTCGGTGTGCTTTATTTGGAACGAAGAGAAGGGACGGAACAGGAAACTGACCGTTTGCTTTTCGAACTGGTGGCACGTTATGTAGCTATTGTCGTATTTAACGCTGTGGTGAAACTGGCAACGAAATATCGTGATATTGAGTCGGCGCATGAGGAAACGCAACGGGCGTCTTGGGAGGACAGTATGTTACATGTACAGAATATGGTACTTGATAATTGTCTTTCGACTATCAAGCATGAAACGATTTATTATCCGAATAAGATTAAACAAATTATAGGTCGGCTGAATGCGCAGAACCTTTCGGAGAAAGAAGAAAAGGAGGCAGTGGAGACTATGACGGAGTTGATTGAATATTATAAGGGGATCTTTACTATTTTGAGTTCATGTGCTTCCCGCCAGTTGGAAGAGGTTACTTTCCGGCGGACCACGATTCCGGTTCAAGAGCTTTTCGAAACTGCCGGAAAATATTTCAAAAAGTCTGTAAAGAACCGTATGGATAAGATAGAGTTGGAGATGGCTCCGATAGATGCAAGAGTAATAGGAGATGTAAACCAGTTGCGTTTCTTATTGGAGAACCTGATTGATGAAGCATTGACGGTTCACGAAGACGGAGTATTGCGTTTGCAGGCTCGTAAGGATGATGAGTATATACGTTTTCTTTTCACGGATACAAGACGTGAAAAGAGCGTGTTGGAGTTGAATCAACTATTTTATCCGAATCTGGCACGTATGACGTCCGGAGAAAAGGGAGAATTGAGGGGGACGGAATATCTCGTATGTAAGCAGATAATCCGCGATCATGATGAATTTGCAGGGCGTAGAGGATGCCGTATTAATGCCGAACCGGCCGAAGGCGGAGGGTTTACGGTTTATTTTACTATTCCACGCAGATAATGAAAAAGAACACATATAAAGTTATTAGATAAGGAAATGGAAGAACAGAAATTTAAAGTTATTATTGTAGAAGATGTAAAACTGGAGTTGAAAGGTACAGAGGAGATTTTTCGCCATGAGATACCCAATGCAGAGGTTATTGGTACAGCTATGACGGAAAATGAGTTCTGGCCGTTAATGGAGGCACAACTTCCCGATTTGGTGTTGCTGGATTTAGGATTGGGAGGTTCAACCACTATCGGTGTTGATATATGCCGGAATATATTCAAACGTTACAAAGGAGTTCGGGTTTTGATATTTACGGGTGAAATTCTGAATGAAAAGTTATGGGTGGATGTGCTCAATGCCGGTGCTGACGGAATTATCCTGAAAACAGGGGAACTGCTCACCAAAACAGATGTGCAGGCTGTAATGGACGGAAAGAAGTTAGTTTTCAACTATCCGATTTTGGAAAAGATTGTAGATCGTTTCAAAAAATCGGTAGCTAATGATGCCAAGCGTCAAGAGGCGGTGATTAGTTATGATATTGATGAGTATGATGAGCGTTTCTTACGTCATCTGGCTTTAGGATATACGAAAGAAATGATTGCCAGTCTGAAGGGAATGCCTTTCGGAGTGAAGTCATTGGAAAAACGACAGAATGATCTTATAGGACGCCTTTTCCCTAATGGGGAACGGGTGGGAGTAAATGCTACCCGTCTAGCAGTGCGTGCATTAGAATTACGCATTATTGACTTGGATAATCTGGAGGCTGACGAAGAATAAATCTTGAGACAGATGAAGAATAAATGGCGTATGCCTCACCCCGCTACGATGTTCCTTCTGCTGACAATAGCAGTGGTCTTTCTTTCATGGATATGTGATATTTATGGATTGAAGGTGACGCTGCCACAAACCGGTGAGGAGATTCGCGTACAGAGCTTATTGAGTCCGGAAGGAATTCGCTGGTGGTTGCGGAATGCTATCAAGAACTTTACCGGATTTGCACCGTTGGGTATGGTGATTATTGCTATGTTCGGACTGGGGGTTGCCCAGCATTCAGGATTTATTGGTGCATGCATCCGTTTGGGAGTGGGGAACCGGAAGGAGAAAAGGAAGGTTATCTTGTGGGTAATCGTTCTTGGCTTGTTGTCCAACGTTATTGGCGATGGCGGATATATTATCTTATTGCCTATTGCCGCCATGCTGTTCCAATGGGTAGGACTTCATCCGCTTGCAGGAATTATTACGGCTTATGTTTCAGTGGCATGCGGATATAGTGCAAATATTGTATTAAGCACAATGGATCCGTTGCTGGCTCATACCACTCAGGAAGCTGCACTAGCTCAGACAGGATATCAGGGAAATACCGAACCACTTTGCAATTATTTTTTCATGAGTGCTTCTACCGTAGTAATTACTGCTATTGTTTACTGGCTGACTCAGAAATGGCTTCTTCCCGCTTTAGGAAAATATGAAGGAAGCGTGAAGGTGGAAGCTTATCGGCCCTTGTCCCGTAAAGAACGGCGGGCGATAATGATTTCGATTATTGTAGCAGGAATTTATGTAGCTCTTATCTTATGGCTTACGTTTTCTTCTCATGGGATATTACGTGGCGTGAACGGTGGTTTGATGCATTCGCCTTTTATTGCCGGAATTCTTTTTCTTCTTTCCTTAGGGGCGGGCATCACGGGAATGGCTTACGGGTTCAGTTCCGGTCGTTATCGTTCCGACAATGATGTGATTGAAGGGCTTACCCAACCGATGAAACTTTTGGGTGTTTACTTTGTTATTGCTTTTTTTGCCGCTCAAATGTTCGCCTGCTTCGAGTATTCTCATTTGGATAAGTGTCTTGCTATTATGGGAGCTGATCTGCTTTCTTCTTTCGAGCCGGCTCCGTTGTCTGCACTTGTTCTCTTTATCCTGTTTACAGCGTTTATCAATCTGATTATGGTATCTGCTACTTCCAAGTGGGCATTTATGTCTTTTATCTTTATCCCGATGTTTGCACAAATGGGAATCTCTCCGGATATCGCACAGTGCGCTTTCCGTATTGGTGACAGCTCGACAAATGCTATTACGCCTTTTATGTTTTATATGCCTCTGGTATTGACATATATGAGGCAATATGATAAACAAGTTACTTATGGGACATTACTCAAATACACTTGGCGCTACTCTGTAGGTATTTTAGCTGCATGGACGCTATTCTTTATTATTTGGTATTTACTGAGGATACCAATGGGACTATAATTTATATTAATAAATCAACCATGAATGAATTAAACAACAGGGAACAAGAGCAATATGCCGAGCCCACGACAAAAAAGAGTAGTAAGCAAATCGTAAAACGTACCTTGGTGGTGATAGGGTTGGCTTTGGCGGTATATGTAGTATACTCCGTGGTTTATCTGTTTATCTCACCCGATCGTAATATTCAGCAGATTTATCTGGTTCCGGAAAATGCGGCATTTATTATTCAATCATCAGCTCCGATTGAAGATTGGGAGAAATTTAGCGGAAGCGAAACATGGCAATGTCTGAAAAAAGCGAAGTCTTTTGAGGAAGTTACGAAGAGTGTGGAAAAACTTGATTCAGTTGTGAAAAGTAACAAGGTGCTGTTGTCACTTGTCGGCAAACGGGATATGCTTATTTCACTTCATAAAACCCGCGCGACTGATTGGGATTTTCTGCTCATTCTGGATATGCAGAAAGCTTCTAAAATGGACTTGGTGAAAGATCAGCTTGAGACGGTTCTTGTAATGAGCGGCTTCACTGTTACTAACCGGATGCATAGTGGCATTAACATTCTTGAGATGCGTGATCCGGATACGCGTGATATCTTTTATATTGCTTTTGTGGATAATCATCTGGTAGGTTCTTATACTTCCGGGCTTATCGAATCGGCTATTGATTCACGTAACAAACCTAAAATCGGACTTGATCAAGCTTTTATTGAAACCGAGAAACTAGTTTCCGGTAAGGGACTCGTCAGGGTTTTTATCAACTATGAGCGTATCCCACAGTTTATGTCTATCTACCTGGGAACAAGGAATGAATATATTGATATGTTCAGTAATTCTATGAATTTTGCCGGTCTTTACTTGAATATGGGTAAGGATAAAATGGAGGTGAAAGGTTATACGTTGAAGAAAGATTCAGTAGATCCTTATATCACTGCCTTGCTGAATTCCGGAAAGCATAAAATGAAAGCGCATGAAATCTTGTCCGGACGAACGGCCCTTTATACGAATATTGGTTTTAATAATCCGATGACTTTTGTGAAGGAATTAGAAAATGCCCTCTCTGTTCATGATAAACAGTTGTATGATTCGTATCAAAATTCCCGAAAAAAGATTGAAGGACTGTTCGGTATCTCTTTGGAAGAAAACTTTTTGAGCTGGATGTCTGGAGAGTTTGCTATTACACAATCTGAACCGGGGTTACTTGGGCGTGAACCCGAACTGGTTTTGGCTATCAGAGCAAAAAGTATAAAGGATGCACGTGAGAACATGGAACTTATAGAAAAGAAGGTCAAACGTCGTACTCCGGTTAAAATTAAAACTGTTAATTATAAGGACTTTGAAATTAATTATGTCGAGATGAAAGGGTTCTTCCGACTGTTTTTCGGAAAACTATTTGATAAGTTCGAGAAACCCTATTATACTTATGTGGATGATTATGTTGTTTTTAGTAATAAAGCTGCATCTTTACTCTCATTCGTAGAGGATTATGAACAAAAGAACTTGTTGAAAGACAATCCGGGATTTAAAGATGCTTTTTCATATCTGAAATCCAGTTCTACGATTTTCTTATATACGGATGTACGTAAGTTCTATTCCCAGTTGAAGCTAATGATGAATCCTGCCACATGGAATGAGATACAGTCAAATAAGGATGTTTTGTATTCTTTCCCTTATTGGACTATGCAAGTGATAGGAGATAGCCAGTCTGCTTCTTTACAATATGTTATGGATTATAGTCCATACGAACCGGAAGAACTTGTTGAGGTTGCTACCGATGAGGAAGATGAAGAAATGAATGAAGATGTTGTGACCGAGAAAGAACAGTTAAGTGAATTGAAACGTTTCTATGTCGAAAAGTTTGAAGGAAATGTTCTACGTGAATTTTATCCGGAAGGAGCACTAAAGAGTGAAGCGGAAGTAAAAGAGGGAAAACGTCACGGACGTTATCGTGAATATTACGAAAATGGAAAATTAAGACTTCGTGGTAAATATTCGCATAACCAACCTAAGGGTACTTGGAAATATTATACCGAGGAAGGGAAGTTTGAACGTAAAGAGAAGTTTTAAAGAACTTCTCTTATTCTGACCTACATGTTCAATCGTTTATCTTCTGCGCTGCAAAAGGAAGTTGTCTATAAAAGCGAAAGTAATTAAAAAATAAATCCGATAACTCTTTTCAAGTTATCGGATTTTATTTGTGATTCAAGTAACGTTCTTTAATCGCCTGATTATTAATTGTTTGTATAAACGTATGGCCTACAATATGCCTACATTTCTTATCTATTACAGGTTATTTCTTACTTAATAAGACTTGTATTAGACGTTCCTTCTCCTCAATTATCCTTTCTAAATCAGCTATTTTTGCATCTTTATCAAGTTCATTTGATTTTATTCCAGTTATGGGAATATCATCAAAGAATACACCTACAGGAACCTCTAAAACCTTTGCTATTGCCTCAATGGTTTTTGTGTTCGTTGATCCATTTCTAACAATAGCCTGTATGCTACTATCTTCTTTTCCTATACGTGAAGCAAGTTCTCGTATAGTGATTTTCTTTAATTCACATAACTCTCTTATTAACAAAAAATTAGCCATATTACACCTTTGTTATAACTTTTATTAACGTGAATTTTATTCACCTGTGGTAAAAATAATTATACCTTTGCTATGTAAAGTTAACAATAATGAGTATATTTATCACAAAGGTATGACGAAAAAAAAATTAAAAAGGAATGATGACGGCGAGAAACTAAGAATGTACCTTTTGAATTTGCCGGTAAAAGAATCTTCTGAAATGTCCCTTAAATTGGCAGAAGCATGTAAAGTGCCATTACATACCTTTCGTAATTGGCGAGGTAGTCGTTGTCGTATTCCCGAACTTGCAAAGGATAAGATCGAGGAAGTAACAGGCGTAAAAATCTTCCATAGTGAAAACCAATAAATAAAAGAAGAATGAAATCAAAGAAATTAGAAATCGAAATTCCGGAAGGTAAAACAGCTGTCTGGAGAAATGGAATCTTAACCCTTATTGATGAACCAGAAAAAGACGTAAGAAAACGTATTAAGACGTTTGAGGACGCCTGCCATGAAATTGGCATCGATGCAGAAGCATGGAACCGAGATAAAATATCCCTCGGTCTTGAACCTGACGTTTTGGCTTTTCTGAAACTCCGTATCATTGTCAAAGCTTTAAATGAAGGCTGGGAACCTCGATTTACAGAGGATGAATGCCGTTATTATCCTTGGTTTATTCTTTATACAGGGGAAGAATACAATAAGTTGGACGAGGAAGAAAAGTCTCGTGTGGTGTATCGGTCGGGCAGCGGCGCGAACGCGTTAGGCGGTGTTTCGTATGCGTCCGCGTTTAGCGATTCTTCGAGCACGGGTGCGAGCATCGGTGTTCGGCTTGCCTTCAAAACGTCGGAACTGGCAGCATATTGCGGTCGACAATTCCTTGATATTTGGGCAGACTTTGTTTTTCTTCCGGAAAAGAAAAGTGAATAAATAACCGGGGCGGCTTTTGCCGCTCCATATAATAACCGCCGGAGTGTGGAGATAACCCCGAAGGGCGAAAGCGGGTGTTATTGGTAGTTCGATGCTATCCTCCGGCACAGCTATAAACAACAATGAGCAAAATTTACATAGTAACTAAAAGGGAATCCGGAATATACGAAGAAGACGGCGTTTGGTTTTCTATCCTTGCCGCATTTGATACGAGAAATAAAGCAGAAGAATATTTAAAGGAATATGAAAAAACAGCTCCTAAAGAAGCTTACTACACTTTCTATCGAATAGAACCTGTTCCGTTGTTTCTTTCTTCTCATAAAGTGAAAATAAACAGACCGAAACATACGACCTATCCTATTGGTGAATTGGTAAAATTAAAAATAAGTGGTGAAAAATAATTCAAATCAAGAAAAGATAATGAGCAAAGAAGAAGCTATACAAGCAATGAAAGAGGGTAAGAAGGTTACGCACCGTTTCTTTTCCTCTGACGAATGGATGACTATTGAAAACGGATTTCTTCTTTTAGAAGATGGTGTACGTATCTCTTTGGAAGATTTCTTCAATTTTCGCAGTGATAGTCTTTGGGATAATGGATATGAATTGTATAACCCCTCATAACATGATAGATATGAATACAACCTTTGAAAAATCGGCTAATACCACTGATGAGTGGTATACACCCAAAGAAATTATAGACGCATTAGGAAAGTTTGATTTAGATCCATGTGCTCCGGTTAAACCGCTTTGGCAAACGGCAGAAACCATGTACAACAAAAACCATGACGGATTAACTAAAGATTGGGTAGGTCGTGTCTGGTTAAATCCACCTTATTCCCGTCCGCTTATTGAACAATTTGTTCGTAAACTGGCACAACACGGCAATGGCATTGCGCTGTTGTTCAACCGCTGTGATAGTAAGATGTTCCAGGATATTATATTTGAGAAGGCAACGGCAATTAAATTTCTACGCGGAAGGATTCGTTTTTTCAGGCCGGACGGAATACGGGGGGATTCGCCTGGTTGTGGTGCTGTTTTGATCGCTTTTGGAGAAGAAAACGCAGAGATACTAAAAACTTGTAACATAAGTGGCAAGTATGTAAGAATCAATTAGAGTAAAACAAATTAAATATGAGTGAATATTCATTGAAAGAAAGAGTTCAGATGTTAACATCATCGCTTGTATATGGCGGTCCTATGACATTTGAGCAAATCAAGAAATTAGATTGGTTGAAAAATACATCTGAATACGGAATATTATTTTATCTCCGGGAAGCTGAAAGATATGAATGGATAAAGACTAAATGTTTCAAAGGTGATAAACCGAATATCTATTCGGCAACGGCTAAAGGCCGAAAAATGGCTGATGCAAGAGATTAAATAAAAATGGATAAGAAAAATAAAAGGGTGTATCTTTCTAATACAAAAGAAGAAAGAGCGATAAATATAAATCAGTTTTTTACACTTTATGTGGACTTTTCTAAAAATAATACAGCAATGAAATCAACAATTACCACCCCCGATGAATTAACCACGTTACGAATAGAAGGCAGTAGTGGAACCTATAAAATATTCAGTAGCTTCCGCCCCATGGAATCCCCTGCATTCGTGGATGCAATGGACCGGAAGTATAATCTGGCGGAAATAAAGAATCTTTCCGACGGAAAAGGTTATTTCCTGGTACACCTGAACAAGAAGCAACAGGAAACCATACAGGAGGATTTAAACGCTATCCTTTGTGATAGTGTGCCATGCCTTCTATAAACTAAGACGATCTTAACGAAATGCCATGAAAGAAGACAGACGCCTAAGAAACCTACGTTATCAGATGCGGAAGAAAGGTTACCAGTTCGATACAAAGAACCTGGTGGTCATTATGCCTTCACATGACAAACGTTCCCTTCTCCAGGAAAGGAGATTAAGCAAATTCGGTTTTTCAATTCAGTATAACATGTTTGAACAATGAAAGATAAAAATTTAAAATACATCGCCCACGCTATTATCGTGGTTGCCTTTATGGGACTGATTGCCTTTGTCATTTATTATACGGGTAAAACCGCTTTTCTTTGGCTGTTATTATTCGTTTTCCTGTATCAACCTTGGGGAGACTTGAAAACAAAGCAGGAGGAAAACAACGAAAAATAAGTAACTATGTAACTTTATAACGATGATAAAGGCAGAAGACATCTACAAAGTAACCAACAACGGGCTGGATATTATTCTACATTATTATCCGCAAGCCCGGGATTGTGTCGGAACCAACCGCCATTTCAAACGCCGGCCGTCAGAAGACGACGCGTCGGCCTGTATCAAGCTATTCGGAAAGGAAGGTTCCCAGCAGGTTTATAAGGTAATATTGCTGTCCGCTAAAACTTTTTGAGCCTAAAAATTAGGGCTGGATTCCTCGC
>ERZ791626.1880-NODE-1880-length-12514-cov-6.921342_pt1 | contig 12514 bp, 9 predicted proteins | sample MGYA00510266_ERZ791626 | MGnify/ENA primary metagenome ERZ791626 (study PRJEB30046, sample SAMN00715208) | human gut metagenome | study: EMG produced TPA metagenomics assembly of the A metagenome-wide association study of gut microbiota in type 2...
CTCAAGTATAATACCACACACCGGGACAGTTGTCAACACTTTTTGACATCTTTTTTCCAATTTCTTTGCGGTGGGGGGTTGGGAGCAAAACTCCAACCGAAATGAACCCTCTCAGGCATCGCTGCGCGATGTCAGATTCCCCCTTTTGTCACTTGCGGTGACATTTTCCCCCGGCCGGGGGAAATCTGTCCTCTCGGGGGGAGCTTTATTGGCGCTGATCGGAAGATGCACAAAAGCTCCCCCTTTCGGGGGAGCTGGCGCGCAGCGCCTGAGAGGGTTCAGCCTTATATTATTACATTATATAGGCAGAGCAAATCCCAACCGGGTATAGACGGCGGCTGATATTACCCGCCGGAAAGCAAGTCGCTCTGTCAAGACTTTCCGTGCAAAATTTTGTCCCGAAAAATATCCATGATTTTTGGCGATTGCTACAAAACGCAAAATATAGTGGTATTTTGCTTGACTTGCCACTAGATAATGATAAAATAGAGCTACATTCAGTTTGTTGGATATCGTTGTGCGCAGACGGGTATCTCTTATGGTAAGAGGTACCCGTTCACAATGCGCCTATATAGAAGGAGGAGAACCGATGAAGATCATCAAACGAAACGGTGCAGAAGTTCCTTTTGATATTACCAAGATCATCACCGCCGTTACCAAAGCCAGCGATTCCGTGGGTGGTCAGGCTCGCCTGAGCCGGGAGCAGATCACCCAGATCGCCGCAGCCGTTACCGACCAGTGCCAGCAGCTTAACCGCGCAGTCAGCGTGGAAGAGGTGCAGGATCTGGTGGAGAACCAGCTGATGGACATTCAGGCGCACGATGTGGCACGGCACTATATCACCTACCGCTACGTCCAGAGCCTGAAGCGCCAGACCAACACCACCGACGAGCGCATCCTGAGCCTGATCGAGTGCCAGAACGAAGAGGTCAAGCAGGAAAACGCCAACAAGAACCCCACCGTCAACAGTGTACAGCGCGACTATATGGCCGGCGAGATCTCCAAGGATCTGACCGCCCGTCTGCTGCTGGACCCGGAGATCGTAAAGGCACATCAGGAGGGTCTGATCCACTTCCACGATTCCGACTACTTTGCCCAGCACATGCACAACTGCGATCTGGTGAATCTGGAGGATATGCTGCAGAACGGCACTGTCATCTCCGGCACCTATATCGAGAAGCCGCACAGCTTCTCCACTGCCTGCAACATTGCCACCCAGATCATTGCACAGGTGGCCTCCAACCAGTACGGCGGCCAGAGCATCAGCCTGACCCATCTGGCTCCCTTTGTGGACGTCTCCCGCAAGAAGATCGCCGCCGAGGTAGAGCTGGAGATGGAAGGTCTGGACGTCTCTGCCGAGCGCAAGAAGGAGATCGTGGAGCGTCGTCTGCGCAACGAGATCAACCGCGGCGTGCAGACCATCCAGTATCAGGTGGTCACCCTGATGACCACCAACGGTCAGGCACCCTTTATTACCGTGTTCATGTATCTGGGCGAGGCACGCAACCCGCAGGAAAAGGCCGACCTTGCCATCATCATTGAGGAGACCATCCGCCAGCGCTATCAGGGCGTGAAGAATGAGGCCGGTGTGTGGATCACCCCCGCCTTCCCCAAGCTGATCTATGTGCTGGAAGAGGACAACATCCGCCCCGGCACTCCCTACTACTACCTGACCGAGCTGGCCGCCAAGTGCACCGCTAAGCGCATGGTGCCGGACTATATCTCGGAAAAGAAGATGCTGGAACTCAAGGTGGACAAGAATGGCGAGGGCCACTGCTACACCTGCATGGGCTGCCGCAGCTTCCTGACTCCCTATGTGGACCCCGAGACCGGCAAACCCAAGTACTATGGCCGCTTCAATCAGGGCGTGGTCACCATCAATCTGGTGGACGTTGCCCTGAGCTCCGGCGGCAACTTTGAAAAGTTCTGGAAGATCTTTGACGAGCGTCTGGATCTGTGCCACCGGGCTTTGCAGGCACGCCATAAGCGGCTGCTGGGCACCCCCAGCGACGCTGCTCCCATCCTGTGGCAGTACGGCGCGCTGGCACGCCTGAAGAAGGGCGAAAAGATCGACAAGCTGCTGTTCGGCGGCTACTCCACCATCAGTCTGGGCTATGCCGGCCTGTACGAATGTGTGAAGTATATGACCGGCAAGAGCCACACCGATGCCGGTGCCAAGCCCTTTGCCCTGAGCGTGATGCAGCACATGAACGACAAGTGCAACGCGTGGAAGAAGGCCGAGAACATGGACTACTCCCTCTACGGCACCCCGCTGGAATCCACCACCTACAAGTTTGCCAAGTGCCTGCAAAAGCGCTTTGGCATCGTGAAAGGCATCACGGACAAGAACTATATCACCAACAGCTACCACGTCCATGTCTCCGAGCCCATCGACGCCTTTACCAAGCTGAAATTCGAGGCCGACTTCCAGCGCCTGTCCCCGGGCGGTGCCATCAGCTATGTGGAAGTGCCCAATATGCAGGACAATCTGGAAGCCGTCATGAGCGTGCTGCAGTTCATCTACGACAACATCATGTACGCCGAGTTGAACACCAAGTCCGACTACTGTCAGGTGTGCGGCTACGATGGCGAGATCAAGATTGTGGAGGACGACGGCAAGCTGGTGTGGGAGTGCCCCAAGTGCGGCAACCGCGACCAGAACAAGCTGAACGTCGCCCGCCGCACCTGCGGTTATATCGGCACCCAGTTCTGGAACCAGGGCCGCACGCAGGAGATCAAGGATCGCGTGCTGCATCTGTAACAACAGCTAAATTTTATTTTTGATTTGATGTTTGGAGCGGCCTTTCGGCCGCTCCAAATATCTTTTCAGCAAACGACAGGAACATGAGCATGAACTACGCAAACATCAAGTATTACGATATCGCCAACGGCCCCGGGGTGCGCACCAGCGTTTTTGTATCCGGCTGCCGCCACCACTGCCCGGGCTGCTTCAACGCCGTAGCATGGGACTTTGCCTACGGTCAGCCCTTTGATAAGACCGTGCGCAACGAGGTATTTGCCTCCTGCCAGCCGGACTATATCGCCGGGCTCTCCCTGCTGGGCGGCGAACCCTTTGAGCCGGAGAACCAGCGGGAGCTGCTGCCCTTTGTGCGCAACTTCAAGGCGCTGTACCCTGCCAAAACGGTGTGGTGCTATTCCGGCTACACTTGGGAACAGCTTACCGGCAAAGAGCCCAGTCCCGCGCGGTGCGAGGTGACCGACGAGCTGCTGGCACTGCTGGATGTGCTGGTGGACGGCAGATTCGTGCAGGCCGAACACGACATCTCCCTGCGCTTCCGCGGCAGCCGCAACCAGCGCCTGCTGGACGTACCCAAGTCCCTTGCCGCCGGGCAGCCCGTGTGGTGGGAGGACGAAAAGGTGTTCGCCACCCATACCATGGAACGGTAAACCGTATTGAATCCCTCCCGTGAACATCAAAAGAAGCCGCTGCACGGTCTGTGCAGCGGCTTCTTTCTTTTTTCACTCCCGGCTGCCCACGGCGTCCTCGATGACGCGCAGAAAGGCGTTGCCGTAGCGGGCGGCTTTCTTTTCGCCCACGCCGCTGATGTTCAGCAGCTCGTCGATGCTCATGGGCTTTTTCTCTGCCATCTCCCGCAGGGTGGCATCGTTGAACACCATAAAGGCGGGCAGGTTCTGCTTGCCCGCAAGGCGCTTGCGCACAGCGTACAGAGCGTTGAGCAGCTTTTCGTCCGCTTCGCTCAGGCTGCCGGCTGCGGCGGGCTTTGCGCGGCGGGGCTTTTCCAGCCGGTCGGCGCTCTGGGCGGCACGGCGGCGGGCGTACTCCACCTGCAGCTGTGCTTCCTGCTCGGCGGCAAGGCAGCAGGAGCAGTTGCCGCACTTTTGGGGCGCTGCCTCCCCGAAGTATTGCAGCAGAAAGCCGCGCAGACAGTGCTGGGTGGTGGAGTAGAAGGTCATGTACTTGAGCCGCTCCTCTGCCTTGCGGGCGGCTTCGGCCTTTACATCGGCGGGCAGACCGTTGTCGGCTTCCCGCTCCTTGTCGATAAAAAATCGGATGGTGCGCACATCCGTGCCGGAATACAGCAGGGTGCACCGGGCGGGCTGACCATCGCGCCCGGCGCGTCCGGCCTCCTGATAATAGCTTTCCAAGTCCTTGGGCATATTATAATGGATGACGAACCGCACGTTGGGCTTGTCGATGCCCATGCCGAAAGCGTTGGTGGCTACCATCACCTGCACCCGGTCGTAGAGGAAGTCGTCCTGATTCTGCCGCCGGGTGTCCGCATCCAGTTTTGCGTGGTAGGCTGCCGCCCGGATGCTGCGGCTCTGCAGCAGCTGCACCGTCTCGTCCACCTGCCGGGTGGTGCTGCAATACACGATGCCCGCATGATCGCCCTCCTTGAGCACCAGCTCCAGCAGCTCCTTGGGCTTCTGGCTGGGCAGCGCCCGCCGGGTCTCAAAGTACAGATTTGGGCGGTCGAAGCTGGTGGTCACCTCGTAGGGCGCCTGCAGCGCCAGATGGGTGCGGATATCCTCCCGCACATGGGCGGTGGCGGTAGCCGTGAACGCGCCCATGACCGGGCGGGCGGGCAGGCTGTCCACAAACGCCTTGATGCGCAGATAGCTGGGGCGGAAATCCTGTCCCCACTGGCTGATGCAGTGCGCCTCGTCCACCGTGACCATGCTGATCTGCCGCTCCTGCGCAAACCGCTGGAAGCCCGGCATCTCCAGCCGCTCCGGGGCTACATAGATGATCTTGTACCAGCCCTCCCGGGCGCGGTGCAGCATCAGCGCCTTCTGGTTGTCGGTCAGGCTGTTGTTCAGAAAAGCCGCCGCCACGCCCGCCTGCACCAGCGCCCCCACCTGATCCTTCATCAGGCTGACCAGCGGGGACACCACGATGGTGATGCCCGGCAAAAGCAGCGCCGGTACCTGATAGCAGATGGATTTGCCCGCGCCGGTGGGCATGACCGCCAGCACATCCTGTCCGGCCAGCAGGCGGCTGACGATCTGCTCCTGCCCGGGGCGGAAGCTGTCGTAGCCGAAAACTTTTTTCAGGATACTGTGCGGGTTTTCCATGGTTTCCTCCGTTATATATATAGGTGCACTGACGCGCAGAACGCTCAAAACCTTATCAGTATACCACAAAACTGATACTTTTGGCAGAAAAAAGCGTCACTTTGCGCAAAAGTGTGCGATAAGCGCTCTTTCTGCCCGGGAAGGATAGCTTTTCAGGCGCGAAAATGCTATAATGAGAACACATATCTCCATGCCACCCCGCAGACTGCCCGGCATGGACCATGCAACGTAAAAAGGAGCATTTATAATATGCAGCAGAAACTTATCACCTTTGCCGTGCCCTGCTACAATTCCGCAGCCTATATGCGTCACTGCATCGAAACGCTGCTGAGCGCAGGCGAGCAGGCCGAGATCATTCTGGTGGACGATGGTTCCGTCAAGGATGACACCCCCGCCATCTGCGACGAGTACGCCGCAAAGTACCCCACCATCGTCAAGGCCATCCATCAGGAGAACGGCGGCCACGGCGAGGGCGTCAATCAGGGCATCCGCAACGCCACCGGCCTGTACTACAAGGTAGTGGACAGTGACGACTGGCTGGACACCGACGCCCTGAAAAAGGTGCTGGAGCGCCTGACCACACTGGTTGCCCGCGGCACCGCGCCGGATCTGATGATCTGCAACTATGTGTACGAGCACGTGGAGGACGGCACCAGCCATACCGTGCGCTACACCAACGTGTTCCCGCAGAACCGCCTGTTCGACTGGGTACACGTCCGGCGCTTCCGCCCGGATCAGAACCTGCTGATGCACTCGGTCATGTACCGCACCGAGGTGCTGCGTGAGTGCGGCATGGTGCTGCCCAAGCACACCTTCTATGTGGACAATATCTTTGTGTACCAGCCCCTGCCCTATGTCAAGAGCATGTACTATATGGATCTGGATCTGTACCGCTACTTCATCGGTCGAGCAGACCAGAGCGTGAACGAGAGCGTGATGGTCGGCCGTGTGGACCAGCAGCTGCGGGTCACCAGACACATGATCGACTGTCAGGATCTGGACGCGCTGAAGGACCAGAAGCGTCTGCGCGCCTACATGGTGCACTACCTGTCCGTCATGATGGCGGTCAGCGACATCTTCCTGCTGCTGGACGGCAGCGCCGAGGCACACGCCAAAAAGGCCGAGCTGTGGCAGTATCTCAAGGATCACGTTACCCCCGGCGTCTACCGCGCCGTGCGCGTGAACCTTGGCGGTATGACCGACCTGCACTTCCCCGGCGGCGACAAGGTGGTCGTAGCTACCTACCGCCAGCTGCGCAAGATCTTCAAGTTCAACTAAGAGCATATTTTATATTTCGGGATAGCGGAACGCCTGCGGGCGCTCCGCTATCCCTTTTTCACGGCTGGGGTCGTAAAGGGAAACGGCAGCCGAACTGCTTGTATTCCGTCCTTTCTCGTCCTGTTTCTGTCTTTTCGTCTCAAAAGATGTATGAAACGCGCAGGATGGTTGCTTTTCCTCCGTTGTTCCGGTATACTGGATACGTTTTCCCATTTGGACCCCGCGCTGGATTTCACACGGGAGTTCGATACTTTTTTGACAAGGAGGAACCGAGTGCTGCGGCCTTTGGCTGCGCACCCAATACAAACCACATTATGGAACAAATGTTGATCTGTCTGTCCCTTGCCCTGATCGCCGGCCTGCTCATGTCACGCGCTGCCAAGGCCGTGCGTCTGCCCGCCGTCACCGCTTACCTGCTTACCGGCCTGCTGCTGGGTCCCTTCTTTCTGGGTCGGCTGGGGCTGAGCCGTTTCGGCTTTGGCTTTGGCAGCCTTGCTGCCGTGGAGGGCTACGGCATCCTCACACAGGTGGCGCTGGGCTTCATCGCCTTCGTCATCGGCAACGAGTTCCGGCTCAGCGCCCTGAAGCACATGGGACGCCGCGCCGTGACCGTGGGCGTTGCGCAGGCGGTGATCACCACCGCACTGGTGGATATCGCCCTTGTTGCCCTGCACTTTGCCCGCCCGGACGTCATCTCGCTGGCCTCTGCCATCACGCTGGGCTCTATCGCCGCCGCTACAGCCCCTGCCGCTACCCTGATGGTGGTCAAGCAGTACAAGGCCGACGGCCCTTTGACCAAGCTTCTGCTGATGGTGGTCGCCATTGACGATGCCGTGGGTCTGGTGCTGTTCTCGGCCTCCTACGGCGTGGCAAACGCGCTGGAACAGGGCCGCATCGACCCCATGAGCGTGGTGCTGGAGCCGCTGCTGGAGATCGCGCTCTCGCTGGCACTGGGCGCTGCCGCCGGTTACCTGCTGAACCTGCTGGAGGTCTACTTCCACTCCCGCTCCAAACGCATGAGCCTTTCGGTGGCCTTTGTGCTGCTGACCGTGGGTCTGTCCATGACCAAGTTCGAGATCAATGGCACCCGCTGCGGCTTCTCTCTGCTGCTGGTGTGCATGATGACCGGCACCGTGTTCTGCAACGTCTGCCCCACCTCGGACGAGCTGATGGATCGTCTGGACCGCTGGGTGTCCCCCATCAACATCCTGTTCTTCGTATTGTCCGGCGCAGAGCTGGACCTGACCATCCTCACCAACCCCATGGTGCTGCTCATCGGCGTGGTGTACATTGTGGCGCGCTCTGCCGGTAAGATCAGCGGCTCCTACCTGAGCTGCCGCGCCACCAGCTGCAGCCCCGCCATCCAGAAGTATCTGGGCATCACCCTGCTGCCGCAGGCCGGCGTGGCGCTGGGCATGGCTGCTACCGCTGCCGAGTTGTCGGACGGCCACATGGTGCGCAACGTGGTGCTGTTCTCGGTGCTGGTGTACGAGCTGGTAGGCCCCACCCTGACCAAGATCTCGCTGACCGCCGCCGGAGAGATCCGTCCCGAGGGTCGCACCAGCGCCCGCGTGGAGAACCAGCCCGAAGCCCCTGTGGAGCTGAGCTGAGACGGCGAGAAAGAATTATTTGTAATTTAGGGGTTCTGAAAAGCCTGCAGGCTTTTCAGAACCCCTTTTTTCACGGAGAGAATCTCCCCCACCTTTATGTGCAAAAGGTCTTTTTTTGTCGAATCCGCACGCAATCATTGACGAAAGGTGTTATTTTTTGTATACTAAGCTTATCGGCGCTGGCACAATTTTCCTATTGTGTCAGCGGTTGCTAAAAAGGAATAAGGAATAGTGAAGGAGAATGACACATTATGAAAAGCACTGGCATCGTTCGCGGCATTGACTCGCTGGGACGGATCGTTCTGCCGAAGGAGCTGCGCACTAGTATGCACCTCGACACCGACACCAAATTGGAGATCTTTGTGGATGGGGACGCCATCGTCCTGAAAAAGCACCGCCCCGCCGGCAGCTGCGATTTCTGCGGCGAGGTGGACGAGCAAGCCATCCAGTTCGGCGGCTACTGCATCTGCAGCGCCTGCCGCCGCAAGCTCAGCGCACTGTAACGCAGAAAGGGGGCCCCTTTCATGAGTCAGTTCATCGACTTTACCCTTCCCTCCACCGTGCCGGGGCGCACCCTGCACGGCTTTCGCTGCGTCCCGGAGGGGCAGGTGCGGGCGGTGCTGCAGCTGTCTCACGGCATGGTAGAGTATATCGACCGCTACCGCCCCTTGGCAGAATATCTGGCCGACCGGGGTATTCTGGTCACCGGCCACGACCATCTGGGGCACGGTGCATCCATCCGCACCAAGGAGGACTACGGCTATTTTGCCGAGCCGGACGGCAACCGCGCCGTACTGGCCGACCTGCACGCCGTAACCGTGCTGACCAAGGAGCTGTACCCAAACCTGCCCTACTTTTTGCTGGGGCACAGCATGGGCTCGTTCTACGCCCGGCAGTATTTGTGCGAGTATGGCCGGGAGCTGAACGGTGCCATCATTATGGGCACAGGTTTCCAGCCCAAGGCGCTGGTCAAGGTTGCCAAGACCCTTTGCCGGGTGCTGGCCGCCTTCCATGGCTGGCACTACCGCAGCAACCTTGTGGCCAACCTTTCCTTTATGGGCTACAATAAGGGGCTGGAGGGCCGCACCACCCACGACTGGCTCAACCGCGACCAAGCCGAGGTGGACAAGTATCTGGCGGAGGAGCGCTGCACCTTTACCTTTACGCTGAACGCCTATTATAGTATGTTCAGCGGCATCCTGCGCCTGCACGACCCGGCTTTTCTGGCACGGATGCCCAAGGAGCTGCCGCTGCTCTTCCTCTCCGGCGATGCCGACCCGGTGGGCGAGCAGGGCAAGGGCGTGCGCCGCGCCATCCAGAGCCTGAAGGACGCCGGTGTGCAGAACATTGAAAGCATCTTCTACCCCGGTGCCCGCCACGAGCTGCTGGTGGAGACCAACAAGCTGGAGGTTTTCGGGGACATCGCCGCATGGCTGGACAAACAGCTGGCAAAACAGTAAATACAAACAAAGGGCTGCTGCACGTTTTGTGCAGCAGCCCTTTCGCGTTGGACGATTAGAAATATCCTCCGCTTCGCTCTGGATATTCTCAGCGGAATAAAGATTTTTTATTTGGCTTCCAAAACGCCTGCGGGCGTTTTGGAAGCCTTTTTCACAGTTTTGGAGAACAGCGCGCAGCAAAACTTGCTCCAAATCGTCTATTTTTGTTTTTACTCTACATTCCGTTTATACCGCAGCGGGGTCTGCACCTCGGCGCGGATCTTGCCAAGATAGGTGCGGGTCTGCTCTGCGCCCTGCAAAATAGACTCTACCTGCGCTTTCTGCTCTGCGGTCAAATCGTCATCCTCTGCCAGCAGTTCCGCGTTGCCCTCGATGATGGTCAGCGGCGTTTTCAGCTTGTGGGACAGCTGAATGATCTGCTCCCGCTGCCGCTGCTCCATGGCCCACTGCTTCTGTAAGCTGCCGGTCAGTGCATCACCCATGGTCTGCAATGCCTGCAAAGTGCTCTCGTACTCCCGCACCTTCGCGCCGGAAAACACCGCGCTATCCAGATCCTTCCGCGCCACCGCCTGTGCTGCGGCGGTCAGCTTTTCGGTCTCCCGGGTCAGGAAGCGCCCGGTCCTGTGGGTGCTCCACACCACCGCGCCTACCAACAGCAGAATGCCCAGAATGCAGTGCACGGTCTGCATATCCGGCAGCACACCCCGCAGCGCAGGGTCGGCGTAGGGCACGGCATAGTCAAATTGCAGCAGACAAACCGTTCCGTCCTGCAATTTTGACGTCATATAATACTGCGTGTAGCCAAAATGCCAGTGGGTTTTCCCCTGCCAGTTCTCCATTGCCCGCTGCAAGTGCCCGGCATCCATGTTGGTGGCCAGCACCTCGCTGCTGTCCGGCGCGGCAAACAGGGCGTACCGGCACAAGGAGTCCAGCTGCGTCTCGTCAAAGGTGACGGCGGTCATGCCCGGTAAAACGTCCTGTGCGGCTTTCTGGCAGGCCTGTGCAGCCTGATTCGCGGGAAGAAACAACTCGCCGTTCTGGATCCACAGCATCAGCGCCAGCAGCCACACCACCGCGACCAGCAGGCAGGCCAGCGCCGTGCGCACCAGATATTGCAGCAGCACGCTGCGCAGAGAGGTCAGTCTTCGCTTTTCCATCGGTACCCCACGCCCCATACGGTATTGAGCAGCTTTTCCGGCTCCGGCACGCCCGCAGCCCGCAGCTTTGCCCGGATATTTTTGATGTGCTGTGTCACGGCGGTGTCGTCCGCTGTGCCATCAATGCCAAAAACCGCTTCGTAAATTTGCTCCTTGGTAAAGGTCTGTCCGGCGTGCAGCGCCAGATACTCGCAGATGGCATACTCCGAGCGGGTCAAGGGCAGCGCCTTCCCCTCCACCGCCGCGCTCCGGGCGGTCAGGTCAAAGGCCACGCCGCTGCGCACCATCCGGTGCGCCGGGGTGCGGCTCTGCCGCCGCAGATGTGCCGCCACCCGCGCCCGCAGCTCAGCCACCCGGAAGGGCTTGGACAAAAAGTCGTCTGCCCCGATGCCCAGCCCTTCCAGCACAGCGGCCTCATCGGTGCGGGCACTCAGAAACAGGATGGGCACATCGGTCAGGCTGCGGATGCGCCGACAGACCGCAAAGCCGTCCTCCCCGGGCATCATCACGTCCAGCAGGATGCAGTCTGCCCAGCGGCAGAGCGCCTCGGTCAGATCTCTGCCCGCCTGCCGCGTTTCTACCCGGTGGCCATCCCGCTCCAAGGCGGTGCGGATCAGCTTGCAGAGCTCCAGATTGTCATCCACTGCCAGAATATTTGCCACAAGATCACCTCAACACGTTATAAAGCAGGCAGGACGCCCCGTACAGCAGGTACACATGGGCGGGGTAGAACCAGTAGAACAGCTGCTTGTGCCCGCTGCCGCGCTGCCCGTTGTACAGCAGCATCAGCAACACCGCCGCCACCCCGAACCACTCGTAGTAGTCGGTGAACATCTGCGTCCAGACAAAACCCTCCTGTCGGCAAGCCATCCCAAAGGTCAGCGCAAAGTCACACAGGAAAATCACCAGTGCCCATACCGTCAGCTGCACTTTGCGCCGTCCACGCAATGCATACAGCAGCACACCGCCCAGCAAAAAGCTCCAGCTGCCGTCCGTGATACCTGTCCACATGGGCAGCGGGCTGGTGATGACAAAGGCCACGACTGTCGAAGCAATGGGCATATCCTGCACCTGCGGGAAGAGCAGCAGAAACACGATCACCACATACGGCCAGCACAGAACGGCGGCAATAGCGCCAATGCCCTTTGCGAATTTTTTCTCCCGCAGCCAGTCGATGCCCTGCCAGACGATGCACAGCAGCATCAGATCCTGAAAAATAGCGTTCAGCGGGTAGAAGCCATCCTCGCGCCGGAAGGCTTTGGCGTAGATCATAAAGAATTCCAGCGCCGCCATGGCTGTACCAATGGCCCAGATGCGGATAAAATACCGCTTACGGTCATGGGTATGGGCAAAGCCCTCCACCGTGCAGAACAGGAACAGCGGCGCACTGAGCCGCCCCAGCATACTGAACACCGTCGGGATGCAGCCGGTGAATTCAAAGAAATAATGAATGTGGTCCAGCACCATCAGTGCCAGTGCAATGGTCTTGAGCTGGGTACCGTCCAGCCCTTTTTTCGTTAATTTGTCCATACAGAATCTCCTTTCCTTGTGCATCCAGTGTAACAGGAAAATCTGTAGAAAGTATAAGGTTCTGCCTTTATAATACTATTTTTTGTCCCGAAACGCAACAAAAAAAGCCCTGAGACTTTCATCTCAGAGCTTTTTGTTAAGTCGGCGACTACCTATTTTCACAAGCCGTTTCCAGCTAACTATCTTCGGCACAAGTAAGCTTAACTTCTGTGTTCGGAATGGGAACAGGTGGAACCTTACCGTCATCGACACCGACCGATTTGACTGAATCAGTATAACACATTTCTGCGTATCTGTCCAGTATTTTTAGAAGGACGTGCCTTCAAAACTGAATAATCACTGCTAACATTTTTTCGTTGACTTAAAAGTCTCAAGCGAATTGTGGTCAAGCCCTCGACCTATTAGTACACGCTTGCTGAAT
>ERZ791626.1892-NODE-1892-length-12411-cov-21.306491_pt1 | contig 12411 bp, 11 predicted proteins | sample MGYA00510266_ERZ791626 | MGnify/ENA primary metagenome ERZ791626 (study PRJEB30046, sample SAMN00715208) | human gut metagenome | study: EMG produced TPA metagenomics assembly of the A metagenome-wide association study of gut microbiota in type 2...
TGAACATCGGAAACCACCTGAAAGCCTTGTCTATGATTCTGGCGAGCCGTGACAGTTCTTTTTCTTTCATGTCAAGTTCCTGCCTGTGCATTTCTCTGAGATTGTGGATTTGCGTATCATGCTGTTTCTGCATCTGCTGTACTTGGCTCTGCAATTTTTCAATATTGGTGTTCCGTTTTGAAACCTCGTCTTGCAGTTTTTCGTTGGCACGTTCCAGTTCTTTCAGTTTTCCACTCCCGAAAAGAGAAGCAACTCCACTAGTTATGGCTGTCGCTGCCGTGGTGGCTGTCTTCTTTAACTTGTCAGTGCGTATTTCTGATTTCACCTGTTTCAGTTCCTGCTCGGCAAGATTTATCTGTTCTTCTTTGTGCCGTTTGGCTGCATCCATGCGTTGCAGTTCAGCTTTCTGCTTCTCAATGATAAAGTCGTTCCGTTCCAGATGCTCCTTACCAGTGACAGCCTTTGACTGCCCGCGTTCCATCAGCAGGATGTCGGATGCAAGGGTCTGCATCTGCATCATGTCATCGTCATTGAGCTTTCGGCTCTTTCCTGTTTCGTGGTTCATCCAGTCGAAAACGATATGGGCATGATAGTTCGGCTTGAACCATCTGTCCCCGACTTTGAAGCTTTCCCTGTCTTCCGCTTCCGGCTGACCGTTCAGCCAATGCCCTTCATCCTTGTGCAGGAAGATTTGCAGCGGTGTGATTCCCCAGCGTCTTTGACACTCCTCACCGAATTTACGCACGTCTGCCAGTGTGGTGTCCGACCTGACAAGCAGCACTCCTTCACGTATGGGGGAGCATCCCGCAATCTTGACTATTTTACCGTTCTTGCCTTTGCGTTCACGCTCCTTTTCCTGCATGGCACGTCCGGTCTTTTCCTTTACCATCTGTCTGATATTGTCATAATGCATCCGCAAATCCGGACTGCCGAAGTCGGGATTTATCCACTGTTCGTTATCGGTGGATAGTTCAGGAACGACATAGATTCTGGACTCTCCGATGTGGCGCATGTATTCGGCAGTCCTCCTGTTGTGAGCCTCGCTCGATGCGATGTTGCAGGGCTTGATATGTATGCTTGATTTTGTTGCCATAGATACTTGTTTTTTGGTTTGTACTTTATTGTTTGCTTTTCCGCTGTCCGTAAACGCATGGGGTTCTTAGGGGTGCAACCCATAAGCGGAGATTGCAAAGAGAGGGTCACTCTTTGCTCTGGGTTCTCAGGGGAGAAACGCCCTGAGTGGGTCATTAGGGTAAAACCCTAATCCCCTCGGGAGAGCCCACAACTACGTAAGCGGAGCGTGTAGTTATAGTGGGCTATATCAATGGCAAGCCATTGTCTGCAAACTCCAGCCTACGGCTTCCGCTCTCCTCCGTCAGGGAGGTTTTTCATCATCGTTGCCGATTGGAGATGCACCGACCAGCACAAGGTCTAAATCGTCTATCAGTTTTTGCAGGACGGGATTCTTCTCTATCATCCGCTGGAGGATTCTCTCAGCCTCGACCAAGTGGTTGGCTGTACTCATCACCTTGCCCTCCCGTATCTGAAAGATAATCCAATCGGCTATGTCGATATGGGCTTCTTTTTGTTTCGGGGTGGCATTCCTTTCGATGATGTCCGAAACCACCACCTTACAAAAGTACATGCTCTCGGCTCGCTGTTTCCACTCGGCATAAGCATCGGCATCGGGAAAGAGAAGCACGGTTCGCCCTGACAGTACACGGAGTTTCTCTTCTCTCATCTGACTCTTACCACCCGTAGCCAGCCATACATAATCGGGGAAGATAGCAGAACCGATAACGGCACTCTTCTCGGATTCCACCAAGACCACCACCTTGTCGGGATGCGTTTTCAACAAGTGTTCCCCGAAAAGGCATTGGGATAGTTGCCAATCCTCTGCCAACACACGCTGCTTTTTCAATATGCTGTGTATCCAGTTCACTGCCGATGTCTGTCCTCCCTTGATACGGTGTCCGTCTTCGGGATTGTACTGCATCACCTTTCCCGTGCGTACCTTGCCCGTCCTGTCTATCTGCCAAAAGATAACAGAGCCGTCACGGGTAGCCCCCAAACGGTATTCCTCCAACAACCGCTTCAACACCTCTTTCGCCTTGTCGCCATAGTAGGAAGTAAGGAGTGTGAAGAGGAAACGGAAGAAATTGCTACGCTCGCTTTGCGACTTCTCCACATAGTGAGGGGGAATATAGCCGATGGCTGTCGGCTTACTTTGCTGCTTCACTTTCTTCTGCTCTGCTCTTTGCCTGTCAAAAGAGAAATCATTGGTAGTTCTGTGTTCAGGATGCTCTTGAAAATACTCTTTCGGAGTGTAGTGATACCCACAACCGCTTTCGTGGTTACATCTGCCGACCGATGGATGCAACGGCACATTATTTTCGTCCACGTAATAGACGAAAGAATGCCTGTCTCCGCATTTGGGGCAGGTATGCCGTGTTGCCGTTCCTTTATACTTCTGTAATGAATAATTGCCCATAGCTTAGTCCGTTTTTGATGGTTGATTGTCGGCTGTCCCATCCTGTCCCATTGTCCCACACTCTAAGGGTTGGGACAGTGGGACACTTGGGACACCTGCGTTTTTACTCTCTTTGCTGCGCTGGATGATACGGTTTACGGTGGACTTGCCACAATTCACCTGTGAGGCTATCTCCCTGACGGACTTGCCCGATTGGGAGAGTTGCAGAATTTGGCAATCCCTTTGGCTTGATTCATTGTCGCCCAATTTTTTCAAGTGTTCCTTTTCCGTGGAATAGCCCCTGAACACGAACTGCAAGAAAGCATCCACCTTGTCAATCTCGTAAACGATTACATTATCCGCATCATGAGAGAACGTGCCATAGCGCACTTTAAGCTGCTTCACATAGCGAAGCCCTCCGTCTTGGGCACTTTTTCCAATGGTGAACACGCTGTCAAAGAAATTGTAGAGCCGTTTGCTTCCGGCAAGGTCGTTGGATGTGATGGGACAATCCAAAGAGCGTTTGGGCGTATGTGCTAGGACAAGGATAGAGAGCGCATATCTCTTTTTGAGATTGTTCAGCTGAATCATCAGCCGTCCTGCGGCATCGCCTTTCTCCATGGCGCAACACAGGTAGGTAAGATTGTCAATGATGAAAATCTTGCAGTCGGTCTGCACAGCCATCTGTTCAATGCCGCCTATGATAGCTTCCTCAAAGTTGGCATCCAAAAGCTGGTTGCAGTCAATAGACACCCGATAGAGTTTGTCGGGAAAGGTGTAGAGCTCTCCATGCTCGTTGGTATAGCGGAGCTGGAACTGCTTTTCGGACAGTTCAAAGTCCAGATACAGCACATTGTCGGTTCGGGCGATGCGGTCGGCTATCTGCACGGCAAGGATGGACTTGCCCACGTTGGAATCGGCAAACAAGCAGGAGAGTTCCCCCTCGTACCAAAAGCTGTCCCACAGCGCACGGGGCGTAGGCAATAACGATGCTTCAAGAATGGTTTGGTTTGCCGTCTTGATATTCATCATGCCTACACTGTCGGGCATACCGTTATGCGCTTGGGATGCTTTTGTGAGGTCGCCACGTATCAGGTTGATATAGTTCTTATCCTCTTCCATATCATTCACCAGTTACGTGGGTTGGGCTTGCGACGGTGGGAAGAGGATAAGGACTTGTTCAGTTCCTCGTCTGACAACGGTATGGGATTCTTTCGGGCGGTTTCCAGCCACTTGTCCAGTTCGTCACGGTAAAGGCAATAGCGTTTGCCGGGCTTGGTGGCAGGGATTGTCCCTTCTGACAGTTTCATGTAGAGCGTACCCTTAGGGATACCTAAATACTCTGCTGCCTCGTCCACAGACATGGGCACGTGGGTGTCCACCGTTTTGGCATTGTTCACACTGCGCTGCTCGGCGAGCAGGCTTTTCAGGCTCATCACTTCGTCTCGAAGCTGAGCGACAACCTCGGGGAGGTCGTTGAAGGTAAGAATTGATTTTTCCATTCGCGTACTCGTCTCTTTTGTAAGACTTGGCGCAAAGGACTGAAATGATATATCCGTGAATATCTCCACGACACGTCATTGCAAAATAATTCCCGAATAATTAAGCCCAGCCATAAATGACGGGTAAAATTACTCGGGAAACGATGTAAAACAGGCGGTTATGAGTTACCGGATGGTTGTCGTTGGTGTCGTGATTATCCTAATTCCGCACATAATCCTCGGGATAGTGGAAATCAAGTTTGCCGTTTTCGGGTTCATCAATGGGAATTTCCGTCTTTAACGGCTCTACCTTGAAATTCTTGATGGTTGATAAGTCTGTATCAGCAAACGATTTCGGGAAAAGGGCTTTGATGAACTTGGCACGGTTATCCCCATTGTAGTATCTCTTGTACAGGAAACGCTCAGAGATATTCCATACGAAGTGACGGAGTGGAATGTTGTTGATGTCTTTGGTAAACGGTCTTTGTATGGGCTTCGGGGTATAAGTGTTAAGATTCATCCATTTGTCCACCTCAGTACAGATGTGGTTCACGGTTTCTTGGTCGGCAATGCGAGGCAGGTAATAATGGCAATACTCCATGACCATGCGGATGCGCTCTTCCTTTTCCCGTTGCTCTCTGCTTGCGTAATTGGCACGGTTCTTTTCGTGAAGATCCGGGGCGATAGTAAGCTCTATCGGTTGTGTTTGGATAAGTGTCTCTTCTTTTGTCGGGGATGATTCGGGTACAGGCTCAGGGACTGATGTAGGTCCAGGCACAGATGTGGCTTCTTCAAGTGTATTTTGTGACAGTTCTTCCTGCACCTCTATGGCTTCGGCAATCGTTTCTTTCTTGCCGAACTTGATTTTGTAGATTTCGTATGTATCAAAGATAAGTGTCTGAAAGGAGAGATAGAGCAACCATCCCAACAGGTTACAGCATACGAATACTATCCACCTGACAAAGTTGTCTTGGTTGAAGCTGTCCGCTATTACCAGCGTGGCAATGGAAGATATTAGGACGATGGCGAAGCCGACAAAGCCCAAGATGATGTATTTGTCCTTGATTGATGATTCCATATTTCGTTGAGAGATTGAATGTTCCTGTATTATTTTGTGCAAAGTTAATGCTATTTTTCCCAATTACTGCCCGTTATTTGCGGTTAGAACGGTCTTTTTCAATGTATTTCACGAAATGTCATCATATCATACTCTGTTTCATACTCTGAGGGGCTTATAAATGGTGGCATCAAGCCAAAAACATAGAGGGGCGATTATAGCCTTGTAGCCATAACCGCCCCTCTGAATACCTGTCAATGTGAGACATTTATGCCTCCTTGCGCTTCAAGGTTATCTTGTCCACCACCTGACACATCTGCTGCGCTGCTATCTTGGAATAGATTTGTGTGGTGGTAATGTTCTTATGTCCGAGATAGGCTTGGATGACAGCCATGTCCGTTCCCATTTCCACGTGCAGGCTTCCGAAGCTGTGGCGGGTACAGTGAAAGGTGATTTTCTTGGTTATCCCTGCTGCCGTGAGCCACCGTTGGAGTGGTCCTTGCAGCATCTTGTCCTTGAAATCCTCAAAGATAAGTCCCTCGCCCCGTTCTCCCAGCAGTCCATAGGCTTCATCACTGATGGGGTTATGCACTATTTCTTTGGTTTTCTGCATACGGGTGGTAACGAACATCCTGCCGTTGGTGTATGGTTGTATCTGCTGCCACGTGAGCTGTCTGATGTCGCTCTTTCTCAGTCCCGTAAGACAGGCGAAAAGAAAAGCTTTTTTCAAGACCTCCTCCTCACAGGGTGTTTCGGCAAGCCGTATCAGTTCCTCTTGGCTCAAATGCTCCCTGATGGTGGGAATGCACTCGATGCGGTCTAAGAAGCCGTTTGGGTTCTCCTTTATCTTCCTGTCACGGTAAGCGGTGTGCAGCACGGCACGGAAAGTTGACCAATAGCCTGCTGCGGAGTTGATGTGCAGCTTTTGGTTGGTGTGGATGGATTGGGGTGCATCAAGCAGGTATTCCATGAACTTGCGGCACAAATCCACATCCACCTCCTCAAAGGTGCATTTGCCGTTCACGAACCGCTGGAAATGCTTGTATACGTGCTGCCACTTGATATTCTTGCGGTCAGCCAGTCCTTTGAAATAGGCAAGGAAATCGCCCTTCATCTTGGTCTTGTCAAAAAAGCCGTTGTTTTCATTGAAAATGGCTTCGTAGCGCTGGTTGCGCAGGATGACCGCTTTCTTCATCATGCGTGCGTTGAAGTCCCGTTCCTGCTGGTTTGCAGGTTTGGCGAAGATGTAAATTCCTAAGGCTTCACGTGTAATCACTCTCATGGTGACATTGTCACGGTAGCCGGGATAGTAGTCAAGGCATAGTGAATACTGTGTCCCGTTCTTAATCTTGCGCTTACGCAAGGTAACTGTTTTGCATTTACTCATAATAATTATGTTTTAATTGGTTGTATACATTTTGGAGTTGTATCCATGTTTCCGATGGCAAAGGAACAACGTGAAATATCCGTGAATACCTCCACGATACATCATTTTGAAATAATTTTCGATAATCCCGATTTTTCACGGTTATTTGTTCCTTTCAGCCATGACACGCTCCACATCTGAGCGCAAAAGCAGGTTTTTCACACCCACCTTTATCTTTTCGATGTGCTTCACCTTGACGATATGGCAGATGTTGGCTGACGAAAGACCATAGATTTGCTGCACCTGCTCAACGGTATAGTAGCGTTCATCGTTCACAAGGTCAGTTCTGCGGAGTTCGTTCAAATGTGATTTGGAGTAATAGGTACGCCCGTACTCTCTTTTAGTGGGTATCTTATGGCGATAGGTGTAGGCACGGAGTGCGGTCGGCTTCATGCCGAACAGTTCCTCCACCTCCTCGGTCAGTAGCCAGTCGGTAATTTCGCTAATATCAACTGCCACACCGAAAAACTCGTCAATATGCTTCTTGCTGTAATAGTTCTTTCCTGCGATACGGCAGATGGGGATATGGTTACGCTTGGCGGAAGTGTAAAGCCATGACTGCTTTACCTTAAAAAGGGACATCACCTCCTCGCCCGAATAGAAGTCCAACACTTCTTCGCTTTCCTTTTCCCTTTTTTCTCTTTTGGCAGGTAAGGAAGATGAAGATGATTTCCTTGGTGTGGAGGTGTTGCCGGGCAGGATGCGGTGATAGGGATTGCCCTCCAACATCTGCTCGATGTCGGCTCTGCGGATGAATGCCATGCGGTTGCTGATGCGTGAGGCTTTCAGCTTGCCGATGGCTACAAGTTTGTAAATGTACTGTCGGGAACAGCCCATGAGGATGGCTGCTTTGGAAAAGGTGAGATACTCCTGATGCTGTATCTCCATCAAGGGTTGGGCGACTTTGAAGAGGTTGTTCTTCTGCATCACTCTGGCTCGTTTGGCTTCTGCCTGACAAGCCTCACTGCAATATCTTTGCATACCGCTTCGGGTTACAAAGGACTTGCCGCAAAAACTGCATTTTCTGGTTGCTTTCATACCGTTTTATCGTTTAATGGTTCATTTCTTCAATCCTATATCTCTGAAATGGTAAACGGATGTGAACGGAAGTCAACCATTGTCGCTTTTCTACACAGTGTGACTGTTTCCGCATATCGGGGCGGTTATTGTCGCTTGTCGTAAACGGTTGTAAACCCTTGTCAACTGTCTGCACGGTGTGACAAAAAACAAGCCCCGCAAATTCTCCACGTCAGAAATACGTCTCAAAAATATGTGGAAATTTGGGAAGCGACAAATGGCAACCGAAAAGTGTTAAATTTTAGAATATGCTGGTAATTAAAGATTTACACTCGGATATTTCTGATTAGTTTTGGTTGTTCTATGGTTATAAATACAGCGAATAAAGAGTTTTTTGTATCTACAAGATTCTTATCCGATGGAAATTCTGATATCGTTATACGTGACAACCGTCGTCAATCTATTATTGCTAAAACTTCGACAAATTGCTCTTTATTTAAGGAGATTGTCTCATTAACCCAGCCGTTTGGAATCAGAAAGGATTTATTTAATTCGCCAGAAAGATATCCACTATCTGATTTACAATCAGAGCCTTTCTATGGTTGTGTAAAAATTTATGGTGTGAAAGGAATTAAAGGAGGAGCGAGAAGAACGATTGGATATATTTCACCTAAAATTATAACAAAAAACAAAGCAGCAGTAAACAAGTATAAATTATTTTTTACAACCAGTTATTCTACAAATGCTTTCAATCCACCTGGAACCATCATAGGAGAACAAAACTCAGTCTGTACAGAGACCTTCCTTTTGATTGGACCATTTGACACTGAGATAGAACAGAAAAATTGTTATAAATACATTTGTACAAACTTTTTTAAGGCATTATTATTTTTTGGGCGAGGTACTATGCAAGTGTCACAAGATGTATTCCGTTTTGTTCCATTACCAAACTTTACCTTAAATTCAGATATAGATTGGAATATGAGTTTTACTGAGATAGATAAACAACTCTATTCTAAATATAATCTATCTGAAGTTGAAATTCAATTCATAGAGTCAATGATAAAACCAATATTATAATGGTAAAAAGAAAATTATTATCATAAGACAAAAAAATAGGGTATAAAGGATTGTTACGCGTCTGCAATCGGAGTCACCAGCATATAAGTTCTTGAGTTATTGAAAATATCGAGTGTGGTTATAAGTGAATTACACATAATTATAGTACTTATTTTCTAGGAATCACTACCTTTGCGAATAAATAAGTAAAATATGAATCAACAATTGACACTTAATATAGAATCAGAAACATCACCTGAAGAAATACAGGAGATGATACAGCGTACCAACGAGGAAGAACAGGATTCTTCTCCTTCTGTTATGCCTCCCCCAGATATTGTAGCGTTTAACGAGCAGCGTTCTTGTGCAGATATCTTTCGTATGTATCAAAAAGGACAAATAGAAATCAGTCCTGATTTTCAAAGAGGAGAAGTTTGGAGAAATTCAGCTCAAACACTTTTTATTGACAGCTTGATTAAACAACTTCCCATACCTAGTATGTGTATAAGTCTTGATATATCATCACAAAAAAGGATGGTAATCGACGGGTTGCAACGTATTACATCAATTATTAAATTTCTTGATACAAAAATAGATTGGAAACTTTCAAAAAGTGATGATGTAGATCAAAGGATCTCGGATAAAAAAGTTTCTGAAATTAGAGCAAAAAGCCCAAATTTGGTAGAAATCTTAGAGAATGTGACTATTCCTATTACTGTCCTTAGATGTGATTATAACAATCAAGAGCACATGAAATATCTCTTTCAGATTTTTTATAGACTTAATTCTGGGGGGAACAAATTGTACAATCAAGAAATAAGAAATTGTATCTTTCAAGGTCCTTTTAATTCTTTGCTTAAAGAATTAGCCAGAACTCCAGAATGGTATAAATTTGCGAATACGAACTCCCAAAAGGTCGATAAGGCAAGGTTCAATAATGAAGAACGGATTTTGCGTTTCTTTGCATTTTATCAATCATATCAGAATTATAGAGGAAAGCTTGCGGCTTTTTTAAATTCTTATATGGATGAAAATAAAAACTCAGACATTGCTAAAATAGAATGGTTTAAGAAACTATTTATTACCACACTAACAATTGCTAATAAACTTAGTAGAAAATTTGATTCTAAAAATGTTGCAGAGGCTATTATGATAGGAATTGCATATAACATTGGTACATTATCAAGTAAAGATAGTGAAACATTAAATCAAATGTGTGAGGAGCTTTTAAAACAACCAATGTTTATGTCTGAGGAAATAAAGGAAGGTTTAGGCTCTGAGGATAAAGTTAAAGGTAGAATTGAGTCTGCAATCAAAGTTTTTAGTCGTGGTTAATTATGTAGATATTGAAAACACCTTGAAACATCTAGATTCGACATATTTAAGTTCTATGTCGGATCCTTTTTTGCCTATTCTTTTGTCTAAAACAGCCTTAATTGAATTTTCTGGATGGATAGAACAAAGTATGGATCAAATATTATATGAATATTTGGATTCTCATGTATGTGAAATCAATATTATTAAGTACATTAAGGACCAAATAAGAAAGAATTATGGGTTTAAGTATGAAAGTAATATTTTAAAAATATTAAGTATTACTATAGGAGCTTATAATCTTGAAAATATACTTGACAAAATAAATATCAATCTTTTTCAAACGCTTTTAGATCAATACTCTATGAAAAGGAATAAGGCTGCTCATACCCATATTGTTGGCACAACTACAACATATGATGCACCGTCAGTAATTTTGAGCGATTTTAGACGTATTAAACCTATTATTATTACTATTGAGCATGAGATACAATCTCTACCTTAAATGTAAAATGAAGTTCATCATTTGTTCTTACACATTGAAAATGAATCATTTATTGACAAAACAATATAATACTTCGTTCCTTATTCTTAAATAGACAATATGAAGCACAATATCAACTGACATTAATCAACTTATCCCTTTTTAATTAGTACATACAAAAAATTCAGAGTCGATATAGAATATAATTTTCATATGGAAACAAAAAGAAGTAAATTCAAGGAGATATTGGAAAAAGTGTCAATTCCAGAAACAATGTTGCAAGAAGAGCGAAAAGCTTTATTAAGTCCACTAATTGAATATGTAAATAACATAACTCCATCACGATTGTTTCGTTATCGGCCATGTAATGAAATGCAATTTGATGCCTTTTATAACGATAAAATATATGCTGTTAATGCGCAAATGTTTAATGATCCATACGATTGTCTTACACAATACGATAAAAATTACTTATACAATTCAATCAAACATGGATCATCTATAGAAGCAATTAAACAGTTAAGAGATCAGTTGAATAATGGTGGACATTTACCTGAACTTTGGGAATCTCTATACGGTGAGGAACGAGCAAAAATGATTAAAGATATTATATGTAATACTACTGATGGAGATCTAGAACGGCAAGTACTTGCTTTTGAAGTGAATAAAAAAGACTTTTTCAATAATATAGATAAGATTCTTAAACAAGCAGAAGATTATCTTAGACGCAATACATTTATCGCATGTTTCAGTGAAACTGTAAAATCGATAACAATGTGGTCCCATTATGCAGATTCACATAAAGGTTTTGTTTTAGAGTATGACTTTAAAAATTTAAATTGTCAGTGTGATATATGTGACAAAAAAAGTACTTGTAATGATAGAGTTCTTTATAATATTTATCCTATAATATATGACAATAGAAGGTATAATGCGACATCGTTTGTCGAATATTATTTAGGTTTATCATTGGGGCTAAATGCCAAAATGAATGATACAATGTATTATACCAAGGCTGCTCTTTACAAGTCACCTCAATGGCAATATGAAAAAGAATGGCGTTTATTTCTAAATAAAAATAATTCTATAGGATTATCCAGTTTAAACATCCAAATAAAACCAATTGCTGTTTATTACGGCAATGATATGTCTGCGATAAATAAGAAAATAATAAGCGATATAGCAAAGGAAAAAGGAATAAAAGAATACCAAATGTATATAGATACTCAATCAGATAGATATGCTATGAAGTATAGAAGAATATAATATTTTGTACACATCAATATTCGAATTAAGTTTCCACACCGAGGTGGAGCAAAAACACAAGTCATCTGCTTGTATTTCAAAATAAAGCGTTACCTTTGTCGTATAATAGGAAATCGACTCCGCAAGACACTGCAAAATAAAGCAAGCCTCCGGTGGAGCAATAGCGGGAGATTACTTCTTTAGCTTAAAGTTACATCAAAGATATTCAGCCACTTATCGTTAGATTACGATTCCTGGTGGCACCACTTTGAAGAAAAGCAAAAGACAGTAAAATCCTGATTTCCAAGCGTAATCGGGATTTTTTGTTTTCCCCCGGCACGCAAAAAACGGCAAAATATTACCGTTCGAGGTGGAGCAAAAATCTCCACCGAATTAGAGTCTTTCTCACTGATTCAATAACTTTCTATGTCTATCTAATTTGACTCAAGCAGAATTCAGAAAACATATTGCAGACGCAGTTGTGATAGAAAAAAGTTTTTCTGATAAAAACTATTGCAGAAATTACCTACCCAAACGTAGCTTCCATTGATTTTTATTCCTAAATAACGATTCAAATAAAAATTTATTCCCAACGATAAATCTTTCTCTTCCCCTCCTAAAATACCAGAACGTTCATCATTCATATCTGTATAATTAAAACGAGCAACGAGTTCTATAGCCTGTGGAGTAACAGGACGTCCTGGAACAGCATACTGACGATAGCGCTGAATCGGTACCATGCGTAGCACTGTAATCGGTACCATTGTAGCGCTGCAATCGGTACCGTCATGACGCTGCAAACGGTACCGCATTCAGTTCTGTAAGATTCTTTGCAAATGTATATTATTTTTTCTTTCG
>ERZ791626.1894-NODE-1894-length-12409-cov-5.697993_pt1 | contig 12409 bp, 12 predicted proteins | sample MGYA00510266_ERZ791626 | MGnify/ENA primary metagenome ERZ791626 (study PRJEB30046, sample SAMN00715208) | human gut metagenome | study: EMG produced TPA metagenomics assembly of the A metagenome-wide association study of gut microbiota in type 2...
ACCCCCGACCCTCTCCATGCCATGGAGATGCGCTACCAGCTGCGCTATAGCCCCGAGTGAAGCTATCCGATTCATGGGAGTCGCAAGACCCGCCATGAACCAGCGGAGAAACCATCATATCGCCTGATTTGATGGCTTCGTCGTGGAGCTAGGGGGATTCGAACCCCCGACCCTCTCCATGCCATGGAGATGCGCTACCAGCTGCGCTATAGCCCCGTTTTCAATTGTTGGCCCGTTGTTTGGACCTCGTATACATTACGACGAGATGTCGATTCTGGCAAAAGCCGGCGTGTCGCCAAATGGCAAAAGTGGGATTTGGCGACACTTTTTGGCTTGTTTCCGCCATTATTCAGGCATTGGGTTATTCAATTACTGCTTGAACGGTTTTTCGAATACACTGAACCTGTTGGCTCAGCAGGGGAGCCGTGACACGATCAGCGTTCGCGTTCCCACTCGTCGGTGTCGGCGATGGCCGGACCGTGATTGTAGTCCAGCAGACGCCAGCGCACAGTGCCATCGGGATTGTCCATCGGCACCAAGCGCACCCAGTGCGCATTACGCAATGAAACCACCGTAGAAAAGGTCGGATCGATTGCAGAAATGCCCAACAGGGTCTGCAATGTCTGCGCAATCCATGCGCCGTGCGAGAACACGAACAGGTCCGTGTCGTCTCCGGCACGCGTGGACCAGTCCTCAAGAGCCTCTACGCCGCGCTTGCCCACAGCTTCCTTGGGCTCGGCACCATACTTCAGCTCGCCGCCCCGAGACTCCATCCAGGAACGGAAGTCCTCGGGGTAGCGTTCGGCCAGTTCGGCCACGGCATGGCCATCCCAATCACCGAAGCTGCGTTCACGGACGCGACGATCATCGACGGGCTCGATTCCACCCAATACGTCGGCGAAAGCTTGCGCGGTGGCGTGCGCACGCTTCAAATCGGAGCAGACAATGAACCGGTGGTTGATTTCCTGCCGACGATCGACGTACAGCCTTTTCAAGGCCGCGGCGGTCTGCTTGACCTGCCATTCACCCACGGCGTCCAGCGGAATGTCGACCTGGCCTTGGAGCTTGTGAGCGGCGTTGTAGGAGGTGCGTCCATGACGGATAAGGAAAACGGAACGAACATGATTGGTCATAGTGACGATCCTTTCGGTTCCAGTGAGGAAACAGGAAAAAGGGGAGGGCTGCCTGATGCCGTCAATGACGTTCGGCAACAGGCAGCCCGACACGCGAATATCAGCGAATATCAGCGTTATGTGATTCGCACGTTACGCGGTGGTGACGGCAGCATCTTCCGCATGCTCCGCCGTTTCCGGGTGTGCGAGTTCAAGATCGATGGCCGGGCAGTCGCGCCAGAGTCGTTCGAGCCCGTAGAATTCGCGTGATTCCTCGTGCATGACATGAATCACGAAATCACCGTAGTCAAGCAGCACCCACTGGCCCTCGGTCAGGCCCTCGCGAGAGCGCGGCTGACGGCCGGAGCACTTAAGGAACAGGTCCTTTTCGATTTCCTCGGCCACGGCCAGTACCTGACGCTCGTTGGAGGCGCCGGCGATCATCATGATGTCGGTGATGCCGAGCAGGTCGGCTACGTCGAAGGCCACGATGTCGGTGGCTTTGATACGGTCCGCGGCCTCGGCGGCCACGCGGACGGCGTTGATGGAATCCTGAAGTGCGGGCATGGTTCAGCGCTCCCAGGCGGGCTTCCAGCCCTCGACGTTGTGTTGCGTATTCTCGGAGTAGACCATCGTGTCGCTCGGCACGGCGTGGCGCACCACGGAACCGGCGCCGGTGGTCACGTTGTCGCCCACTTCAACCGGGGCCACGAACAGGTTGCCGGCACCCACGTGGCAGCCGGAGCCGATGGTGGTGCGGTTCTTGTGCACGCCGTCATAGTTGGCGGTAATGGTGCCGCCGCCGATGTTGGTGTGGTCGCCAAGCTGGGCGTCGCCCACGTAGCTCAGGTGCGGCACCTTGGTGCCGTTGCCGATGTGCGCCTTCTTCATTTCGACGAACGCGCCGGCCTTGGCATCCTCGCCGAACTCGTTGCCCGGGCGTAGGTAGGTCCACGGGCCGATGTTCGTGCGTGCGCCGATGTGCGATTCCTGTACGCGGGAACGCTCGACCACGGCACCTTCGTCCACGGTTGCGTCGATCAGGGTGGTGTACGGGCCGACGATGGCGTCCTCGCCGACCACCGTGTGGCCTTGCAGGAAGGAGCCGGGCAGGATGGTGGCGTCGCGGCCGATTTGGACATCGTCCTCGATCCAGGTGGTTTCCGGGTCAAGAATGGTCACGCCGTCGCGCATCCAGCGCTCGCAGACGCGGCGGTTGTAGGTCTTGGACAGCGCGGCCAGCTGCACGCGGTCGTTCACGCCTTCGACGGTGAGCGGATCCGGAGCGGCGAACGCGCCGACCTTGCCAGCGGCCTTGGCGGTTTCCAGCGCGTCGGTCAGATAGAACTCACCCTGCGCGTTGTTCGACTTCAGTCCGGCGATTGCCTCGGTAAGCACGGAAGCCTCGAACACGTAGACTGAGGTGTTCACTTCCTGCACGGCGAGTTCGCTGCGGTTGGCGTCTTTCTGTTCAACGATGCGCAGCACGTTGCCTTCGCGATCGCGGATGATGCGGCCGTAGCCGGTCGGGTCATCGAGGATGGTGGTGAGCACAGTGGCGCCGTTGCCGGAGGCGGTGTGGAATTCGACCAGACGGTGCAGCGTCTCGCTGTCGAGCAGCGGCATGTCGGAGGCGGCGATCAGCACCGGGCCATCGACCTTGCCAGCCTCGGTGAGCTGCGCCATTGCGCACTGCACGGCGCGGCCGGTACCGGGAATGTCGTCCTGGTTCACAATGGTGACCTGCTCGTCATAGGAGCGGGCGGCTTCGGCGACGCGCTCGGCCTGGAAGTGCACGACCACGGCCAACGTGTCGGGATTCAGGGCGGCCACCGAATCCATGACCCTGTTCAGGAAGGTCTTGCCTGCAAAAGCATGCAGCACCTTCGGCTTGTTGGAACGCATGCGGGTACCCTCGCCGGCGGCGAGGACGATGGCTGCGGATAATGCCATAACTGACGTATTCCCTTCGATCGGAATGTCTATTGAGGGTGGAAACACCTCAAAACAATAGACGGCCGCCCGGATGTCGAGCGGCCGTCAGCCGTTCCCCCACCTGGACTCGAACCAAGACAAAGGGTTCCAAAGACCCGTGTGCTGCCATTACACCATGGGGGAGTCGTGGGCTTTCGGCCCACAAGTGTTCATTTATACCATACTGTCGGTATTTACCGAAAGGCTACGCCATGTCGTGTCTCGCATCGTGTGCTTTCCACGAACAAACACGCACGTGATCAGGCGAACAGGAAGCCTTGACCGTGGTGCTCGGGGTAGGTGTCGAACAGTTCGGCGACCGAGCCGTCCTCGAATACGGCGCGGATGGCGCTGGCCAGCAGCGGGGCGATCGACAGGACGGTCAAGCCATCCCAGCGCTTTTCCTCGGGAATCGGCACGGTGTCGGTCAGCACGACCTCGCGCGCACCGCAGTTCTTGAGTCGCTCGATGGCCGGGCCGGAGAGCACGCCATGCGTGGCGACCACGGTCACCGACTTGGCTCCCGCGTCCTGCAGCACGTGGCATGCGCCCGAGATGGTACCGGCGGTGTCGATCAGGTCATCGACAAGCACGCAGTCCTTGCCGGCGACGTCGCCGACCACACGGTTGGCGACCGCCTGGTTCGGGCGGGTGATGTCGCGCGTCTTGTGCACGAAAGCGAGCGGACCGCCGCCGAGACGCTGCGCCCACTGCTCGGCCACGCGAATGCGGCCGGCGTCGGGGGAGACGACGGCGACGTTGTCGAGATGGCCCTGGAAACGATCACGGATGTAGTCGACCAGCACTGGCATGGCCACCAGATGATCGACCGGGCCGTCGAAGAAGCCTTGGGACTGCGCGGCATGCAGATCGACCGACATGATGCGGTCGGCACCGGCGGTCTTCAGCAGGTCGAACACCAGACGGCAGGAGATGGGCTCGCGGCCGCGGTGCTTCTTGTCCTGACGGGAGTAGCCGAGCAACGGGCAGACCGCAGTAATGGAACGGGCCGAGGCGCGCTTCAATGCGTCGATCATGATGAGCTGCTCCATGATCGCCTTGTTGATGGGCTTGTAGTGGCTTTGCAGCACGAACACATCGGCGCCACGCACCGATTCAGTGTAGCGCACGTACATCTCGCCGTTGGCGAAATCGTATGCGGTGGTTTCAAGGACGTCGATGCCGAGCTGCTCGGCGACATCCTCAGCCAACTTCGGATGAATCCTTCCCGTAACGAGAATAAGATTCTTATCGGGCTTTCCTTCAAGGATTGCGCTCACCATGTCTCCCAACGTGTGGTCTCGTTGATGCAGTCTTCAGCATAGCCGTTCTTCACGACCGGTTGGACAACTCAGCGTTGCCTTCCGTTCACCTGCCGCTTGCGATCCATTGTCCGATGGTCTGTTTGACCGCCTTTGCATAGATATCGCTATCCATGCTCGGGTGGATGCCGTCGGAGCCGAGCACCTGCGCGTTCGCGTTGGCTGTGGCATCCCAATCCACCAGCACCACATTGTCCGGATGTGCGGCCGCATAGTCGGCAAGCACCTGGTTGGTAGGTGGAATCCACGTACGGTCTCCGTGGGCATTGACCAGTACCAGCACGCGGTCGGGGCCGATCATATTACGAATCTGGTCCAACTGATCGGGGGTGATTGCCGAATTGGTGCCAAGGCCGATCAACACCCACTGCCGCAGACTGCCGGCGGACAGAGCGTTGCCGATGAGTTCGGGGGCGACCATGATGGAGCGGGAAACGCTCGCGTCGGTCTGAATGCCGGGGAAGACTTCCGAAAGGCCCTGTGATGAGGCCAGCATCACCGAATCGCCTATGGCGGTAATCTGATCGCCGGTGGGCATCTCATGCTTGGGCTTGGGCGGTGCCGGCACGGCATGGCGCAGCAGCACGTGTTCGGTTTTCTGCATACGTTCCAGTTGTGCGGCCTGTTGCTCCAGCTGGATCTGCATGGCGGTTTTCGCAGGTGCATGAGCAATGCCCTGCACGCAGCCGACCAACGACAGCACCAGGATAACGTCAACGGCAATAACCCGGGCCACATGATTCTTCTTGTTCGTGCGAAGGGGCACCACGACGGATATCACCGAGTGCGTTGCCGCCGGTTTCTCCACCATCAGCCAGGAAATCATCACCGCAATGGCGGTGAGCAACGCGGTCATGATGAGAGGCCAAGGCCCTACTGCCTTGAAGATCTTCGGGGCAAGGGCGCTGGAAAGAATCCACAACGGCCAGTGCCACAGGTAGATGCCGTACGAATACTTGCCGAGGGAGGCCAATGGCTTGAACACCATGAGGCTTTGCATCCAGGAATCGTCGGAGATGGTACCGGCAATCAGCAGCACGGACAACAAGCTGGACAATATGATGCCACCGCGGAAGGCGAATGCATCCTGTTTGCCGATAACCGCCATGGTGACCAAGGCAATCAGGCTGAGGAACGCCAATACCGGTGCCGCCGCATTCCAGATGCGATGCTCCACGGGAATCTGAGGTAACGGAGCCCGATGTGCGGCTGCCGAAGCGCTCGAGCTAATGGTGCGGGGCATCGGCACAGCCCTCTGGCGAGCGTGGCCCAACTGAGGAGCGGTGACCCACCAGGCGAGAGCCACACCCAGCATCAGGCCCATGCTGTGGGTATCGGTGCCGAAGTAGACGCGGGTGGGGTCGCCTTTGGGCACATACATCACCCACATGGCGATACTGCTGAACGCCGCGAGTCCCAGTGGGATGAGTGAAGGCAGTTTCGTCTGGCGGAGCTTCCACATCAGCCAGACGATGAACGGCACGATGACGTAGAACTGCATGAGCACGCCAATGAACCACAGATGGCGAAACACCTGCGGGTTCATTTGGTCGAAATAGCTTTGGCCTCCGGCAATGGCGTACCAGTTGTAGCAGCCCAGCAGCACGGTGATGACTTGGTCGCGGATGGAAACTAGAATGTCGTGATCGAACAGCCAGCCGACGGAGACGATGACCGGAATCAGCAGAAACAGCGCCGGATAGAGACGCACTGCACGCTTGGGAATATATCGCACGAGATTCAGCGATCCGGTTTTCGCCAGAGAACGAATCAAACTGACGGCAATCAGGAATCCAGAGACGGTGAAGAACACGTCGACTCCGTAGAATCCGCCTGGCAGCCGTTGCTGCATGCAGTGGTACAGCACAATGGTTATCAGCGCTAGTCCTTTAATACCGTCTAAACCCACGAACCGCTTCACGGATAATCCTTCTCTTTCCGTAGTGCTGATGGCATTTCCCGTTCTCTCCAACAAACGGAAAACAAGCCCAGCATGGCCGAGGGGAGAGACAATGCGACAGCAGCGAATCGTCAGGCCGCATGCTGCATGATTACCGGCTTGACGATTCACGGCATACCGCGCTTATCGGTGGCGCTTACCGGTGATACAGACTCACCCGTTCGTACTTCGGTTCGCAGCACACGTTGATGCCGAGTTTGCGATACAGCGCCTCGTCCGTGGATGAGATGATAACGGAGAAGAAGGCGTCGCAGCCCCGCAACTGTTTGAGCCCGTCGATGACGCGAGCGGCCACAGGACTGGTGGCGCTGGTGATTGACAATGCAATCAGCGTCTCATCCGAGTGCAAGCGTCGGTTCACGCTGTTGAGATGTTCGGTTTTCAGCCGACAGATGGGTTCGATGGCGGCATCGTCGATTACCGGAATGGTTTCGTCAACACCGGTGACGGCCTTGAGCGCGTGCATCAGCAGCGCGCTGGCCGCGCCCAACAGGTCGCCGGTTTTGCCGGTGACCACATGGCCATCGGGCAGCACCATGGCACCAGCCGGGGCACCGGTGGCGGCTTCCTTCTCAAGGGCCACGGCGCGGGCGGGAGAAAGATCAGGGGTCACGCCGGCCCGGTTCATGATGGAGCGCAGCCGCTCCACCTGTTCCTCGCCAGTGCCGGTGCGCTTCAAGTGCACGGCGGCGGCGAAGTAGCGGCGCACGATTTCCAGACGCGCGGCATCGCGGCAGGCATCGTCGTCCACAATGGCGTATCCGGCCATGTTGACGCCCATATCGGTGGGGCTCTGATAGGGGCTTTCGCCCATGATGCGTTCCATCATGGCTTTGAGCACGGGGAATGCTTCGACGTCGCGGTTGTAGTTGACGGTGGTCTCGCCGTACGTCTCCAGATGGAAGGGGTCGATGATATTGGCATCGTCGAGGTCGACGGTGGCAGCCTCGTACGCGATGTTCACGGGATGGTTCAGCGGAAGATTCCAGATGGGGAACGTCTCGTATTTGGCGTAGCCGGCGTCGATGCCGCGCTGGTGCTCGTGGTAGAGCTGGCTCAGGCAGGTGGCGAGTTTGCCGGAGCCGGGGCCGGGCGCGGTGACCACGACGAGCGGCCGGGTGGTCTCGATGTACTCGTTCTTGCCGTATCCGTCGTCTGAAACGATGCGTTCGATGTCGTGCGGGTATCCGGCGATCGGGTAGTGCAGGCGGCAGGTGACGCCGAGTTGCTCGAGGCGGTGGCGGTAGGCGTCGGCGGCGGGCTGATTGGCGTATTGGGTGAGCACTACGGAGCCGACGAGGAAGCCGCGGGAACGGAACACGTCGATGAGTCGCAGCACGTCTTCGTCATACGGGATGCCGAGATCGCCGCGGGTCTTGCCTTTTTCGATATGGTTGGCGTTGATGGCGATGACGATTTCCACATCGTCCACCAGACTTTCCAACATGCGGAACTTGGTGTCCGGCTCAAAGCCGGGCAGCACGCGCGAGGCGTGGTAGTCGTCGAAGAGCTTGCCTCCGAATTCCAGATAGAGTTTGCCGCCGAATTGCGCGATGCGCTTTCTGATGTTGGCGGCTTGCAGCTCGATGTATTTTTCGTTGTCGAATCCCTGGCGCATAGAGGTCGGCATCCCTTTCCGAACGACGTCGTAAACGAAAAAATTATACCGGACGTCGTCGGCAACAAAAAATGGGATTCCCCGATGGAGAATCCCATTCGTCATAGAGAGCAATTACTCCCGAGGAATGTTGAACAGGGGTTTGCATGGCTCCCAAAAACGCGCTGGTTGAAACGTTGCCGACGACGCGTGCGCTCGAAGAGTATGCACGGGTGGCTTTGCGGTGATTTCCCAGACCGTTCGTTGCTAGGCGAGATATTTCTTTTTCCAGGCCTTCTTTCGGGCGTAAGCGTTTTCTGTCATGTCGGAGTAGTCGTAATCAACTTTGAACTTGCCGTTGGAATGGAGAATAAGCGTCATCGATCCCCATCTCTTTTCGGGCTTAAGCGCGGCCCTTTCAGGTTCAATGAACTTGTTGATAGCCATAAAGTTTTTCATCAAGGATGCCCTCGAAACGCCTTTTTGGTCAAAGCATTTAACGAAGTCGTCTTTTCCGCTGCCAGCAACGTAATACTCAATAGAGAACGCACCCTCGGCGTACTCGGCGTAAAACACGACCTTGCTCCAGTCTTCGGGGAGGGTTTCCTCAAGAATTGAAGCTATCCCTTGTAGCATCTTCTTTTCACTCATTACATTTCCTTTGCAGTGTTAAGAAGAAACGTAACCGTCTCTTCGCCGTCAATAATGTCCGTGATAGCAAACGAGCTAGGCCTGAATGACCCGCCCTCATAAAGTGGCTCAACCTTGAAGAACACTTCAGCGCCATCAGCCAAAGCATCGGCGCATTTTTGCTCGATTGCTGCATAGGCTTTTTGGTTAACCTCGCCGCCCATGGCGACAATATTCTCAAGGCCATTTGATCCATTGAATCGGTCGGCAATCAGATGGCCTCTTTGATCAAAAAGCTCTTCAAACCCTTTTCCGATTGACTGGATAGTGTCCTTGATGGTCAAACGACCTTCGTGGGTCTTTAGTTGTAAGAAGCCTTCGGCCAATTCGACCCTACCCATTGCATCGGTAACGTATTTATACCCATTGATCTCATAGCTCATGTTCGGAACGAGGTCGTCGCCAACGCGGTAAAGCTGCCCGAGATCGTCGGTTGCACACTTCACGCCGTCGATCGCAAACTCGTTATTGGGAAGCAGTCGGTCGCCTTCGTAAATTGCCTTTCCGGCATCATCCAGAATTCGTGAGCTTGCGCCCGATTCTGCTGCCTTTGAGGCAAGAAAGTTATTTAGACCTCGTCCGGCAAGAAGCGTTGCTGCCGTAACAGTTCCCGCAACGACTTCTCCGACGATATCCCCCTGAGATATCTCACCGTCTTCAGCGCCGGCTTCCAAGCTCTTTCCCATTTCGCCAAGAACGAGTACAGACCCAGCAGTGAGTGCTGCAGGGGCAGAAGCGGTGACGGCTACGGCACCAAGCGCAACTTCAGTGGCGATTTCGCCTCCAGTTTCGACATAGTCTCCGATTTCCCGTATCTGCTCATCGGCTTCCATGAAGTCGCCCCAGGCGTTGGCTGCATCGTCAACAGCGTGTGTTTGCGCGGTTTTCACCGCTGCTTCTTCGTCTTCGGCCAGTAGTTCAATATTCGATTGAACACCGACATATGCGTTTTCTCCAACGTCGGCAACTCCAAGTACGAACCTGCCGCCAAGATAAGCTCCGTTCCTTGCGCCATCGCGGACAGTTTCGCCTGCAGCGTTGAGTGTTGGCTCGCATGCTTTCCAGGCGTCATCTGCGGCTTCTTGAACTGTTGAAATGCTCGCGGTTAGGACATCGCCGGAAGAAATATCCCGCCATGCGGCATCTGCACAATCAGCAACGGTGCGTTGCGCCTCCTCGAAGGCCAATCTCGTTTCGGTCGTATCCGGCATTAATTGCTCTATATTTTCAAACGCCATTTAGATCACCGGCCTTGTTTGAGATAAGACCGCTGATACTTCGGCGAGTGCTGAGGCCTTTTCCGTTGTCTCGATGCCGGTACCCCTCTTTCTCAGCTCGTTGAGATGAGCGTTAAACATCGACTGAATGAACAGGTATTGGATTGGTCCCCAGCTTTCGGGTGAGGAGTCATCTTCGAATTTCCAGCTTGAAAGCAGATGGGAGCAAAGCCTCTCTTTGAGGCTGTCGGCAGATAAATCCCTGGCGTCGTCGAGGATGCGTCCAATATTGAAATACCTATAAGCACACCATTCAAACAGTGGCTTCCTCGAGGACAGAGGAGTCCCTGCCATCTCAATCAAGCGTGCCTTCATGGAGTCAGGTATGTCCATCTTGTGCACACAGTCGCAGAAGTTGTATTCCCTTGGCTCATCGAGCTTGAACGGATTAAGCACACAAGAGTTGAGATAGCGAAGCTCTTCAGAAGAAACCTTGTCCTTCGCGCTGTGCTTGCTCTGTGTTGGCGAGTACTCTAGGCCGCGTTCATGCGGTTCGATGTGACAGAGGACAGGTTCGGTCCATTCGTTCTGATATATTGCTGCAACGCCTCGCTGAAGATTTGCAAGCTCTTGGATTTGGCTCTCGTTAAGATTTGCCGCCTTGCTGACAAGCATCCTGTCGCCTTCGTCAGGCAGTTTCCAGGATAAGTCGATGCGATGATTCTGCCTCAAGCCCAGCGGGTTGTTAAGACGCGGTCATTTTGGCGCTTACATCTCACTTTTTGCAGACGTAGAATACGGGTATTGGAATCATAGGAGGGTTCTCATGCCAAATATCGGTAAGGACGACCATCCGAAGCTGTGGTCGCTTATTTTCGTGCTTATCATCGCGCTGACCTTCTGTTGCTTCGTCATGGGCCAAGGACTCAACAGTGGAACCAGCGTCTTCCTGGCAGGCCAAGGTTACGGTGCGAGCCTTGCCGGCGTACTTGCACTCGTCTTCTCCATTGCCGCCGCGTTAGCACGACTGTTCGTCGGCCCTGTTATCGACAACGGCAAGTGCTCACTCGTTATCATCGCCGGCATCGCTATCCTCAAGCAGGAACAGCACTGTCCGCTGTCGTTCAAGGCATCCCCCTCTTCACAATCAGCCGTTTGCTGCAAGGCGTGGGCTTTGGCGCAGCAACAACAGCAGCCTCGACCGCCGCAGCAAGCGTCTTACCGCAAGAACGGCTCGGCGAAGGCATTGGATACCACGGCCTCGGACAGGCTATCGCCATGAGCATCGGCCCAGCCTTCGCACTTTACCTAGTAGGAACCGATCCCTCAACGAACCTCTATGTCGGCCTTGCCCTGGTTGGGTTTGCAGGGCTTGTAATCGCCCTCAACGCACGCTATGAAAGTAAATGGCAAACTCTGCCAAGCTCCAGCGCATACCGAATCAAAATGGAAACCCGGCTCGAACTCGACTCAAAAGACGGGCAGGCACCCAGCTCCACCACAGTAACTACATCCGAAACAATTAACAGTGAAAAGTATCCTGAAGGCGACCAGGTGTCCAAGAGAACCCTGCGTGACTCATTCAACATCTTCGAGCCGCGCGCATTGCCTGGCGCCATCCCACAGATGATCATGTGCCCCACTTTTGGCTTTGGCGTCTTCTTTGCCGGTCTGTACGGTACTACTCTCGGCTATACCCACGCCGGTCTCTTCTACACCATCAGCGCGGTAAGCATGATTATCATTCGCATGATTTCAAAGCATTTCATGGACACCGTACCTGCAATCAAAACAATGACCGGAGCCGTCGCGTGCGGCATCCTCTGCTGCCTTATGCTACTTGCCGCACCGTACGGGGAACCTGTCTTCCTGGCGTCCGGAATCTTCTATGGTCTCGCCACTGGCATAAGCCTGCCACTTAATCAAAGCGTAGCGGTAAAGAACACCCCGCCAGAGCGCTGGGGCGCCGCAAACGCCCTGTTCCTGCTCGCCAATGACATCGGCATTGGCTTCGCAAGCGTAATCTGGGGCGTTATCAATGACTCATTCGGGTTCCAGACAAGCATCGTCTGCGTCATTGTCTGCCTTATCGCAAGCTACGCATCCGCCTGGATCGTCTACCCCGCCCGCGACAAGCGGTGGAGGCATTAGAGCGTAAGCGTCAAAATGACCGCGTAGCAGGAAACGTCCAGGGCCATTCCGGCATACGGATGGAAAAGTCCTGGACGTTTCCATCTTTGCGTTGCGGTATGCCTTAGGCCGCTATGTCGCTACAGGCCCTCCTCGGCGTTGTTCGCCATCTCGTCGTCGAACGCATCGGGGTCGATGTTAATTATGAAGTCGTCAGGCATCTCTTTGGCCTTCTCGGCAGCGGCTGGGTCGAGCTTGCAGGACTCAGGCACCCTATCCGACCATGGCAGGAACGAGTCCACAACCTCATCGGTGAGCTCGCCGGCGTTGGGCATCTCGGTCAGCAGCCACTCGTGTTTGTGTTCAATTAGTTGTTGCGGGTTTAGTCACGATGATTTTTCGGGTTT
>ERZ791626.1895-NODE-1895-length-12401-cov-7.761542_pt1 | contig 12401 bp, 10 predicted proteins | sample MGYA00510266_ERZ791626 | MGnify/ENA primary metagenome ERZ791626 (study PRJEB30046, sample SAMN00715208) | human gut metagenome | study: EMG produced TPA metagenomics assembly of the A metagenome-wide association study of gut microbiota in type 2...
AGGGCTTCGGGCGGAATATTTATGCCCTTTTGAGTTTTAGCGGACAGCAATATTTGTTTATCAACTCATCTTTTATCTTCAGAGGATTCATCTGCTTGATTACTTCCGTCAATTCACTGATTCGGGAGATGCCGTCCAAATGCATAATACGAATCATCTCTGTCAGTACACGCGGAAAATGTAAATCAATCATCAGAAGATTACTGCGGAACACACGGTCGGCTACATCCGAATATTTGAGCACACCACCCAAACGCTCTATCAGCATCATTCGCTCGGATACTTCGTTGGGGGATTCGGGCAATGCATTAATCTTATTCACCGTAGGAGTAGCAAACTTGATTCCACTCTGCTCCAGTTTAAGATTTGCCGCACGCCCTCCGTCCAATAACGGATTCATGGCACTCAACCGCGAACGTACATTGAAACCTCTTACCGGAGCTTCCGGATGCCAAAAGGCAACCGAGAAATCTGTACGATCTTCTGTTTTTGCTTCCAAATCGAAGATACCGGCTTCGTCCAAAAATTCTTCCACTCCCTCCGGCGAGGTGACATCATTTTCCGAGGAGGATTTCACTGCCTGCAAAATCAGATCGGCAACAATACCGAAATCTTCACGCGGCATGGACTTAACACCCGTTTCTCCCTCAATACGGACTGATTCTTCTTCAATATAATACCGGCGCGTTCCGTCATGTTCTTCCCGTTGAATCACTGCAATAGGCCAGGACATTTCTCCTATTTTCGCTTCTGCCGTGCCTAATACAACTTTTCCGTCTGCCAACAGGCGGAAGAAAGTATAAAGTTCGCACCATTCTTTTTTTGTTGCTTCAAATGCCATATATCTTATGTTTCTTATTTACTGATTCAAGAGGATTACGTATCCATTCTCTCGGAGTAACCACAATATATCTGCCTGTCCAGCATCCGTCAAAATAAGAAGGATTGCCGACTTGTTTCTTAATCGGATAGCGAATATTCTCGCCTTTACTCCTCATCTCCGGCGAACGGCCGGGGTCATTCACCCACACATATTTATCATCAATGCCACGCAATACAATCCAATGTCCTCGTGGTCCGGGACGAAGTCCACGAGTTGCTCCTGTATACCTTACGTTTATCAACACGGGAATCCCACGGTCGATATAATCTTTCAGTATCCGGTAATCTTTCTGTTGGAAATGTTCCGCACTTATCATATTCTCATAATAACGGGTCAATGAATCTATTTCGAAAGAATAATATCCTCCCTGCCCTATCGATGTACGACGACGGAAGGGAGCACGTTTCTTAAAAAAATAGTTCCGCTGATATTCAATCAGTTTCTTTTCCGCATCCGAAGAGGTTCGTTGCGCGTCTGCTGTCATGCCTTTGAAATAATCGAATACCATTAATGAGGATGCAAGCGAACAGTGTGTATAGGGACAACCTGTGATTTTCTGCGAATACCAGGGAACAGGTATGTCGTTTGGAGCAAATTTCAAGTTCTCCTGTGCCTGTGTTTCAATGCCAACCAACACAAGAGAAGCCCAAAACAAGCTGAAAAGTATATTATATCTGTTCCTCATAAACATATTTTTCTTATTTATATTCTATCTCACTTCCACCAACAATCTCTATCAAAACTCTCCTCCTTCGGGAAAGGAGGAGTCTCCGTAGGGAGAGGTGATAGGTAAATGTCTCAATCAGTCTTCCTCAAGAATCCGTGCCGTTTCCACTTTCTCCAGCCGTGCACGCAGTTTCGGCATCATGGAAGAACGGATGCGCAATGTCATACTGCAATCCATATCATACGACTGCCGAAGAATCTCCGGTTCTTCTTCCTTGACAATACGCATCACATCATTCATAAAAGGATACTCAAACATGATTGTCACTTCCTCGTCCACCGTTTTCTCGATGACCGTAGCAGCAGCTATTGCTTCGGCAGCAGCAGCTTTATAGGCAACAATCAGTCCGTTTGTCCCCAACTTGATTCCTCCGAAGTAACGGACTACGATAATCAGGATGTCTGTCAGTTCATTGGAGTTTATCTGTCCGAGAATAGGCTTGCCCGCCGTTCCGGAAGGCTCTCCATTATCATTGGCACGGAAATCTTTGCGAGCGGCTCCCAGCATATAGGCATAGCATACGTGCCGTGCATCATAATACTTCTTCTGATACGTTTCAAGATGAGCTTTTATCTCATCGAGAGTACGCACAGGCAGGGCGATAGCAATAAACTTGCTCCGCTTTTCTGTATAAATACCTTCGGAAGGTTCGGCAATGGTTTTGTAAGTATCTTCAGCAGTCATGTTGCAAAGATACGGGTTTACACGGAAATTTCAATTTATCGTTTGGAAATATTAAGCGATCAGACAATTGACGAGATACGTTCGGGATGATACAAACAAGCGGTCGTTTTACTACAAACGAACGGTTGATTCTTTATAAAGAAGCGGTCGATCCGTTATAATCTACCGTATGATTGTAACAAATCGACCGCTCTATTTTATAAAATGATACTTGTCTTATTCCAATTTATGGATAACCAGTCCCGAACGAAGTTTCGGTTCGAACCAAGTTGTCTTTGGAGGCATGATGTTACCTGTATCGGCAATATCCATTAATTGCTTCATAGACACGGGATAAAGAGCTAATGCCACTTTCATCTCACCACTGTCTACACGTTTCTTGAGTTCTCCCAAACCACGGATACCTCCTACAAAGTCGATACGTTTGTCGGAGCGTAAATCTTTGATGCCTAAGATTTCATCCAAAATCAAGTTGGAGGATATAGTCACATCAAGCACACCGATCGGATCGTTATCATTGTATGTACCTGCTTTAGCAGTCAAACTATACCATTTTCCTCCAAGATAAAGAGAGAAATTATGCAAACCGGAAGATTTGTAAATATCCGCCCCCTTTTCCTCAACAATGAAGTTCTTGTTCAAGGCGCCAAGGAATTGTTCGGGAGTTAATCCATTGAGGTCTTTTACCACACGGTTGTAGTCAATGATAGTCAACTGATTGGCAGGAAAACAAACTGCCATGAAATAGTTATATTCTTCATCTCCCTTATGGTTCGGATTCTGCTTTGCCTTTTCAGCACCTACCAATGCAGCGGCAGCAGAACGATGATGTCCGTCGGCAATATAAAGAGCTGGCATTTTAGCAAATTCGGTGGTGATAGCCGCAATGTCTTCACTCTGGTCAATAATCCAAAAAGTATGTCCGAAACCGTCACCCGGAGCGATAAAGTCATAGACGGGCTTTTCCAAAGTATATTTCTTGATGATAACATCCAGTTTATCATTATCGGGATAAGCAAAGAATACGGGTTCGATATTCGCATTGTTCACACGAACATGCTTCATACGGTCTTCCTCCTTGTCGCGACGGGTAAGTTCGTGTTTCTTAATAACACCATTCATATAATCGGGAACATACGCACCGACTACCAATCCGTACTGCGTCTTACCGTTCATTGTCTGCGCATAGATATAATAGTTTTCCTTGCTATCCTGCACCAACCAGCCTTTATCCTGAAACAGTTGGAAATTCTCGGCCGCCTTGCTGTAAACACATTCATCATGTTCGTCCGTACCAACAGGGAAATCTATTTCAGGTTTAATAATATGATAAAGGGATTTTTCATTACCTTCCGCTTCTGCGCGGGCTTCTTCTGAGTTCAATACATCATAAGGACGTGAAGCAACCTGTTCAACCAGGTTCTGCGGAGGACGAATGCCCTTGAAAGGTTTAATTATTGCCATGATATTAGTATTTTATATGTAAAAAATTAGAGCCACAGACTTATATAAAATCTGTGGCTCAAATATACTACTTATTTCTAAAAAAGACGTTCTGCGACAGATTGTTTTTAATCAGATTATAACTATGTTATCCTGAAAATCCGCCTTCCTCATTCTGAATATTATTTGTTTACTCTAAACTTCTCACAACCGTCTTTCAGAAAACCGACAATCTGTTGAGCTGCAGCAATACCAGCATTGATATTTGCTTCGGCAGTCTGTGCACCCATTTTCTTCGGTGTTGAGAAATAACGTCCGGCAAACTTTTCTACAAATTCAGCGTTAGCAGCAGGCATAATGTCCGTAATGTATTTGAAGTCTGCACGGTCTTCCATTAATTTGATAAGTTCTGCTTCATTAATTACTTCCTTACGGGCAGTATTCACTAGCATAGCACCTTTCGGCATGTCTTTCAGCAAAGCATAGTTGATAGAGTTCTTTGTTTCGGCAGTTGCCGGGATGTGCAGAGAAACAAACTGGCAAGTCTTGTAAAGTTCTGCAGCAGAATCAAGCGCTTTCACTCCGTCTTTCTCGATTACTTCTTTCGGGCAGAATGCATCGTATGCATAAACTTCCATTCCGAAGCCTTTAGCAACACGGGCTACATTGCGACCTACGTTTCCGTAAGCATGGATACCCAATTTCTTGCCCATTAATTCCGTACCGGAAGTACCGTTATAGAAGTTACGGACAGCATAAACCATCATACCCAAAGCCAATTCGGCAACAGCATTAGAGTTCTGTCCCGGAGTATTCATCACACAAACGTCGTGAGCAGTAGCGGAAGCCAAGTCAACATTATCATATCCTGCACCGGCACGAACCACAATCTTCAACTCTTTCGCAGCATCCAACACTTCTGCATCAATAATATCACTACGGATAATAATCGCATTAGCATCTTTCACTGCATCCAACAACTGAGCCTTATCTGTATATTTTTCAAGCAAAACAAGCTCATATCCGGCCGCTTCAATTTCTTTACGGATACCGTCTACTGCAATCTTTGCAAACGGTTTTTCAGTAGCTACAAGTACTTTCATAATCAAATTCTGTTTATAAAAACTCACCACAGATTACTCAGATTCTCACAGAATTTAGAAATATCTGTGCCAATCTGTGTAATCTGTGGTGACAATATTATTAATGAAGTTTTTCAAATTCCTGCATGCAGTCAATCAAAGCCTGAACGCTCTCTTTCGGCATAGCATTGTAGCATGAAGCACGGAAACCACCTACGGAACGGTGTCCCTTAATACCTACCATACCTTTTTCTGTTGCAAACTTCAAGAAGTCTGCCTCCAAATCTTTGTATTCAGGAGCCATTACAAAACAGATATTCATGCGTGAACGGTCTTCCTTGGCAGCAGTACCTACGAACAATTTATTACGGTCAATTTCTGCATACAGCATATCAGCCTTTTCAATAGCACGGCGTTCCATTTCCTTCACACCACCCTGAGCTTTAATCCAACGAAGAGTCTGCAAAGCAGCATAAATAGGTACTACCGGAGGAGTGTTGAACATAGAGCCACTATCAATATGAGTCTGATAGTTCAACATTGTCGGGATATAGCGGGAAACTTTACCTAGTGCGTCATTCTTTACGATAACAAATGTAACACCTGCGGGAGCCAAATTCTTCTGCGCACCACCATAGATACAGATGTATTTGGAAACGTCAATCGGACGTGAGAAAATATCAGAAGACATATCGGCAATCACTGGAACCGGAGAATCGAGGTCTTTCTTCAATTCCGTACCGTAAATTGTATTATTTGTAGTGATATGGAAATAATCTGCATCAACAGGGATTGTGTAATCTTTCGGGATATAAGTATATGTAGCTTCGGCTGAAGAGGCAACCTCTACAACTTCACCAAAACCTTTGGCTTCTTTCATTGCTTTCTTTGCCCATACACCGGTATTCAAATAAGCTGCTTTTTTTTCGAGGAAATTATAGGGCACCATGCAGAACTCCATACTAGCACCTCCACCCAGGAACAAAACCGAATAACCTTCGGGGATATTGAGTAATTCCTTGAATAATGCCTCTGCCTCGTCAACCACAGGTTGGAAGTCTTTGGCACGGTGGCTGATTTCCATCAGAGATAAACCAGAGCCGTTGAAATCTAAAATAGCCTTCGCTGTATCCTCTATCACCTCACGCGGAAGAATGGAAGGTCCTGCATTGAAATTATGCTTTTTCATTTGAAGTTTGTTTTTGGTTTAACAATTTCGTTACTTTTTGTCTTTCGACTTTGCGAATTTACGAATTTATTTTCGGCGTACAAATCTTTCCTTATAAAAATACTGTTTTATAGCAGATTTCTCTTACTTTTTATTGGTTTATACAGGATATATACACCATATTGTTATCTATACATATCAAGTTAAGAATAAAAGTCGAAAATATCACTCTATGAAATCAATAAATTATAAAGTGAAAGAGAAATGAGATAAAAATGAATATTTATAAAGAAAAAGTTTTTTTTCTACTTCGCTTCTTCGATAATTGTCTTCATTCCTTTGATCTTTTCTCCTTGGATCAAATTCAGCAATTGTTTCACCTTAGCCCGACGAACGGCAACAAATGCATAATGCTCTTTTACATCAATAGCCCCTACATCTTCACGAGCCAAATTTCCTTTTTTATATAAGAATCCGGCAATATCTATCCGGCTTAATTTTTCTTTCTTTCCTTTACCTATATATACAGTAGTCCAGACAGATTTAGGAGGACGAGGAGCATTTTCCGGTAATGCCACTGTTTCTATATTATCCGGGATATAAGTCGGAAGTTTTTCCTCAGCGTGAAGCACCAGATAAGAAGTTCCGGTTGCATCCCAACGCGCGGTACGTCCGTTACGATGCGTGAAGGCTTCTTCGTTCACAGGAAGATGGTAATGAATGATATGCTCAATTTCCGGTATATCCAGCCCACGGGCAGCGAGGTCCGTAGAGATAAGCACATGACAACTACCGTTACGGAATTTATACAAAGCACGTTCACGGTCCGGCTGCTCCATGCCACCATGAAAACGTTCGGCAAATAACTTCTTTTCAGCCAGAAGCTTATGTACCCGGTCTACCGCATCCCGATGATTACAGAAAACAATACTTGAACTGCTTCCCAGTGTACAAAGCAAATTATATAAAGTATCAATCTTGTCTTTCGAGGGAGAAATCACCTTCATTAATGTCAGGCGGGATTCCTGTTCTTCAGAAGCATCCGGCAGGAAATTCAGTTTCACTGTGCGGTTCAATCCTGTAAACTGAGGAATTTCTTCTGCATCGGTAGCTGAAAGCAGCATACGTTTCTTCAATCCCGGAAGTTGTGTGATAATCTCCGCCATTTCATCATGGAAGCCAAATTCCAGTGATTTGTCAAATTCATCAATAATCAGTGTATGGATCGTTTCGGGATTGAAGTTTCCCTTGGACAAATGATCGGTGATACGTCCCGGAGTACCAATAATAATAGCAGGATGATTGCCTAGAATACTCTTTTTTTCTTCAGCAATAGGGTGCCCACCATAACAACAACAAGTTTTCCAAGAAGTACCCATTGCCTTAAATACACTGTCTATCTGTAAAGCCAGCTCGCGTGAAGGTACTAAGATTAATACCTGCACACTACCGTCATCCGTTTTCAAAGTGAGCAATAATGGCAGCAGATAAGCCAAAGTCTTACCTGATCCTGTCGGTGACAACAGTATGACGTCTTTTTTTCCTGTAGCTTGTTCCAGCGATGCTTCCTGCATCGGGTTCAACTCCTCGATCCTCAAGTTACGAAGAACCGATTGTATAATCTCATTTTTCTCTAACATGTGGCAAAGATACAAAAAGAGTAAGAGTATGAAGACAAAAAGACGGTCAAACTTTAGCCATTCCAGTCAGTATATAGCGACCTTTCAGGTTATTCTCCTTCATATAAATCGTAACTTCTACCCGACAGGCTTTCATCAGATCATATCCGGTTAAACCTGCATTCATAGCTTTGATAAACGAATACTCCGTGTCGTCGTGAATAAAAGAAATACGATGATATTCCATAACAAAATGTATTTAGGGAACTATTATGTAGTCAAAAGTACAAAATTAATAGATAAGTAGATGCAAAAACAGATAACTATCTTCAAAACTGACATAAAATTCACCAAATACATCCCGAAAAGACACAAAAGAAGGCGGGAAATCTGAGAAGCATAATCAGCATTCAGATTTCCCGCCCTGTTTTTATATAACCTTTCCGGTAGTTTCCCAACCGGAGGGTATTTTTCGAAGATTATCCTCCGAAGTTATCGAACATCAAGTTCTGGGCTGGAACGCCAAGGTCATCAAGCATCTTTTCAACAGCTTTCGACATCGGGCCAGGACCACACATATAATATTCAATATCTTCAGGAGCTTCGTGATTCTTCAGGTAAGTTTCATAGATTACGTTGTGAACGAATCCCGGAGTATACTTCACACCGGCAGCATCAGCAGCAGGATCCGGACGGTCAAGTGCCAAATGGAATGTGAAGTTCGGGAAGTCTTTTTCGATTTGCAGGAAGTCCTCCAGATAGAATACTTCGTTCAACGCACGGGCACCGTAGAAGTAAGACATCTTACGATCGGTAACGTGCAGTGTCTTCGTCAAGTGCATGATTTGTGCACGCAACGGAGCCATACCGGCACCACCACCAATCCACATCATTTCCTTGTTAGAATCCAAGATTGGGTGGAAATCTCCATAAGGACCGCTCATAATAACCTTGTCACCCGGTTTCAGCGTGAAGATATAAGAAGAAGCGATACCCGGCATTACATCCATAAATCCGGGACCTTGTTCTTTCGGTTTGAACGGTGGAGTAGCGATACGTACAGTCAACATGATACGGTCACCTTCTGCCGGATAGTTGGCCATAGAGTAAGCACGGATTGTTTCCTCATCGTTCTTACACTTCAAGCCCAACAGACCGAATTTCTCCCATGCAGGCAGATATTCGTCACCAATCAGGCTCTTATCGATATCCTTGTCATAGTCCATTGAGAATTTAGGAATCTTGATCTGTGCATAAGAACCGGGGATGAAGTCCATGTGTTCACCCTTAGGCAGAGCAACGATGAACTCTTTGATAAATGTAGCCACGTTCTTGTTGGAGATAACTTCACACTCCCACTCTTTCACACCGAGCACAGACTCGTCAATCTTGATAGACATATCACTTTTCACTTTCACCTGACAGCCCAGACGCCAATGGTCTTGCTGCTGTTTACGGCTAAAGTGAGGAACTTCGGAAGGCAGGATTTCACCGCCACCTTCAAGCACCTGGCATTTGCACTGTCCGCAAGAGCCCTTACCACCACAAGCGGATGACAGGAATATCCCGTTGACAGACAGCGTATTCAGTAAAGTAGAACCGGAAGCCACTTCCAATTCCTTTTCACCGTTGATTGTCAGTTTCACGTTACCTGACGGTACCAGGAAATTTTTGGCAACCAACAGGATAACAACAAGCAGCAGAATAACCACAAGGAATACCCCAATGCTCGCTAATATTAAATTCATATCCATTGTCTTATTCCTTTCTTTTTAGATGTTCAAACCAGAGAAACACATAAATGCGATTGCCATTAGGCCTACTGTGATAAACGTGATACCCAAGCCCTTCAACGGAGCAGGAACGTCAGAGTAAGCCATTTTCTCACGGATAGCAGCCAGACCTACGATAGCCAGCAGCCAACCGATACCGGAACCGAGTGCATAAGAAAGCGCGTCCCAGATATCACCAATATACTTCGGATCACTCGGACCGAGATTGATGCGTTGCTGCATAAACAGAGAAGCACCCATGATAGCACAGTTAACGGCAATCAACGGCAGGAAGATACCCAGTGAAGCGTACAGCGACGGGCTGAAACGTTCCACCACCATTTCCACCAATTGCACAATACCAGCAATAACGGCAATGAAAAGAATAAAACTCAAGAAACTAAGATCGACACCTTCAATGATAGCGTTGGCAGCCAGCACCTTAGTTTGCAACAAGTAGTTCACCGGAAGCGTCACCAGCAACACAAAAGTTACGGCGATACCCAGACCTACGGCAGTCTTCACATTCTTCGATACGGCCAGGTATGAACACATACCCAGGAAGAATGCGAATATCATGTTGTCCACAAAGATAGAGCGGACGAATAAACTTAATAAATGTTCCATAATTCTTTTTTGAATCTTGAATTATTAATTACTTTCTTCTTGCAACTCTTTGTGGCGCGCACGTTGGTACCAGATAATGCAAGCTACGATAATCAATGCCATAGGCGGCATCAACATCAAACCGTTGTTAATGTATCCGGTGTTTTGAATAGGTTCGTAGTTCAATATATTGAAACCAAGCAGTGTACCCGAACCAAGCAATTCGCGGAAGAAAGCCACGATTACCAGAATCTTGGCATATCCCAAACCATTACCGACACCGTCAAGGAAAGACTCCCAAGGACCGTTCTGCATGGCAAATGCTTCCAGACGTCCCATAAGAATACAGTTGGTAATAATCAAACCTACATAAACAGAAAGTTGCACGCTTACATCATAAGCAAACGCTTTCAGAACTTCACTCACGATAGTTACCAAAGCAGCTACCACAACCAACTGAACGATGATACGTATACGGTTAGGAATGGTTTTGCGAAGCAATGAAATAACGACATTAGCAAAAGCTGTAATCACTGTTACCGAAAGTCCCATTACAATGGCAGGCTCCAGTTTTGCGGTAACAGCAAGTGCAGAACAGATACCTAGCACCTGTACGGTAACCGGATTATCTATTCCCAACGGAGCAGAGAATACTTCTTTATTTCTCTTTGAAAACAATTGTCCCATATTCTTTATATCTCCTCCTTAATTATTTAGTTAAAAAACTCATATAACTGCTCAGGCAAGCTTTCAACATAGCGTCCACCCCTACTGAGGTAATTGTACCACCCGAAATACCGTCCACCTGATATTCAGGTTTCTCTACCTTGCCATTCTTTACAACTCCCAAAGCGATAGAACCGTCTTCCAATGTTTTCTTACCTACGAATTCATTCTGGAAATGTTCGGTAGCAATTTCAGCACCCAGACCCGGAGTTTCACTAGCATGAGAGAAGTAAGTACCGTAAACAGTATCCTTATCTTCGTTCAGCGCGATGTATCCCCAGATAGCGCCCCAAAGACCGGCACCGTAAACAGGAACGACATATTTAGTCTGGCCGTCCACTTCGCACACAAATACGTGCAGACGTTGTTGTTCTTTTGCTTCTTTCTCGTAGTTGGTAGCAAATTCGCCAGTATTTTCAGTCAGCGTACCGTCTACGTTCATCAGCATATCACCTTTTACATATTTCTGATATTCTGCATCCGCATCTTCTACATTCTTAATGTTCAATGCAGCAAGAATCTGCTTTTTAGTGTCCAACTGCACATTCTTGTTTTGTGTTTCTCTCAATGAAGAGCTAACGAATGCCAGCAGGAATGCCACGATAACAACCATTACCGAAGCATAAATGATAGTATAACTATTACTATTCGTATTCATTTTCATTCGGTATTTATTGGTTAGACTTGATAGCACGTTTCTCGCGGCGACTGATATTTCCCTGTACTACACAGTAGTCAATCAGCGGTGCGAAGATGTTCATTAACAGGATAGCGAGCATCATACCTTCGGGGTAACCCGGGTTCAGAACACGGATAACGATCGCCATGACACCAATCAGGAATCCGAAAATATACTTACCTCTTTCCGTACGTGCGGAAGTAACAGGGTCGGTAGCCATAAACACGGCACCGAAGCAGAAACCACCGAGAACGAGGTGTTCGTACCAAGGCATTTGCGCCATTGTATTGTTTTCCATGCCGATTGCGTTGAACACCCAAGCCATGAATGCACCACCGACAAACACAGAAATCATAGTCTTCCAACTAGCAACCCCTGTCCACAAAAGGATAACGGCACCAATCAGAATAGCGATCACGCTTGTTTCACCGATAGAACCGGGAATCAGACCTGTCACCATATCCATGCTGAACTCAGGCACAGTACCTGTCGTTGCAGCTAATCCCAGAGGAGTGGCAACCGTAAGTCCGTCTACCGCCTGTCCCATACCGAAAATAGTGTCGCCGGATACCCAAACGGCATCACCGGACATCTTGGTCGGATAAGCGAAGAACAGGAATGCACGAGTAATCAACGCTACGTTGAAAATGTTCATACCTGTACCACCGAATACCTCTTTCGCAAAGATAACAGAAAATGCAGTAGCTACGGCGAGAATCCACAACGGACAGTCAACCGGAACAATCATCGGGATCAGGATACCCGAAACGAGGAATCCTTCCTGAATTTCTTCCTTCTTCCATTGAGCTACGATGAACTCAATGCCCAGACCTACTACATAAGATACGATTATTTTCGGCAACACTGCCAGGAATCCGTAGATAAACATTTCGAAGAAGCTGCCTGTGGCACCTGTATGAGTGAAATGCTGATAACCTACGTTGTACATACCGAACAGCAACGCCGGTACTAACGAAATAACCACAATCGACATGATACGTTTGCTGTCGAT
>ERZ791626.1898-NODE-1898-length-12391-cov-1.871433_pt1 | contig 12391 bp, 10 predicted proteins | sample MGYA00510266_ERZ791626 | MGnify/ENA primary metagenome ERZ791626 (study PRJEB30046, sample SAMN00715208) | human gut metagenome | study: EMG produced TPA metagenomics assembly of the A metagenome-wide association study of gut microbiota in type 2...
GTGATAATCCTGCACGATGCCGCCGTCGGAGCAGATGGGCACATAGATGCCGGTCTCCTCAAAATACTTATCCCGCTCGGCGGCCACGTCGATGACTGCGGTGGCCTGACCGCGGCCGATGCCTTTGGTCTCACGGGTGATGCAGATGGAACCGCCGCCGATGCCGATCTTTACGAAGTCGGCTCCGGCATCTGCCAGGAAGCGGAAGCCTTCGCCGTCCACCACGTTGCCGGCGCCAACCTTCACGGTATCGCCGTACTTGGCGCGGATCCACTCCAGGCAGTGCTTCTGCCAATAGGAATAGCCCTCGGAGGAGTCCATTACCAGCACGTCCACACCGGCCTCCACCAGTGCGGGGACACGCTCCTCGTAGTCACGGGTGTTGATGCCGGCGCCTACCACATGGCGTTTCTGATTATCCAGCAGTTCCAGGGGATACTGTTTGTGGGTGGAATAGTCTTTCCGGAACACCATGTACATCAGGTTGCCTTCCTTGTCGATGATGGGCAGGGTGTTCAGTTTGTGTTCCCAAATGATATCGTTGGCTTGTTTCAGGGTAATGTCACTGCTGCCGACCACCATTTCAGAAACCGGGGTCATGAAATTCCGGACCTGGTCTTCCATGTCCATCCGGCTGATCCGGTAATCACGGCTGGTGACGATCCCTTCCAGATGGCCGTTCTTGGTGCCATCGCTGGTCACGGCCATAGTGCTGTGGCCAGTCTTTTCCTTGAGGGCCAGCACATCGGCCAGTGTGCTGTCAGGGCGCAAATTGGAATCACTGACTACGAAACCGGCTTTGAAGCTCTTGACACGAGCTACCATGGCAGCTTCGCTTTCAATGGTCTGGGACCCGTAGATGAAGGAGATGCCCCCTTCCCGGGACAGGGCAATGGCCATATTGTCATCAGATACAGACTGCATGATGGCAGAAACCAGGGGAATATTCAAGCTCATCGCCGGTTCTTCACCTTTTTTGAATTTCACCAGCGGAGTCTTCAGACTCACGTTTGCCGGAATGCATTCACTGGATGAATATCCAGGAACTAAAAGATACTCACTGAAAGTATGGGCAGGTTCATCATAGATAAAAGCCATTGTATATCCCCCTTTGAAATATTTTTTCCATTTTAGCACCAGTCTGTCACAAATGCAACATGTTTTTCTGGTTTTTTCCCAAAAACAACGGATCTTTTGCAGAAACAGACCGCAGCGGCTGGAATCGGGCTGCGGTCTGGTGTCTGTACACTATTTCGTTTTCAGCCGGCGCAGGGCTCTCCAGGCAATATCCTGCCGGAAATGGGCTCCGTCGAAATGGATCTTATCCACCGCGTCGTAGGCTTTTTGCTGGGCAGAAGGAATGTCATCTGCCACAGCGGTGACGCCTAGCACACGGCCGCCATTGGTGAGGATCTTCCCATCCTCTTCCCGGGTGCCGGCATGGAACACCACCACGTCTTCCATGGCGCCGGCCGCTTTCAAGCCGGTGATGGGAAGGCCTTTCTTGTAAGATCCCGGATAGCCGCCGCTGGCCATGACCACGCAGACGGCCGCCTTATCGCTCCATTCCACCATTTCAGGCCGCAGGGTGCCCTTGGCGCAGGCCGTCATCATCTCGGCCAGGTCGCTCTTCAAGAGGGGCAATACCACCTGGGTTTCAGGATCCCCGAACCGGGCGTTGAATTCCACCACTTTCACACTGTCCCCTTTGATCATGAGGCCGGCATACAGGCAGCCGGAATAAGGCCGTCCTTCCTTGGCCAGGGCATCCACGATGGGGCGCAGTACTTCCTTCACTGTCTTTTCTTTCAGGGCAGCGGTCATTACAGGTGCTGGGCAGTAAGCGCCCATCCCCCCCGTATTGGGCCCCTGATCCCCGTCGTTCACCCGCTTGTGGTCTTGGGCAGCCAACATGGGGACGATGGTCTTTCCGTCGGTGAAAGCCAGGAGGGAAGCTTCCTCCCCTTCCATGAATTCCTCGATGACCACCCGATTGCCGGCGCTGCCGAACTTGTGGTGCCCCATCATATCGTCCAGGGCATCCAGGGCTTCATCTTTGGTCATGGCCACCACGACCCCTTTGCCGGCAGCCAGGCCGTCCGCCTTGATTACGATGGGAGCGCCCTTTTCCTCTACAAAGGCACGGGCATCTGCCAGATTGTCGCACACTTTGAAGAAGGCCGTGGGCACACCGTACTTCTCCATCAGTTCCTTGGAGAAGATCTTGGAGCCTTCGATTTCCGCCGCTTTGGCACTGGGTCCGAAGATGGTCAGTCCCCGGGCACTGAACACGTCCACGATACCGGCCACCAACGGAGCTTCCGGGCCCACCACCGTCAGGTCGATGGCATGCTTTTCCGCCCAGTCCGCCAGGCCGTCCAGGTCCGCGATATCCAGATCCACCAGGTTCACAAACTTGGTGCCGTCTTTCAGGTTGTCCACCACCAGAATATCGGTGATGCCTTTATCATTCAGGGCTTTAACGATGTTGCTTCCGATAAAGCCCGCGCCGCCGGTAACGATGATCATAACTGTAACCTTCGAATTATGGAGTCAGAGACAATCTCAGACACGAATACTTCTATCATATCACTACATGACGTTGGCTTCAGCCATTCACCAAAAGTGAGGGGGCTGGACGTTATTTATCCTGAATTTTGCAGAAGTGTTAACGCGTCATCTCGTCGCGACCTATAAGTTTGGGTAATATGTGCTGGAATTTGCCCTGTCTGGAGAATCGCAATGCGTGGAGAATTTTATCAGCAGTTAACCAACGATCTGGAAACCGCACGGGCGGAAGGGTTGTTTAAAGAAGAGCGCATTATTACGTCTGCGCAGCAAGCAGATATCACTGTGGCTGATGGAAGCCACGTCATTAACTTTTGTGCCAACAACTATCTCGGACTGGCGAATCATCCGGATCTGATTGCGGCGGCAAAGGCGGGAATGGATTCTCACGGTTTCGGCATGGCTTCGGTGCGTTTTATTTGCGGTACCCAGGACAGCCATAAAGAGCTTGAACAAAAACTGGCGGCATTCCTGGGGATGGAAGATGCGATTCTCTACTCTTCCTGCTTTGATGCTAACGGTGGCCTGTTTGAAACGCTGCTGAGCGCGGAGGACGCCATTATCTCCGACGCACTGAACCACGCGTCTATTATTGATGGTGTGCGTCTGTGTAAAGCCAAACGCTATCGTTATGCCAACAACGATATGCAGGAGCTGGAAGCACGTCTGAAAGAAGCGCGTGAAGCCGGTGCGCGTCATGTGCTGATTGCCACCGATGGTGTGTTCTCGATGGACGGCGTGATTGCCAACCTGAAGGGCGTTTGCGATCTGGCAGATAAATACGATGCCCTGGTGATGGTAGACGACTCCCACGCGGTCGGTTTTGTCGGTGAAAATGGTCGTGGTTCCCATGAATACTGCGATGTGATGGGGCGTGTAGACATCATTACCGGTACGTTGGGTAAAGCATTGGGCGGGGCTTCTGGTGGTTATACCGCGGCGCGCAAAGAAGTGGTTGAGTGGCTGCCAGCGTTCTCGTCCGTACCTGTTCTCCAACTCGCTGGCACCGGCGATTGTCGCCGCATCCATCAAAGTGCTGGAGATGGTCGAAGCGGGTAGCGAGCTGCGTGACCGTCTGTGGGCGAACGCGCGTCAGTTCCGTGAGCAAATGTCGGCGGCGGGCTTTACCCTGGCGGGAGCCGATCACGCCATTATTCCCGTCATGCTTGGCGATGCGGTAGTGGCGCAGAAATTTGCCCGTGAGCTGCAAAAAGAGGGCATTTACGTCACCGGTTTCTTCTATCCGGTCGTTCCTAAAGGTCAGGCGCGTATTCGTACCCAGATGTCTGCGGCGCATACCCCTGAGCAAATTACGCGTGCAGTAGAAGCATTCACGCGTATTGGTAAACAACTGGGCGTTATCGCCTGAGGGTGTGAGATGAAAGCGTTATCCAAACTGAAAGCGGAAGAGGGCATCTGGATGACCGACGTTCCTGTACCGGAACTCGGGCATAACGATCTGCTGATTAAAATCCGTAAAACAGCCATCTGCGGGACTGACGTTCACATCTATAACTGGGATGAGTGGTCGCAAAAAACCATCCCGGTGCCGATGGTCGTGGGCCATGAATATGTCGGTGAAGTGGTAGGTATTGGTCAGGAAGTGAAAGGCTTCAAGATTGGCGATCGCGTTTCTGGCGAAGGCCATATCACCTGCGGTCACTGTCGCAACTGTCGTGGCGGTCGTACCCATCTGTGCCGCACGATCGGCGTCGGTGTTAACCGTCCGGGCTGCTTCGCCGAGTATCTGGTGATTCCGGCGTTCAACGCCTTCAAAATCCCGGACAATATCTCCGACGACCTGGCTTCCATTTTTGATCCCTTCGGTAACGCTGTGCATACCGCGCTGTCGTTCGATCTGGTTGGCGAGGATGTGCTGGTCTCTGGTGCAGGTCCGATAGGTATTATGGCTGCGGCGGTGGCGAAACACGTTGGTGCACGCAATGTGGTGATCACTGATGTTAACGAATACCGCCTTGAGCTGGCACGCAAAATGGGTATCACCCGTGCGGTTAACGTCGCTAAAGAAAACCTTAATGATGTGATGACAGAACTGGGCATGACCGAAGGCTTTGATGTCGGTCTGGAAATGTCCGGTGCGCCGCCAGCGTTTCGTACCATGCTCGACACCATGAACCACGGCGGTCGTATTGCGATGCTGGGTATTCCACCGTCCGATATGTCTATCGACTGGACCAAAGTAATCTTTAAAGGCTTGTTCATTAAAGGTATTTACGGTCGTGAGATGTTTGAAACCTGGTACAAGATGGCGGCGCTGATTCAGTCTGGCCTCGATCTCTCGCCGATCATTACCCATCGTTTCTCTATCGATGATTTCCAGAAGGGCTTTGACGCTATGCGTTCGGGCCAGTCCGGGAAAGTTATTCTGAGCTGGGATTAACACGAACAAGGGCTGGTATTCCAGCCCTTTTGCCTGAGGATAATCCGTTAAATATGTAAAATCCTGTCAGTGTAATCAAGATATCGTAATTGCGCTGATCTCTTATATAGCTGCTCTCATTATCTCTCTACCCTGACGTGACTCTCTCACCGGTAAAAATAATATCTCACAGGCTTAATAGTTTCTTAATACAAAGCCTGTAAAACGTCAGGATAACTTCAGAGGTCGTCGGTAATTTATGATGAACAGCACCAATAAACTTAGTGTTATTATTCCGTTATATAATGCGGGCGATGATTTCCGCACTTGTATGGAATCTTTAATTACGCAAACATGGACTGCTCTGGAAATCATTATTATTAACGATGGTTCAACGGATAATTCTGTTGAAATAGCAAAGCATTACGCAGAAAACTATCCGCACGTTCGTTTGTTGCATCAGGCGAATTCTGGCGCATCGGTGGCGCGTAATCGTGGGATTGAAGTGGCAACGGGAAAATATGTCGCTTTTGTCGATGCTGACGATGAGGTCTATCCCACCATGTACGAAACGCTGATGACCATGGCGTTAGAGGACGACCTCGACGTGGCGCAGTGCAACGCTGATTGGTGTTTTCGTGAAACGGGTGAAACCTGGCAATCCATCCCTACCGATCGCCTTCGCTCAACCGGTGTATTAACTGGTCCGGACTGGCTGCGGATGGGACTTTCTTCCCGCCGTTGGACACACGTGGTCTGGATGGGGGTTTATCGCCGCGATGTTATTGTTAAAAATAACATTAAATTTATTGCCGGATTACATCATCAGGATATTGTCTGGACAACAGAATTTATGTTTAACGCGCTGCGTGCGCGATATACCGAGCAATCATTATATAAATATTATCTGCATAATACGTCAGTGAGTCGGTTGCATAGACAAGGGAATAAAAACCTTAATTATCAACGTCACTATATTAAGATTACCCGCCTGCTGGAGAAATTAAATCGAAATTATGCCGACAAAATTACGATTTATCCGGAATTTCATCAGCAAATAACTTACGAAGCATTGCGTGTTTGCCATGCGGTGCGCAAAGAGCCGGATATTATTACCCGCCAACGGATGATTGCTGAGATATTTACTTCCGGTATGTATAAGCGCCTGATTACCAATGTGCGCAGCGTGAAGGTGGGTTACCAGGCGTTACTGTGGTCTTTCCGCTTATGGCAATGGCGCGACAAAACGCGGTCGCACCATCGCATTACGCGTAGCGCCTTTAATTTGCGCTAGCGTTAAGTTTTGCCGATTCGGGCTGTTTGCCCCAGCCTTGCCACTGATGCTGGAAGTAAACGATCAGCGTGCTCTGGCTGATGCTTTCGCTTAATACTTCAAAGAAGCGATTAGCATAAACAGGTTCTATCGGCTTCTTCGGTTTGCACAGCTTCACGCCACGGAATGGATTACGCGGTGTGTCGGGCACAGTGTTTTTCGGCGGTGTAGACGTATCAACCTGCGGTTCATTCAACAAGCTGCTGGCTTTCACCAGCGTAATGTCTGGCGGCAGGTTATAAACCATCTGTTGTAGCACGCGTACCGTTGAAGGGTGAGGATGTCCAATGGCAATGGTTGAACCGTTGCGACGTGCCAGGTCAATTGCGCGATTAAATTGCATACGGATGTCCGCTTCATTTTGCGAATCGTCGAGGAACACCTTCCGTTTGATCACCTTCACGCCAGTGCCTTGCGCGGCGCGCATCGCCTGGGTATTACCGATGGTTACGCTGTCGAGGAAGTAAAGATTGTAACGCTCCAGCGCCTGCATCACTTTCTGCATACCAAACAGGTTAGAGGTCATCTTGCTGCCCATGTGGTTGTTGATCCCCACGGCATAGGGCACGTTATTGACCGCACTACGAATAATGCGCTCAATTTCGTCGCTGCTCATCTCCGGGCGTAGCGTATTTTTCTCCAGCGGCTGTTTACTCAGTGGTGCCATCGGTAGATGAATCAACACTTCGTGACCGCTGTTATGTGCTTTGGTCGCCATCTCTCTGGCGTGCGGTGAATCGGGTAATACAGCGACGGAGATAGCGGAAGGCATCGCCAGCACCTGGTTTTCGTTGTGCGGGCGATACCCAAAATCATCAATGACGATGGCAAGTTTGCCAGCAATTACGGGGGAGGAGAGCGCCAACAGAGCGGCAAATGCAAGAACGTTACGACGAAATGGAAACAAAACTTATCTTCCCAACCACGGCTGTGGATTGACCGCCTGACCCTGGCGGCGAATTTCGAAATAGAGTGAAGGCCGACCCTGACCGCCACTGCTGCCCACCAGTGCAATTGGCTGGCCCGCGCGAACCTGCGAACCAACGCTCACCAGTGCGCTCTGATTATAGCCGTAAAGACTCATGTCGCCTTTACCATGCTCAACCACCACCACCAGACCGTAGCCTTGCAGCCAGTCAGCCAGAATCACCCGGCCGTCGGCAATCGCTTTAACTTCAGTACCTTCAGAGGCACCAATCACCATCCCTTTCCAGCGTAATTCACCCTGTAGCTGTTCGCCATAGCGATGCAGCGTCGGCCCGCGAACTGGCCAGAATGCCTGACCGCGCGGTGCGCCCAGACCACCGGTACGGGACATCAGCGATTTTTCGCTTTCGGTCGGCTTGTAGGTGGTGCCTTTGCGCGTCGCTTCTTTCTGGCGGTCGCGAACCGCCTGGGCTTCGCGCGCTTCACGTTCAGCACGCGCTTTCGCCGCGGCTTCCGCACGGGCAATGCTGTTACGCAGACGGGATTCGTTGGCGCGCAGCTCGCTCAACTGTTGCTGACCTTGCTGGATGGAAGACTCCAGCCCTGCCAGTGTTTTCTTACGCTCGCTCAACGCCTGGGTCAGCTTCGCCTGTTGGGCGCGCTGCTCATATAAAAGCGTTTGTTGCTCGCTCTGTTTCTCTTCCAGTTCGGCACGCTGCATAGCGACTTCTTCACGCGTTTGTTTCAACTGAGCAATGGTTTCTTGTCGCGCCTGGTTGAGATAGCCGAAATAAGCCTGTAACCGCTGCCCACGCTGGCTTTCTTCACCGCTGAGAATCAGCTGAATACCGGTATGTTCACCCTGACGAAACGCGGCATCCAGTTGCGCGGCGAGGCTGCGCTCCTGGGCGGCTTTTTGCTGCTCTAGTTTGGCAATCGACGCGTTCATCTCATCAATCTGTTTATTCAGTTGATTAAGCGTGTTTTGCGTTTCGCGCAGTTTACGGGTGGCTTCAGAGATCGCTTCTTCCTGCTTTTTCAATTGTGCGAGCAGGCTTGCGCGTTGTTGTTGCTTTTGGCGTACCGCGCGCTCTTTCGCGGCGATGTCAGCCTGAATGGATTTGAGTTGGTCACGCTCATCCGCGTGGGCGGAAAAGGCGCACAACAATACGCCAGCGCTCAGAACGCTGGCGTAGATGATGGGCCTGATTGCAAACCTGCGCGGTTTCACGGCCCGTGTCATGGTATTAATCGCCTTTCCCCTCATGGGGAGGGATTATTCCACGATGAACAGCGGCTTACCAGTCATCTCTTGCGGGATTTCCATACCCATCAGCGACAACATGGTCGGCGCGATGTCAGAAAGTTTGCCGCCTTCAACCGCTTTCACGTTCTTATCACCAACGTAAATCAGCGGAACTGGCAGGTTGGTGTGTGCTGTGTGTGCCTGACCCGTTGCCGGATCGCGCATCTGTTCAGCGTTACCGTGGTCAGCGGTGATCAGCAGTTGTCCACCCACGGACTCAACCGCTTTCGCGACTTCTTCCACGCAGTGATCCAGCGCTTCAACCGCTTTAACCGCCGCTTCCATCACCCCGGTGTGACCTACCATGTCGCCGTTCGGATAGTTACAGATAATGGTGTCGTATTTGCCGCTCTTGATTGCCGCAACCAGTTTTTCGGTCAGCTCTGCGGAGCTCATTTCCGGTTGCAGATCGTAGGTAGCCACTTTCGGTGAGTTGATCAGAATGCGATCTTCGCCTTTGAACGACTCTTCTACGCCACCGTTGAAGAAGAAAGTAACGTGGGCATATTTTTCGGTTTCGGAAATACGCAGCTGAGTTTTGTCGTTTTTCGCCATCCACTCGCCGAAGGTGTTAACCAGGGAAGCGGGTGGGTAAGCCACTGCGGTTTTGATGTCGGCAGCGTATTCGGTCAGCATCACGAAATCGACGTTAACCACTTTCTTACGCGCGAAGCCATCGAAATCAGCGTTCACGAAAGCACGAGTGATTTCACGCGCGCGGTCAGCACGGAAGTTCATGAAAATCAGCGCATCGCCGTCTTCCATTGCCGCATCTGGCTGACCTTCTGCACGAATAACGGTCGCTTTCACGAACTCGTCGTTTTCGTCGCGAGCATAAGCAGCCTGCAAACCGGCAACGGCGGTATCGGCCTGGAACTCACCTTGCGCCAGAGTCAGCAGGTCATAAGCTTTTTCAACGCGATCCCAACGGTTATCGCGGTCCATCGCGTAGTAACGACCAATGATGGACGCTACGCGGCCTTTACCCAGCGCGGCAAATTTCTCTTCGAATTTTTTCAGCGAGGATTCAGCACTGCGCGGCGGAGTGTCGCGACCGTCAAGGAATGCGTGTAGGTAGATTTTTTCTGCGCCGCGTTCAGCTGCCAGTTCTACCATCGCCATGATGTGATCTTCGTGGCTGTGTACACCACCTGCGGAGAGCAGACCCATAATGTGTACTGCTTTGCCTGCGTTTTTCGCTTTATCTACTGCACCAGTCAACACCGGATTAGCAAAGAAAGCGCGATCTTTGATTTCAACGTCCAGACGAGTCAGGTCCTGATACACGATGCGGCCGGCACCCAGGTTAACGTGGCCTACTTCGGAGTTGCCCATCTGACGGTCAGGCAGACCGACTTCCAAACCGGAAGCGTCGATCAGGGTATGCGGACGATTGGCCCACAGTGCATCCATTACCGGGGTTTTAGCACTAAAAATGGCGTTATCCTGCTGTTCTTCGCGATAGCCATAGCCATCCAGAATCACCAGTACCATAGGTTTTTTAGAAACCGACATTGCGACAACCTCATACTCAAGAGTCAAAATTTGCGTAATTTTACTACAGCTGAATCGATAAAATAGCCTCTGAAGATCAAAATATACGACCGCTCGCGGCAAGCAGATGCCAGATTTACGCTTTTTTTTCGTCGCGCCCCGCAAAATTGCATTCCAGTTAACGCGCTGGCTGTATTTGCCGCACTGCGCAGGTATACTCCTTTCCTGGTTTTTTTAATCACTACGTCGGGAGTTGTTACCCCCCATGCAAGAAATTATGCAATTTGTTGGCCGTCATCCCATACTGAGTATCGCCTGGATCGCGTTACTGGTGGCGGTTCTTGTGACTACGTTTAAGAGCCTGACCTCGAAAGTGAAGGTGATTACTCGTGGTGAAGCTACGCGTCTGATCAACAAAGAAGACGCTGTGGTTGTGGATTTACGTCAGCGTGATGACTTCCGTAAAGGCCATATCGCAGGTTCTATCAACCTGTTGCCGAGCGAAATCAAAGCCAACAATGTTGGTGAGCTTGAGAAGCACAAAGACAAACCGGTTATCGTGGTAGATGGTTCTGGCATGCAGTGCCAGGAGCCTGCAAACGCGCTGACGAAAGCTGGTTTTGCGCAAGTATTCGTACTGAAAGAAGGCGTCGCTGGCTGGGCTGGCGAAAACTTGCCTTTGGTGCGCGGCAAATAATTTCCCTGCCGTTTTTCATGATGCAGGCCGTTAGCTGCAATTAGGCCCCCAGCGACTTATTGTTATAAGCTTCTGGGGACACTCCATTTTGCTGCCGCCCTGCAACATGAAATTTCAGGGTAAAAAACAGGAGCTAATTTATGGCCAATGTTGAAATCTATACCAAAGAAACCTGCCCGTATTGCCATCGTGCAAAAGCACTGCTGAGCAGCAAGGGCGTGAGTTTTCAGGAGTTGCCGATCGATGGCAATGCCGCTAAGCGTGAAGAGATGATCAAACGCAGCGGTCGCACCACGGTTCCACAGATTTTTATTGACGCACAGCACATTGGTGGCTGTGATGACTTGTATGCATTGGATGCACGTGGTGGACTGGATCCCCTGCTGAAATAACGTGTGAACGTTGGCATTACATTGCGCAGTATTTTAAGGACAACACTTAAGGGTTTTCTACACATGTCAGAACAAAACAACACCGAAATGACTTTCCAACGTATTTATACCAAGGATATTTCTTTCGAAGCGCCGAACGCGCCGCACGTTTTCCAGAAAGATTGGCAGCCAGAAGTTAAACTTGATCTGGATACGGCATCTTCTCAACTGGCAGATGACGTTTACGAAGTGGTACTGCGTGTTACCGTAACGGCCTCCCTGGGCGAAGAAACCGCGTTCCTGTGTGAAGTTCAGCAGGGCGGTATTTTCTCCATCGCGGGTATCGAAGGCACCCAGATGGCACATTGCCTGGGCGCATACTGCCCGAACATTCTGTTCCCGTATGCTCGTGAGTGCATCACCAGCATGGTATCCCGCGGTACATTCCCGCAACTGAACCTTGCGCCGGTTAACTTCGATGCGCTGTTCATGAACTATTTGCAGCAGCAGGCTGGCGAAGGTACTGAAGAACATCAGGATGCCTGATGAACCAACGTAATGCTTCAATGACTGTGATCGGTGCCGGCTCGTACGGCACCGCTCTTGCCATCACCCTGGCAAGAAATGGCCACGAGGTTGTCCTCTGGGGCCATGACCCTGAACATATCGCAACGCTTGAACGCGACCGCTGTAACGCCGCGTTTCTCCCCGATGTGCCTTTTCCCGATACGCTCCATCTTGAAAGCGATCTCGCCACTGCGCTGGCAGCCAGCCGTAATATTCTCGTCGTCGTACCCAGCCATGTCTTTGGTGAAGTGCTGCGCCAGATTAAACCGCTGATGCGTCCTGATGCGCGTCTGGTGTGGGCGACCAAAGGGCTGGAAGCAGAAACCGGACGTCTGTTACAGGACGTGGCGCGTGAGGCCTTAGGCGATCAAATTCCGCTGGCGGTTATCTCTGGCCCAACGTTTGCGAAAGAACTGGCGGCAGGTTTACCGACGGCCATTTCGCTGGCCTCGACGGACCAGACCTTTGCCGATGACCTCCAGCAATTGCTGCACTGTGGCAAAAGTTTCCGCGTTTACAGCAACCCGGATTTCATCGGTGTGCAGCTTGGCGGTGCGGTGAAAAACGTCATTGCCATTGGCGCGGGGATGTCCGACGGTATCGGTTTTGGCGCGAATGCGCGTACGGCGCTGATCACCCGTGGGCTGGCTGAGATGTCGCGTCTTGGCGCGGCGCTGGGTGCCGATCCTGCCACCTTTATGGGCATGGCGGGGCTGGGCGATCTGGTGCTGACCTGTACCGACAACCA
>ERZ791626.1899-NODE-1899-length-12388-cov-7.015973_pt1 | contig 12388 bp, 9 predicted proteins | sample MGYA00510266_ERZ791626 | MGnify/ENA primary metagenome ERZ791626 (study PRJEB30046, sample SAMN00715208) | human gut metagenome | study: EMG produced TPA metagenomics assembly of the A metagenome-wide association study of gut microbiota in type 2...
CAGGGTTCGAGTCCCTGGAGGTGCACCAGATATTGAACGTCAAATCGTAAGATTTGGCGTTCTTTTTTTATGCAGGAAAGCTGCTGCACACTTTCTGCACACCGTTTGCACATTTGCCCGAATCAGGGGCTTTTCTGTGCATGGCTTGCACAGCCTGTTTTCCTTTGCATAAAAAGTCACTTGTCGGGGCAAGGCCCCTCCATCTTGCTGGCGCAAGACCGTTCGGTCACTCAAAAGCCCCACTGGGGCTTTTGTTGCTTCGCAAACGTGAATCTTTTATGCAAACAGAACTCTCGTCAATTCTCTGCGTTCGTCTGCGTCCATCAGCCGGATGGCTTCAAGGATCTCCTTACCGGAGATTTTTGTTGCCGCCGGCTTTTCATTTTGCCGGGGCTGGGGTGCTGCCGGGGTCAGGTCTTGGGAATAGAAGTTCGCTTCGATCTTCTCGGTCAGTTCCAGCCGGGGCTTGTCCTGCGTGTGGGCGTAGGTGTCCATCAGGACAGATGCGGTGGCGTGACCTGTATTGCCTTGCACCGACTTGAAGTCGCCGTCCGACTGCAAGAGCTGATAGGTGGCACTGGAGTGCCGCAGACCGTGGAACACGATCTGCTCAAACTCCGGGTGCTCGGCTCTCCACAGGCGGTACCACTTTGTCAGCAGCTCCGGCGCAATGGGCAGACCATCCGGGAGCCGGAATAGTTGCCCGCAGTTGTTGTACTTTTCTGGGGCGTTCTGCTCGTCCTGCTTGAGCTTTTCAAGCCATGCCAGAAGCTCGGCTTTCAGAGGCTTGGTCATATACAGGATGCGGTTGGACTTCTTGGTCTTGGGCTTTTTCAGGATGAGGGAGGACTTGCTGCCCTCACGCCTGTTCGGGAAGGTGTAGTAGACCTGATTTGGATCGAGCTTTTCCAGAGCGTCCTTGTTGGCTCGCTGCGTGGTTTTGCTGACCGAGATGGTACCACGACCATCGGCTGCATCAAAGTCCAGATCACTCGGCTGTAGGCCGAGGATTTCGCCCTCACGGAGCGAAAGGATCATGCTCATGTGCACCGCTAGATGCAGGGCAGGGTTCTCGATGGTCTGCAAGGCTGCCAGCATGGTTTTCTCGTCCCAGATGGTGCGTTCCTCGATATTGACCTTGGGGGCATCACGGGGCAGGGGAATCTTGTGGATCAAGTCCCATTCCACCGCATAGGAAAAGGCGGTTTTCAGCAGGGTGTGGACTTCGTGAATAGAGGTGCTGGACAGCAACCGCTTCTTCTGCTTTTCGGTCAGGGGCTGCTTTACGCCGTGGACGTACTGCCCGCAGGGAGTCTTGGCAAGGGTAGCATAGAACTTCTCGATGTCGTAGGTTCGCAGTTCCTGCACCTTCCGTTTCCCGATATACGGCACGATAAGATTCTGCACCATCGCCACAGATTGGGTGTAGGTCTTGGGAGACCATTTGTGTTTGGTGGACTGGATCGGGATCCATTTGTACAGCATCTCCTCCACCGTCATGGTGTCGGGGACAAGGAATGTGCCGTCCAGCAATTCTTTCTCGACCGTGATCTTCCGCTCCTGCGCCTCCTTCATGGTCTTGAAACTCTCCCATCCCTCGCAGGGTTTGCCGGAATGGTCTTTGTACTTATAACGGACGGAGTAGGAATCTCCGCGCTTCATGATAGATGCCATAGATTACCTCCCTCAGACCGCCGCAAACCAGCTGTCGAAACTCTGCTTGTTCACCCGGATGCTGGTGCCGATGCGCAGCACCCGGAAATCCTTCGTGGTGTTGCACAGGTTGTACGCAGCGCGAGGAGAAATCGCCAAAAGCTGGGCGATTTCCTCCACCCGGTAAACAAGAGGTTCGTGCTTGGCTGCTTTGGTCTGGTCAGAAGATTCTGTGGCAGGGGATTTGGACGCTTTCATTGTAACCGGGTTCGAGTCCTTTTGCAAGGACTTATTCGTATAATTTTCGGATTTCACAGTTTCGGTCATGTCAGGCCGATTCATATTCATAGGCAGACCTCCGTTTCCTTGTAACCGGGTGCCGGGGCAGAAAGTGCCAGCTTTCTGCCCCAAACGTTCCCGATGAGTTCAGATTTCCGAGTGCCCCTCCTGTTTGCGGGGTTGCGCCGTTGGTTTGTTTTGCCCCTGTTCTGCCTGTAAGCGGTTCAGCAGTTGTAGAACAGAATCCCGTGCTTTTTCCTTGATCTGCTCTTTGCCTTTCTGCCGGATTTCCGGCTTCAGCAGCTTCTCCTGCAAACGAGTGGCGGTGGTCTGCATGGTTTTGAGGAACTTATTAAGAACACCGTCCAGATGCTTAGCCGTGTACTCTCGTGTGGCCTGCGGTGCTTTGCGCTCCGGGGACAGCACCCACTTCTTCGTGTCCTCGATCATCCGCATATCTTCCTTGCGGGTCTCGGTGCGCACTACGTCCGTCACGGCCTCCACCGCCTTGTCGTAGGCCGCAGCCGAAACTTCATCGATCAGCGTTTCCATGTCGCTGACCTTGAGGGTCAGTTCGTCCAGCTTGCTCTGCTGGGCGGCAAGCTGCTCCTTTTGCTTGGCAAGGATGAAGTCCTGCTTCTCCAGATATTTGCGGTTGCCGTACTCTGCTTCTTCCTCCAATTCCAGACCATGCCGCTTGGCGATTTCAAATAGCATCTTCCGGCAGGCGGCATCAAAGGTGATCTTGCGGTTGTTGCGGCGGCTGAGGGGCTTGTCCGGGTCGGGCAGTTCAAAGCCCAGTGCTTCCAGTGCCTTTTCCTGCTGCGGAGCGATCTCGCCGTACTTGTTCTCACAGTCGAACACATGGCGCTCGTGGATGTGGGGCGTGCTTTCATCCAGATGCAGTGCCCAGTCCAGCACATGAACATGGTCGCCATACTTGGCTTTGAACTCCTCGATGAACTCTGTGACGATGTTCAGCAAGTCCTCTGCCGAAGCGTGTTCATCTAGCGTTCCCAGTTGGTAAATAGTCTCTTCCGGGCAGGTCTTGCGGCTGGACAACGGGTCGGGAATGGAGCGGTTGCGTTCCGTGTGTCGGGTCTTTGCGTTACGCTCGTTCTGGTTTTCGATGAAGGCCGTGTAGTGGGTCTCGTAGAATTGCCGTTCCACATCTGAGAAGGTTGTCGCCAGATCATCTGGGTCTTGTGGGTCAAGAGCCGAACGGAAACCGTGGAAGCAGTCCCAGTAGATATTGCCCTTGGCTCGTTCCGGGTCGATGTGCTCACTGTTGGCAAGGTTGAAACTGCGGTCATTGTGCTTGGGGTTATAGGTGCCGTGGCTTCCGGCTCGTTCGTTGTGTCGTGTTAATTTCAGATAGACATTCCTCCATTTCAACAGCTTGGCATGGGAGAACGCAGCAGCGAAGCTGCTGGATCTGCCGCTGTTTTGCGCCAGATAATACCCAGTAGGATATGACGCACAGCATCATATCACTGGGCAAGGCGTTCCCCCTTGACTCCCTTCAAAGGGCTGCGGTCTCGCCTGTCGGCTCGGTCGGTGCTTCAAAATGCCTGCGGCCTTTTGAGGTCGCCACTGGCGACCCGCACCTCTGCACTCTTGCTCCGGGCAAGCTGTCCCAAATGGACAGCTCGTCCGGTTTTTTCAGTGGGCCACTTTGCCCCACTGATTTCGTTACGGTCAGAATCAGGTTGTCATCTTGGCAACCTGATTTTCAACGACATTGAGGCGTTACGGAAAAACGATGTGCTCATTTTGACCACTTGGTTTTCCGTAACAGGTCGATAAATTTCCGTTCCCTCATTCGTGAGGAACTGGGTTTCATTTGGCAGATGCGTTACGCTTAACCAAGTGCTCATTTTGAGCACTTGTAGCATCTGTAACACGTTTTCGATAGTCTTTTTGCCGACAGGCATTGCTGCAATAGTGGGCACCTGCACGTTTGGGTGTAAATTTTTCACCACAGCACTGGCAGACCAAATCCTGACGGCGCATTTGGCGGTATTCCCGCTGCCGCCGATTGTTGGCCTGATTGCCGCACCAGTAACTGTGACAATATTTCTTGGTGTAGATCGTGGTGTAGAACACCCGACCGCAGCCGCCGCAGATGAGTTTGCGGATAGTGTATCCTCCGGTGGTAAAACCCGTTTCCTCATACGATTCTTTCAAATAATCCTGATTGTTCTGCTCCCATTCTTCGTTTGTCATATACATGGAGATGACCCTCCTTTCACTGGCGTTACAGAAAAACAATGTGGTCAATTTGACCACATTGTTTTCTGGTAACTGAGGAATCAACGTTTAGCCGTTCTCCCTGCATGGCTTTCCTGCCCCCTTCCGGCGGCGTTTTCCGGCTCTCCTTCTCAGGGTCATCGCCGGGTATTCCATGCAGACGGTCATGCGGTTGTCAAGGTGCGGTGCTGGATTTGGCAATAAAAAATCGCCACACAACAACCTGAACCTGCCCATCCCTTCTGGGATGGCCTTGGTTCGGGTTTGCTATGTAGCGATCAGAAAGTTAAAAACTTGCTCCGGCTCCTTCGGGAGCCGAGCTGGAACTCTAAGTAAATATGTTATATTAAATTGTTGGAATAGATTACCACAAAAATTGAGCCGTGTCAACAGGAATTTTTGAAAACAGGCTACTTTCGGCAGCTTGCAAGAAAAAATGATGGAAACCTTGGTAAAAAGAGAGGGCTGGATAGCTCGTTCTGTTTGCAACGGAATGCAAACTCGGAACTTTTCCGAGCAGAAAAACAACCGTCTGCTTCAAGTTGAGCTTGAAAACGGACGATCATTCTTGCAAAATGATTGTCAAATTTGGGAGGCGTTTTGAGCAGCCTCATAGTGCTAACAAGAGGTGTCTTCACACGTATATATATACCATTTTTGCGTTGCAAAATGCTTGCTGGGAAATCCCCAAGCCCTTGAACTGCATCCGATGGATGCAGGCTGCACGTTTTTGAAAAACGCTCTTTCGGTGCTCCGTATGAAGCACCGAAAACGAACCCGTTGAGGGTCAAAAGCATCAGGTGGGGTCGGTAGGCTCCCCGGCTTCAATTTTACCCAGATACCGCCACAGGGTCGTGCGGCTGATGCCCAGCTGCCGGGCGGCGGCGGCGCGGTTGCCGCCGTGGGCGGCTACCGTCTGCTGCACCACCTCGCCGATGATGCTTTCCAGCGTGCGGGAGGTGTCGGTGCTTACCACCGCCGCCGGGTGCGCTGCCGGGGCGCTGCGCAGACTGCGCTCCTTGGAGAGCAGGTCTGCCACGCTGCTGCTGCGGATGTAGGGGCCGTTCGTCAGGGTGGCAAGGGAGCGCAGAAGGTTTTTGAACTGGGTGTAGTTGTTCGGCCACGGGTACTGCCGCAGCATCTCGATGGCGCGGGGCTCAAAGCCGGAGATCTGCTTGCCCAGCTCCAGATTCAGGCTGTTCAGGTACAAACTGGAAAGGGACGGAATCTCATCCGACCGGCTGCGCAGCGGGGGCAGTTCCAGCGTCAGCGCGCCCAACCGCTCGATAAAGCGGCGGGTGACCGGCGAGACCGGCTCTTCCGGGCGCACCGAGCGGGAGAACAGCAGCCGCACCCGGCGGGCAAGACCGGTCTCCTCGATGGCAGCCAGCAGTTCGGCGCTCCACTGTTCCGGGATAGCCTCAAAGTTCTGGAAGTAGACCGTGTTGCCGTTGGCGTTCAGGGGCGAGTTATAGTGGTTGAGCAGAAAATCCCATGATTTATCGTTCATCAAGGCGCAGTTCGCCACCACGAGGGGGCGGTTTACCAGTGCGCTGTGCAGGTAGAGGTAGCGGGCGATCTGCTCTTTGCCGGTGCCCGGCTCGCCGCAGATGAACAGGGGCTGGCGCACGGCAGCAAGGGCGTTGATCTCGGCGTCCTGCGTGCCCATGGCACCGCTCAGGCTGTAAAAGCTGTTAGAGAAAAGATATTCGCACTCGCCTTTGTTCAGCGACCGCAGCCCCGGGCGGTTGGAATGCAGCGGGATGCGGGAGGGCACGCAGTAGAACAGATACCGCTGCACATTGTTCATCAGCAGCACCTGTGCTGTGATGCTGTACAGCTGGCTACGCTCGGTGTAATAGAACTTTAAGCTGCCCGTGGCGGGAATCTCCCGCAGATGGGTCTGCAAACAGCGGTGCAGCTCCGGGGAGATGTCCTTCATATTATTATAGTACAGGCTGCCGTCCGGCTCCATCACCACCACCCGGCCGCCCTGCTCCTGCGTGATGCTGCGTAGAAACAGGTTCTCCTGCCGCAGCTGGCCGAACCATGTGCTGATGTTCACCGCCTGATCGATGGCGCTGTGCAGGCTCTCGATGCCGGAGGTGATCAGGAAGGCGTCAAAGCCCATCTCCCGGGCAATGGTGTGGGTGACCATATCACAGACCACCATCCGGTAGCCGCCCTGCTTGAGCCGCTCCAAGGTATGGCGCACCTCCTCGGCACTGCGGACGGTAAGGATGTCCAGATCAAAGTTCAGCAGGCTGCAAAGGGTGTGGGCGGGTTCGGTGATGCTGGGAAAGCCCACGATGGCGTACAGGCTGGTGTAGTTCTCTGCCAGTTTCATGGTGCGCAGCACATCATACACCGAGATATGGATATCTACCACCGGCAGGTCGGTCACCTGCCGGATCAGGGTGGCGGTGCCGCCGCGGGAGATAATGCAGTCGTAGCTGTTGGGGGCCATGCGCTGCACGATGGCCTGTCCCTCTTCCAGATCGCCGGTGTACACCTCCAGCTCAACGTTGGGGTAGGCCTGCGCCGCCTGCTCCATAGCGGTGCGCATTCCGTCGTAGGGGGCAATGCCCAGAATGCGGGTGTGAGTCTCGACCATAAAACGTCCCTCCGTGTTTCTCTTTGAAACTATTATAAACGGTCTGGTTCAAAAAGAAAACAGAATGCGGTTTCAAAATAGAACGTTTTTGCCAACAAAACAAAAAGAAAATTGAAAACGTGCTAAAATGAAACGCTTTTCCCGCTTGCGCCGGGTGCATTCCCGCGGCGGATACGGCATAATGAAAGCACAAAAACAAGTGAGGGGGCACGAACAATGCTTCGCCTGCTGATGATTGCAGATGATTTTACTGGTGCGCTGGATACCGGCGTACAGCTTGCGGCACACGGCATCCCCACGCAGGTCGTGGTGGGTCAGGCAGACCTTTCCGCCTGCAGCAGCACCGTGCTGGTGGTGGATACCGAAACGCGGCATCTGCCCGCCGCAAAGGCTGCCGAGGCAGTTGCAAGGCTGACCCGCAGCGCGGTGGAAAACGGCGTGGGCTGCATCTATAAAAAGACGGATTCCGCCCTGCGCGGCAACATCGGCGCAGAACTCGCCGCCCTGCTCAAAGCAAGCGGCGCACGCAATTTGCCCTTTCTGCCGGCCTTCCCGCAGATCGGACGCACCACAAAAAAGGGCGTCCACTACATCGACGGTGTGCCGGTGAACGAAAGCCCCTTCGGCATCGACCCCTTCGAACCGGTGCGCTGCGCCGAGGTGACAAAGCTGATCCATTTGCAGACCGACATGCCCGCACAGAACCTGCGCCCCGGTGAGACGGCATCGGACAAGACCGGCATTCTGGTGTATGACGCTGCAACCGCCGCAGATCTGGAAACCGCCGGGCGGCAGCTGTTCCAGAATGGAACGCCCCCGGTGCTGGCAGGCTGCGCAGGCTTTGCCGCCTTTCTGCCGGAGCTGCTGGGGCTTTCGGACGGCAGCGTGGTGGAAGTCCCGCAGCTGGACCCCCGGCTGCTGGTGCTCTGCGGCAGCGTGAACCCCATCACCCTGCGGCAGATGGACACCGCCGAAAAGGCAGGCTTTACCCGCCTGCGGCTGACCCCCCGGCAGAAGCTGGAACCCGGCTACTGGGCAAGCGCCGACGGCAAGGCTGCGCTGGCTGAAATTGAAGCCATGCTGGCTGCAAACCCCCGCTGCATCATCGAGACGAACGACGCCGGGGGCAACCAGCTTACCGCCGATTACGCCGCCGCCCGGGGCATTGACTTGGACGGCCTGCGGGTGGGCATTTCCGGCAGCGTCGGGCAGATGTTCGGGGCGCTGTTCGGCAGCGAACATCTGGGTACGCTGCTGCTCACCGGCGGCGACACCCTGCTGCAATGCATGAACAGCGTGGGCGCACGGGAGTTGGAACCGGTGTGCGAACTGGAAAGCGGCATCGTGCTGGCGCGGTTCACCTATCAGGGGCGCACCCGCTATGTCATTACCAAGTCCGGTGGCTTTGGGCAGGAGGATCTGCTGGTGGAGCTGGCAGACCGCATTGCAAAGCATTGAAAATGGAAGCAGACAGCCCTTTGCGGCTGGAACAGAAGATAAATGTAACAGAAGGAGAACGACCATGACCTATGCAAAACTGCCCGGCCTGACTTGGGACGGCACCGTGTACGAGAACGAGGAGATGGGCACGCTGGAGGCCCTGCTGCCCACCGGCGGCTGGCCCACCGCCCACGCACCTGCCATGGTGGAGCTGCCCAACGGTGATCTGCTCTGCTGCTGGTTCGCCGGTACTTATGAGGGCAGCGCAGATGTGCACATCATCTGCTCGGTGCTGCCGCATGACGGTACCAAGTGGCTGGAGCCGGTGGATATCTCCGGCGACCCCACCCGCAGCGAGCAGAACCCCTCGCTGTTCTACGGCCCGGATAACGCCGTGTGGGCGATGTACACCGCCCAGCTGGACCGTGTAGAGGGCAAGGACAATATGCAGTTCACCGCCGTGGTGCGCTGCCAGAAGAGCACCGACGGCGGCAAGACATGGGGCGCTTACACCACCGTGTTCCCGGAGGAAGGCACCTTCTGCCGCCAGCCCATTCAGGTGCTGTCCAACGGCCGCTGGATCTTTGCCAACTGGCTGTGCACCGACTCTGCCGAGGGTCTGTCCGGCGACCCCACCGCCTTCCGCATTTCGGACGATGAGGGCAAGACTTGGCGCATGGTCATGATGCCCGGCAGCAACGGCCATGTCCATGCCAATGTCATTGAGCTGGAACCGGGGCATCTGGTGGCGTTTATGCGCAACCGCGAGGCCTACCGCATCCACCGCAGCGAGTCCTTTGACTGGGGCGAGACTTGGACGGTGCCCGCACCCACCCCGCTGCCCAACAACAACTCCAGCATCAGCGCGGTCAAGCTGCAGAGCGGCCGCATCGCCATTGCCTATAACCCCACCTGCACCCCGAACCCCGTGCCCGGCAAGGCTGCATGGCCCGGCCTGCGCTGCCCGGTGGCGGTGGCGCTCTCGGAGGACGGCGGCCTGACCTTCCCCATCATCCGCTGGATGGAGCGCGGCGAGGGCTACATGGGCGATGAGAACAAGACCAACAACAAGCAGTACGAGTACCCCTACCTGATGCAGGGACGGGACGGCATGCTGCATCTGGCCTACGCTGCCCGCACCCGGCAGGGCATCAAGTACGTCCGCTTCTCGGAGCAGGACGTTCTGGGCACAAAGCGGGAGACTGTGGGTCTGTATAACCCCACCGCAGCCCAGAGCCGCTGAAAAAGCTTTTCGGAATTTCTATCCTTTTTATAGATCAGAACATCATTCAGGAGGTTGATCAGTATGTTGACCCAGTACAATCTTAAAATGCCGCACGCAGTTTACGGCGGCGAGAACGCTATGGACAATATCACCGCCATCATCAAGGCGCGCGGCGCAAAAAAGGTAGCCATGTTCACCGATAAGGGCATTGAGGGCGCTGGCCTGTTCGCCCTGCCGGAAGAGGCTGTCAAGGCCTCCGGCGCAGAGTATTATGTGCTGGACGAGCTGCCCCCGGAGCCCAGCTACATGGCTGTGCAGAAGCTGGTGGACGAGTTCAAGGTCTCCGGTGCAGACCTCATCGTGGCCTGCGGCGGCGGCTCTGTGATGGACGCTGCCAAGCTGGCAAGTGTGCTGGTGACCGACGCCTACGGCGTGAAGGAGCTGCTGGATAACCCCGGCATGGCACAGAAGTGCGTGCCCATTGTGCTGATCCCCACCACCGCCGGTACCGGCGCCGAGGTCACCCCCAACGCCATCGTGGCTGTGCCCGAAAAGGAGCTGAAGGTGGGCATCGTCAACGAGAACATGATCGCGGACTACGTCATTCTGGACGCCCGCATGATCAAGAACCTGCCCCGCAAGATCGCAGCCGCTACCGGCGTGGATGCGCTGGCACACTGCATCGAGTGCTTTACCAGCAACAAGGCCAACCCCTTCAGCGATCTGTACGCACTGGAAGGCTTGGATCTGATCCTGAACAACATCGAAAAAGCCTGCGATGACCCCGAAGCCATGGCAGAGAAGAACCGGATGCAGATCGCAGCTTACTACGGCGGTCTGGCCATCACCGCTTCCGGCACCACCGCTGTGCACGCACTGAGCTACCCGCTGGGCGGCAAGTACCACATCGCACACGGCGTATCCAACGCCATCCTGCTGGCACCGGTCATGCGCTTCAACAGCGAGCACCCCGCCGTGCGCGAGCGTCTGGCTGCCGCCTATGACCGCTGCTGCCACGAGGAAAAGACCTGCACCACCGTGGAGGAAAAGACTGCATGGATGATCGCCCGTCTGGAGCACATCGTCAAGCATCTGGATATCCCCACCAGCCTCAAGGAGTTCGGCGTGCCTGCCGAGGATCTGGAAGGTCTGGTCAACGCCGGTATGCAGGTACAGCGCCTGCTGGTGAACAATATGCGCCCCGTTACCGCCGACGACGCACGCAAGCTGTATCAGGAGATCATGTAACAGAAAAGGAGTAAAGACTTATGAAGACCAGCGATATCAAGGGCATCATCCCTCCCGTAATCACCCCCATGAACAACGACCCTGAGCAGACGGTCAACCATCAGGCTCTGCGCGAGCAGGTGGAGCGCCTGCTGGCAGGCGGCGTGCACGGCATCTTCCCCATGGGCACCAACGGCGAAGCCTACGCTCTGTCCTTCCAGGAGAAGGAAGAGATCCTTGCCACTGTCATTGATCAGGTAAAGGGCCGCGTACCGGTCTACGCAGGCACCGGCTGCATCACCACCGCCGAAACCATCCGCCTGAGCAAGCGTGCCGAGGAGCTGGGCGCAGATGCACTGTCCATCATCACCCCCAGCTTTGCACTGGCCTCCCAGAAGGAGCTGTATGACCACTACACCGCCGTGGCAAAGGCCGTGAACCTGCCCATCATCCTGTACAACATCCCCGCCCGCACCGGCAACAAGCTGCTGCCCGAGACCGTGCAGGCACTGTGCCGTGACGTGGAGAACATCGTAGGCGCAAAGGATTCCAGCGGCGATATCGAGAACCTAAAGGCCTACATCCGCCTGACCCGTGAGCTGGACAAGGAAGTTGCCATTCTGGCCGGCAACGACGGCGCTATCCTGACCTGCCTGAAAGAGGGCGGCGCAGGCGGCATTGCAGGCCGCGCCAACATCTGGCCGGAGACCGTTGCCAAGATCTACGATTGCTTCAAGGCCGGGGATCTGGAGGGCGCACAGGCTGCACAGGACGCCATTGCCATCCTGCAGCAGACCTTCAAGTACGGCAACCCCAACACCATCATCAAGACTGCCGTTGCCCTGCAGGGTCACCCCGTTGGCAAGTGCCGCGCACCCTTCAACTATGTGCCGGAAGAGGGCATGGAGGCCATCAAGAAGGTTCTGGCCGAGAATGAGGCCAAGGGTCTGCACTGAAACGCGCTGAAGCAAGGAGAAGGCTGCTATGAATAAACCCATTGTCGGTATTACCATGGGCGATCCCGCCGGTTCCGGCCCGGAGATCACCATTAAGGCTCTGGCTGACCCGGAGCAGTACAGCTACTGCCGCCCCATCGTGGTGGGCGATGTGAAGGTGATGGAGCAGGCCAAGAAGTTCGTTGGCCGCGAGGACATCGTCATCCACCGCTGCGAGAAGGTGTCGGATGCCCTGTTCACCCCCGGCACCATCGACGTGCTGCATCTGGATCTGATCGAGGACATCAGCAAGTTCGAGATAGCAAAGGTCAGCGTGGAGGGCGGCAACGCAGCCTTCCAGTGCGTGAAAAAGGTCATTGAGCTGGCCATGGCCGGTGAGGTGGATGCCACCTGCACCAACGCCCTGAACAAGGAAGCCATGAACAAGGCACTGGAGTACTACCACGGCGAAAAGTCGGACGGCTACACCCACTTTGACGGCCACACCGAGATCTACGCTACCTACACCCACACCAAAAAGTACACCATGATGCTGGCCCATCACGACCTGCGCGTGGTGCACGTTTCCACCCACGTTTCCCTGCGGGAGGCCTGCGACCGGGTCAAGAAGGATCGCGTGCTGGAGGTCATCGAGATCGCCAACAAGGCCTGCAAGGATATGGGCATCGAGAACCCCCGCATCGCTGTGGCAGGTCTGAACCCCCACTGCGGTGAGAACGGCCTGTTCGGCCGGGAGGAGATCGA
>ERZ791626.1900-NODE-1900-length-12384-cov-2.318031_pt1 | contig 12384 bp, 2 predicted proteins | sample MGYA00510266_ERZ791626 | MGnify/ENA primary metagenome ERZ791626 (study PRJEB30046, sample SAMN00715208) | human gut metagenome | study: EMG produced TPA metagenomics assembly of the A metagenome-wide association study of gut microbiota in type 2...
CGCGAGGGGATTCATGGAGCTGATTGAGAACCTGCTGCAATTGCTGACCACGTTCGTCGGCGCGCTGCTTTCGGGCATATCCTACCGGAAAAGCGGACGACAGGCATATTTCCTGCTGCTGTGCTTCTACGGCTGCTTTGCCCTTGGCGCGCTCTACTGGACGCTGTATCTGCTGCTGTTCGATACCACACCGCGGGTCTTTTATGTGTCGGAGTTCGGCTGGGTGGCCAGCCTCATCTTCCTGCGCATTTTGCAGGCCACGCTCTCCACCCCGGAGGAACGCGCCTTCCGCCGCCGCAGGGCGTGGCTTGCGCCTGCGTTCGGCGTGCCGCTGCTGGTGTTCTACTGCACCTTCGGGGACATCCTCTCCAACCTGATCTGGTGCGGCATGATGATATGGCTCTCCTACTGCGCCATACGAGGGCTGGTCTATGCGAAAACGCAGACGGGGGCGGCGCGGAATATGCGGTATTTCCATAGCGGCGTGCTGTGCTTTGCGTTCGCGGAGTACCTGCTCTGGACGGTGGGGTGCTTCTGGCCGGATACCTCACCGGCAAGTCCCACCTTCTGGTGCGATATGCTGCTGACCCTTGCCATTCTGGGGCTGCTGCCCGCCACGAGAAAGGCGGTGGAAGCATGACCTACATCGAAAACATCTTCCTCTGCATGGTGTCTCCGCTGCTGGTGGCCGCATTGTGCATGGGCAGGCGGCAGCTCCGCTTTTTCCTGTTCTGCATTGCCGGGATGGGGGTGTGCCTGCTTTCGGCCTATATCAACACCTTCCTCGCGGCGGTATGTCAGGCGGACGCCCTTGCCGCCACGGCGGAGATCGCGCCGGTGGTGGAGGAGATGATGAAGCTGCTGCCGCTGGTGTTCTATCTGCTGGTGTTCGAGCCGGAGGGAGATAAAATCAAGGCTGCGGCAATAACAGTTGCCCTGGCCTTTGCCACCTTTGAAAATGTGTGCTATCTCATCCAGAACGGCGCAGACCGCTTCTCCTTCATCTTCTTCCGTGGCTTCGGCACGGGAGCGATGCACGTCCTCTGCGGACTGATCGTGGGCGGCGGGCTGGCGTATACGTGGCGGCGGACGTAGCTGAAGATCGCGGGCACCTGCGGGCTGCTGGGCGCGGCCATCACCCTCCACGCCATCTATAACCTGCTCATCGCCTACGGCGGCGCGGCGCAGTACATCGCCTATGCCCTGCCGGTGCTGCTGGTGGCGGCGGGAAGGTTGTCTGCCTTCCGATTATCACGGAAGCAATAACCGAATATCCACCCCCTGAGAGCTGCTTTTTGGCGGCTCTCAAATTTTTTTGAAAAATTTTGCGTTTTGGGTGAGAGTTTTTTCGATTTTTTGTACCTATATAAGTGAAAGGGTTTTTATCACAGTTCCAGACAAACCGGAAAGGGGGTTCAAACGATATGTACGATACCGCAAGACGGGTCACACTCGTCAAGCAGCGGGTGCGGGAAAACACCCGCCGGAGGCAGCGGCGCGGCATCTATGGGCTGAGTGCCGCGTGTATGCTGCTGTTCGCGGTGCTGATGCAGACGGCGGGCACGGTCGTCGGGCCGGGACAACCCGAGGCATGGGGCGTGTTCGGCGCAATGCTGCTGCGGGAGGACGCGGGCGGCTATGTGCTGGTGGCCGTCGTCTCCTTTGCCGCGGCGGCGGCGATCACTGCGCTGTGCTTCCGGCTCAGAAACAGAGAAAACCAGAAAAAAGGCGGGACAGGCAAGCCCGCGCAACACGAACAGGAGGGAAAAACGACATGAAGAAACGAATCCTCAGCATCCTGCTGCTATGCTGCATGGTGCTGACCATGCTGCCGACAGCGGCGTTTGCAGCGGTGAGCGATTCGCTGGGCAACACACCCAAGGAAAATCAGGCGATTTTGGAGCAGCTCTCCGCCCTGACTGGCGGCAGCAGCGACCAAGTGCTTTCCATGCTGAACGCTTTGGGGCTGCTGGATGAAGACGGCAATTTCAAGGTGGATCAAACCATCACGCTGGACGGCCGGGTGTTGACACTGGCGGCTGTCATGGAGCTGCTGGAAAATCCCGCCACGGATCTCACCCGTATCGCCGACGTGGATGGGACCCCGGTGGCGCTGGGCGATTTGAAGACCATGATCCAAATCGAACAGGAGCTGCAGCGGATCAAGGACACCTATTTCTCCGGCAGGGAGTTTACCGGGGAAGCACTGGAGAATCTCAATAGTCTGATGGAGCAGCTGGAGCTGCAGGGCATCAGCTTGCGGTATTCCGCCTCTGCCACAAAGCCTGAGGGCGTTGAGACGGTGGATATGAGCGGCATGATGAGCCAAACGCTGGGGAATCTCGCAAACAACACCTGGAACTCCGGGCCTTTTACTGTATACAGAGGAAAACCGGCCGGCTTTTCCTACCGCATTCAAAAAGGCCAGCTCAGCGATTATATCACCAATGTGGAGGTCTCGATAGGCGCGGTGAGTGGGGTCGAGCAAAGCGACGGGTCCTACAAGCTGACCTATGACGTAGGCTCAACTTTCAGTTTAGGTGGTTGTAAAATCACTGTCAAGGTTCAAACCAAAGGAGGGAACCCAGCCTGGCTCGAGAATTCTTATTCCTATGGCGACCTGCTGGGGATGATTGAATTTTACGATGCGGAAAATCTGGTGTTCTATGACGGCGCCAGCTATGCCGACCACTGTCAGCTCAAGCTAATAAAGACGGTTGGCGTCCCCACAATACAAACATCAATGACCGCGCCGCCCTATGCGAAAAGATACGAAAATACAGACGTAATATATCAGGATATGTTCATTCCTTTGCTGGCAGATAAATACACTGTCGCCAATGGTGCCGAAAATCCGGACTTCGTTGCGCTAAGCGATACCATCAGAATTTTGGAGGGCGCCCGCAATTCGGTGCTTCCCAGCGGCTCCTCCCCATTTTATCAGCCATACCAAATCGACGCCAGCATCAAGTTTGACTGGAGCAAAAGCGTAGATGCCTATACTGGCCCTGCGCCGTATGGCTATAATAGTACCACACAACACTATGCCCCGTTCTATCTGACGGAGTACAAGTTCAATGGAAAATCTCTGGAGCTCAGCAACAACAGAACAAAAGCGCTGAACTGTACGATCAACAAGGGCAGTACGGTCAGCATCTCCCTGCAGTCTACTACGCAAAACAGAGGGGCACAGCAGTACTATCTGCCCTTCGAACTGTATCTGAAGAATGTAAATGGCGATACCCAATATTCCTCCGCCACCGTCAATACCAGCAACGTCACCGCCAGCCTGGTGGACACGGACGCCCCCACCATTCAAAGCGTCACGGCTCCGGCGGGAACCTATGCCAGCGGACAGCATGTGCCCATCACAGTTACCTTTAGCGAGTTCGTGGATCTTAGAAGCGCCAGCGTGACCATCAATGGCAAAGAGTATACCGCCGCTGAGCTTTCCATGAACAAATACGGTGTCACGGCAATGCTCTGGTATCCAGTGCAGGATACGGATGCCACCACGGTCACCGTCAATGGTATGACCGGCGTGAAGGATGTTTTCGATCATACGCTGGATACCACACACTATCTAAGCGAGCCGATTACCGGCGTTGCGCTGGAGAGCGTCTTGATGCGCAACGCCCCCACCGCACTGACCGCCGACTACGACAACGGCAATGCATCGTTCACGATGAACGCCAACATGGAGCAGGCCTACAAGACCGTATACAGCAATTATCACACCCCGGCAGGCACAGACCCGAAGCAAGCCCCATTCCGCCTTGAGCTGAGGTACGACTCCGCGGTTGAACCAATCCATCTGCAGGTCTATCTGGACACAGAGAAGGAAGCCTTCACCATTAGCGACTATGCAATCGCACCCGCAGCTTACACCCGCACCTATACGGTGACGCTGCAGGCCAACGAGGGCACGAAAGACGCTCCTGACTGGGTGAATGTTCTTCCCCTGACCCGGCAGTTCACGGTGGCAAAGAAAGTTTCCGCGCACACGGTGACCATAGTCCCGGAAGCGAATGACGCCGACTATACGATTTCCCTCGCCGATTCCGCCCGCCCCACGCTTCAGGCAGAGGTTTTTGGGGAAAACGGTGAGCAGGCCACCTACACCACCGGCAAATGGAGCAGCAGTGACACGCTCATTGCCACCATCAACGAGGATACCGGCCTTGTTGCCACCACAGGAACCAAGGTTGGAACCGTCACCTTTACCTTTACGGCGGACAACGGGACTGAGGACACTGCCGATGATGTGACGGGCGAGTCAAAGCCCTATACCGTGACGGCAGGCGATTCCCTGGCACTGGTGATTCCCGGCGGCTCGTCCATCGTGACGCGGGTAAATCAGCCCGCCACCGTGCTGTGGAGCTCCAATGCCGCGCTGATGGCACCGAACAAAGAGTTCGATTACAGGATCGACCTGTATGAGGGCAACTACGAGAATGAGGCGGCGCTGAGCGGCCTCAAGCCCGTTGCGACTTATACCGCCGGCAAGGATGAAAACAGCGTGCGGATCGAGGAGAATGTGCTCTCCAAGCTCTCCAACGGCAATATCCCTGCCTACACGGTATTGGTCTCCATGCCGCACCCCAACGCCGGGGGTGAGGACGTCCGCCTGTCGGCACTTGCCTGGATCATCGTGCAGGCACCACCTGCCACGGCCAAGCTGACACCGCCCCAGAGCATTTACCTCAAGGATACTGACGGCGCCGTCAATATCGACTGGTCGGTGGAAAATGCCACTACCGGCGCCTCTCAACAGCCCACGCTGACCATTACCCGGGTCACAGAGGACAACAACACCCAAGAGGTGGCCCGTGAGCGCCTATCCGGTACCTCCGGAAGTTTCTCCCTGCCATTACAGCGTGTGAAAGCCGGCAATCTGAAGGACACCTATCAAGTGGTTTTGAGCGTGGAGAATCCTGGTGAGGAATCTCCCAGCACCGACTCCTTCCCCCTGTATGTCTACGATGCCGACGCACTGAAGGTACAGGACGACAAAGGAGACACGATTTCTGCGCTGACCATGGACAATACCTCCAAGGTCAGCGGCACCCTGCCCACCGATACAGATGGAATTTTGCAGCTGCGCCAGGAGCTGGGGCTGATCGAGTACATAGGCATCAACTATGACGAGTACGGATGGAACTCCTTTAAAGACGGCATCCGGTGGCTCTCCAGTAACAACAATGCCATTTCCGTCAACTACAAGCAGGGCGGACTGTATGAGGACATCAGAAACTTCTCCTTTGATTCCTACCTTCCCGAAACCAAAATGGCGCTGTCCGGCTTGGCCAACGGCACCGCAACCGTCACGGCTACCCATGCCGCCACGGGCATGAGTGCCGCCGTACAGGTGACAGCGAAAACGCTGCAAAATAAGTTCTATCTCTTCCAGCTGACGCCTGCAGCGGAAACTACGCTGCAATACACCGACGGCAAAGGTGTGCCCAAAACGGTCACGACCAACAGTGAAGGCGTGCTGGCGCTTTACGAACCCAACGGAATCGCCAGTGAGGTGTCTCTGCGGTCCGGCTCCGGCGCGGATATTTATCTGGGCACCATCTATAAAGAAAATCTGCGTTCCGGCGAGCGGGATGCCACAAAACTGCAGCTTTATCCCTTGAATACCTTCAGCCTTCGGCGAGTCGCCCGGGCATCTGTGACGCTCATCACGCCGGGCGGTGATCCGCTGGCGAACAAGACGGTGACCGTTCGCGGCGGCGTTTATAAAAACGGAGGCTACTGCGAGACAGCTCTGCTGGGCTCCAGGGCAGGAGCACTTGTCAGCGGCATCACCGGCGACACCTATACCACGGATGCGGCGGGAAATATAACCGTCTATCTGGATTCCACCCAGTTCTGGTCGGCTGAAAAGGGTGAGAGCAGCACCACGGCGCTTTCCGCTCTGGATCAGCTGGAGTACATTCTGGAGATCAGCGAAATTGACAGCAACAATTACTATCCGCTGCTGCTGACCGTCAACGGCAAGCTGGGCGTGGACGATGTAATGCGCACCGCAGAGGGCGTTGTCTCTCTGGAGCGCGTGCCGACGGGGGAGGAAAACAAGCCCTTCATTGTGGCGCAAAGCGTTGATTACGGTCTTGCCAACGGTCAGAAAGTGGATGTCCGCAGCTCGACCGGGAAGATTGGCCCTAACAGCAGCTTTAAAACAGCAACCCTGCACACCACCATGTTCCTTTGGGGCGAGAAGATTGCCGACGCGCGGAATTACAGTCTCAAGCTGGCGGACGAATACGGCGTTCTTCCTGCCGCCCAGAGCAGCAGTACCAAGCAGTATCCCTTCTCATCCATCCCCGTAGTGGAAAACGATCTGACCCTCACCGAGGCCACCATGACCACCTCTGGATGGATCGCCGACGGCAAGGATGTGGGTATGAAAACGCAGCTGAGCCTGAACGGCAGCCTGCTGCAGGAGAAAATAATGCCCTTCCGGGTCGTTGATTTGACCCGAGTGCCCAAGGTGACAGAGGATGACCGCGTCACCGGTATTCTGGCGACGATGGGAGCCTCCAGTATAGTGAAGGGAGTCGACTTTGGCGGAGTGGGCGACAGTAACATTCTCAAGGTGCTGACCGGACGGCTGGATGATCTGAGCGGTCCGGTGGACACTTCCGTGTTCAAAATGATCATCACCCCCAGCGAAGATCCCTCCGTGTTCCGTGCCATGATTTGGGCCGGGTACAACACGCTGGAGATGGAGGACATGGACTATTCCGAGGACGGCGTGGCGTTGGGTGCGAATGTGCTGACGCAGAGCCTGGAGGTGGGCGTGCCCAGTACCGGGGACCTGAGCCAGATGGCCCAGGGAACCTATGATCCCAAGGGGGACTACAAAACCAACTCCTTGGCCGACAATGTCACCAGCACGGATCTCAACTTGCAGTTGGAGGGCTTTTACGAAGCGGAGATCCGCTATAACGCCGAAAAAAAGGAGTGGGAGGTTTTCACCGTAGGCGGCGGCTTTACCGCCGGCGTTGGCGTGGGCTTCTCCTTCAGCGTGAACGCCATGGCTGGCCCCGTGCCGTTGACAGCAACCTTTGAGCTGGGCGGTGCCATTCAGCTGGATTTCCGTACCGCAGTGCGCTACGGCCAGCAGGGACAAGGCACAGAGCTTGCCTGGAGCGATCCCACGGCCACGGCAGTGAATGACTTTTTGACCACGCTGCGTATCAACGCCTATGTCCACGCGTTTGGCGGCATTGGCTTTGACTATTCGATCGTGGCGCTGAAGATCGGCCTATTCGGCAATTTGGATGTGGACAGTCAGAATAAGTTCCTTTCCCGCACCTATCTTGCCGACGAGACAAAGCGCCAGATCAACGGTCAGGCCCTGGGGATCCAAAGCGAAGTGGGAATCAAATTTGTGGCCACCTTCCTGTTTATCTCCTACGAGGCGGTGATCGCCTCCGGAACCTTTGGAGCCACCAAGACTTTTAATAACTGGAAAACAATCGACGACTACTGGAATAGCGCCACCAGTGGGCTGAGCCTTGCCTCGCTGCGGATGGCGGCGGCCCAGAGCGGAATGCAGGTGGCTTCTGGCAGTGCAACGCTCCAAAGCCGGGACTATCTGGAGCAATATGCCCGTACTTGGGGCCAGCCCCAGCGGCGGATGATGCTGTTCTCTCTGAACTCCACCAGTGGGCTGGAAAACATCCAGTCCAATGCCAACCCCACATCCTATCCACAGCTCAGCGATGACGGGAAGGTATTGGCCTACATCAACGACGGCAACATCGGCAATATTTACGCCAGCCGGGCACATTTCTCCACCCTTAATGGCGGCAGCTATTCTGTCTCCAGCCAAATTGCCGATCCCACAGGGTTCCCCGGCTACGGCGACACGAGCGTTTCTCTGTCCGGCACCGGCAGCTTCGCGGCGGCGGCTTGGGTTCGCATGGGCACCGACCTGCCGGGTAAAAATGCCGGTGATCCCGTGACATTGGAAGAGCAAAACCTGCTGATGAACAGCACGGAGATCGTAGCGTCCGTCTATAACGGCTCAACCTGGACTTCCACCCGTCTAACCAACGACGGCACGCCGGATCTGGCCCCAGCCACGGCAGTGGGCGGCGATGGCAAGGCCATCGTGTTCTGGCGCAGCGTCTACACCCCCGATCCCGGTACGCAGGGCAGCAACAACCTGCTGAACTTCACGACCAGAGATTGTATCATGTACAGTTGCTATGACAGCGATAGCGGCGACTGGAGCAATGCCAAAATGCTTTATAACGGTGCTACTGGCAGCGTGAAGGCGTTGCAGGCGGCCATGCTGCCCGACGGAACCGCTATGGCGGTTTACTCGCTGGACCGCAGCGAAACCGGAGATACCTCCGACTACGAGATTGCCTATTGTCCCGTGGCTGCTAACGGAATTCCCGGTACAGCCATGCTGGCAACCCGTGACAGCAATCTTGACGAAAACCCCCAGGTCGTTGCAGCCAACTTCGGCGGCGGGGACGACCGATTTGTCATCGGTTGGCACAGTGTCCGAGACGGCAGCAGCGATATCCAGCTGTTGGCTGTGGACGGCGGAGGCACCATGTCCAACAGCTTCCCCGGCTCTCTGTCTGCCCTGACCAGCAGCGGCAACGCCGTCGTGGGCGGAGACTTCCGCTTCGCTTCCCTCAGCGGGGATCATCGCAGCCGCAATGATCTTACCATCGTCTGGAATGAGACTGTCAATAACGCCAACGGCGCGGTAGATCACGGCATTTTGAAGGCGGCCAAGCTGCGCTATGCCGCAAATACCTACACGCTCTCCGCACCATTGGAACTGGCAGAGCTGCCGGATCGCACGCTGGCTGACCACTTTGATGCCTATGTCAGCGGCAGCAATCAGGTGCAGGCTGCCATTCAGGCCACCCGGTATGACGATGAAAAACCGGAGGTAATCGGCGGCGTGACCGTTCCGGGTGAGGAAACGATCCTCTATACCGCTACCTCTAATTTTATCACCGATGCGGTGGCAGTGGAACAGATCGGTGTGGATTATGCAACGCTGGCGCTGAACAGCCTGACACCCATTCGCTTTACCATCCGCAACACCGGGCTGAACGATGTGACAAACCTAACGGTCAAGCTTGGCAGCGGGGAAACCGCCACCCTTACGGAAAAACTGCTGCCCAATGAAAGCACCACCCTTACCGTCTGGCACCATGTGAAGGACCGCGTGACCGACCCGAGCTATACCATCACCGCCGCCGGCGGCATCAACGAAAACGGCACAGTGTATCTGGATTATCCCGACATTGGCATCTCGCAAATGGAAGTGATTGCGGAGAGCGCCGGCAAGCGCACGGTGCGCATGACCCTCTATAATTCCTCTGCCGCCACGCTGGCCGACGGAAAGAACCGCGAGGTGAAGCTTGCGTTCTATGCGGATGATCTGCATACCAAGCCTGCAGAGGTAGCCTGCACCACAAACGGCGTATCGGTTAGCGGTAATGAAATCACCGTTTCTGGAGACAGCGCCCTCGCCCGCATCGATCAGGGGACCTTTACACTGGACCTGACCTATGATCTGGGCAGGTATATGACATCCATTGGCAAAACCGAGATCCCCAATGTGGGTACCTATCTGTACGCCGAGGCGTGGGCGGAAGGCCAGATCGGTGAAACGGGAGGCAATCAGCGCCTCCCGGAGTATGACGGCAGTGACAGCGAGGCCAGCGTCCATATGACCGGCGCACTTGCCCGCACCGGAGAGCAGCTGACGATGGATGTGACACAGGGGAACGACGGCAACGGTCACAGCACCGCCGCCATTACCCTGCGCAACAACTGCCTGCAGCCTCAGACTAGCGCAGAGCTGGTGGCCACGCTGCTGGATGCTGCCGGGACCGTTCTGGAAACGAAAAAGACCAGTATTGGCGGTGCCATCTCCGGGGAAACCTTCCGGACGGAAACCGTCACCTTCTCCCGGCTTGGCACCCGCGTAGTGGTGCGAGCCGCAGTGCCCGGTAATGACCTTCTGACCTTTGAAGGTCTGGCAGTGGGGCTCGGCGATTTTACCGCCAACGGAACGAACTATACCTATACGCTGCAAAATGATAGCGGAGCAACATCTACGCTAGTCACAGCGGTGTCTGGAAACGGCGAGCCCGTGAGCATCAACGGGCAGGCTCTGTCCACCGGCGGCAGCGCAACCGTTGCCATCCCTAACAGCGGCACAACCGACATTGTCGTGGAGATCGGCACTAAAACCTACACGCTGACGATTCTGCGCAATAGCGGCACAGGCGGCGAAGCGACCAGCTACACGCTGACCTTCGACCCCAACGGCGGCAGCGCCATCGAATTGGACAACGGCACTATTTCCGGGAATGGCAAGGTGATCGCTCTGGGCGGCAGTGTGCTGTTCGGCTCCGGCAGCAGCGCGGTTTCCGGCACCGGCACGATCACTACGACCGAGGCATATATTCAGGGCGCGACCGCCTATAATCGTGCCGGAAAGAATGCCCAGCCCGGCAAGTCCCATGATGCGTCTGTGGCGATCAATTCCGGCAAGAAATATGTGGCAAACGGGACACTGGTAGACGGCACTAATGACCCGCTGGCAGACCTGTACTGGAAATCCAGCATTGATGCAACCCCGGATCTGAGAAAGTACGAGATTCCTGCCAATTCCGGCTATGTGCTGATGAACATTCCCTATGCCGAGTTCTATGCGGCAGAAAAGGATGATAGTGGTACTGCGGCGAAGGTAGACGCGGTTTCCTCCGCAACCCTGCAAAAAACGAGAAGTGCTTTGGCGGCCGGTTCCTATCACAAGAATCCCAATGGTTCTGACATCTCCGGCGTGATCTACCCGGTATATGTGCCCGACCTCTCCGCACTGCGCGGCTACAAGCAGGTGAAGGACGGTGATACGCTCACCATCACTGTAACGCTGAAGGGCAAAGAAATAACGACACCGTATACAGGCAAGGACACGCTGTTTGGCGCACCGGATTACGCATACTATGTGCTTTCCGCCGAGGAAACGCCGGCCTCCTTCAAGGAGCTGACCGTGTCGAACGGCACGCTCTCCTTCGGCAAGGCGACCGCAAAGGCCGTAGCGGCAGACGGCGTGACCGTCAGCCTGAAGACTGGTAGCCACCGTGCCTATTATAAACTGAAGGTTTCCGACGGTCTGCCGAAAGATATCGCATCGATGGTTTCCGCAGTGACGTTGCACACCAAGGAGGATAATAAGACCTACGGCTTGCGCCATGTGGCGGAGATCTGGCATGGTACGAAACTGGGCTTCGGTGTTGACAGTGGTTTGCAGGATAAGACCATCGACAAGATCACCTATTATCTGAACGATGGCACGATTCAGACGATTGCGGCAAATATCAAGGTGCCGAAGAGCACGCAGAATGTGACCGCAACCGTGGAAAACGCGCTGAACACCGCACGCGAAGCAGTGGTCACGGTAGAAAATCTGCCGGCGGACTTTGTTCCAGAGTACACCGTCACAAGCGGCAACACTGATCTCAGCGAATACAATTTCGCAGTTGAGAACGGCAAGCTGAGATGGACAGGCGAACCCGCATTTGGTACGTACACGCTGACGATTACGGACAAGAGCGGCGTTTATGCACCGGTTTCGACCTCCTTTGAGCTGAAAACAGCGGATATTATCGCAAAGTATGACGCATCCAAGAAGGCGCTCGTCAAGGCATCGGATGCCATTACCGAGGAGCAGTTTGATGCCTATCTGAAAGCAATTTCTGCGGTATCGGTTGATGGCACCAGCTATGCAGCTTCCGGCAAAGGCTCTGTGACCATCGTTAAGACGGATGGCGTGATCGACCTGACCGCACAGCCGTTCTCCAAGGGTGAGGGCGCAAGCTACAGCTTGGTTGTCAAGGCAACTGGCTATCAGGATCTGACCTTCACTGTCGAGGTACCCAAACAGAACGGTGGTTCTTCCGGCGGCTCGTCTTCCGGCGGCGGTTCTTCTTCCGGCAGCAGCTATGCTGTATCCGCACCCAGCACCAAGAACGGCGATGTGACCGTCAGCCCCAAGAACGCCTCCAAGGGCGACCGCGTGACCATCACCGTGACCCCTGATAAGGGCTACGAGTTGGACAAGCTTACCGCCAAGGACGCCAGCGGCAATAAGCTCAAGCTCACCGATAAAGGCAACGGCAAGTATACCTTCACTATGCCCGGCAGCAAGGTCACTGTTTCCGCTGAGTTTGTCGAGGAACAGGCGGCTTCCATCTTTGCGGACGTTCCCACCGACGCTTATTACGCCAAGGCAGTGGAATGGGCCGTAAAGAAGGACATCACCAACGGCAAAGCCAACGGTCTGTTCGGCTCCAACGATCCCTGCACCCGTGGCCAGATCGTGACCTT
>ERZ791626.1904-NODE-1904-length-12339-cov-2.153126_pt1 | contig 12339 bp, 14 predicted proteins | sample MGYA00510266_ERZ791626 | MGnify/ENA primary metagenome ERZ791626 (study PRJEB30046, sample SAMN00715208) | human gut metagenome | study: EMG produced TPA metagenomics assembly of the A metagenome-wide association study of gut microbiota in type 2...
CGAACTATTCGAAACGGTTCAGTTCATATTTGAATCAGACGTGTATAGAACTTTTGTGCTTCTATCATACCCAATAGCACCATAATTTCTAGGTGTTTCGATTTCTTCTTTTATTGTAAATGTATCGTAGTCAACTAAGATAATGCTATTCCATACACCTGCATTTGGTTCGTGAATAGACGGGGTAATAGCAATAACATTTAATTCAGGTATATATGTCATATCATCACAGTGACCAAGATTTAATGTTACTTCACGTCGTACATTTTCGTTTATTGTGTCGACGTCTGTTAATGTGACAGCATCACTAGTTGGCGGTGTGCTTGTTCTACCATAAACCACACATCCGTTATCAATATAGCAACCGCCTTGAGCGTGGTTTCTATCAGTAGAAAGCCCCCATGTTCTACCAATTAAAATAGGGTTAAATGTGGAAAATTTAGGAATATTGAAAAGAATATTACTTAGAGTACCGTCTTTAACCATTTCATCTAATTTATCGTTAATCTCTTTCTGAATATCCAACGAACTAAAGTAGTTATTAACATAATCTTGTAATTTCACATAAGCTGTATGCAGTTTAGTAACATCACCATTTAATACACCCACATCTTCCATGGTTTTATTCAGATAATCAACCACTTTACACAACAGTTCATAATAACTCAAACTGTCATCATACACCAGTGGCAGTACCTTTTGGCACCAAAATCGAAACGGTTGTAAGTCCGTATAATTTCCCAAAGTAGGTGTAAAATCAGCGGGTTCTTTTTTAACAATATCTCTTGTACTCATAGTTTTTATCTCCTTCCATTACCATAGACCAAAAAATAACTCTTCAAATTCATTAATAACTTTCATGTCAATGTTCAGCATAGTTTCCCTAAACTCGTTCAGCATTTTACTGTAACTACTACCGCCAACCTTACCTGTTACTTTCTCCGTGTAATCTTCAGTACTATTAACACTCTCTGTATAATCAGTACCACTTTTACTCGTTACACTACTGTTAGAATCACCCTCGCTAGTATTTTTTCTAGCACTCGTTAAGTAGTTCTCACTTTCAAGTCCATTCAAACCGCCTTGCGGTGTATCACTGTACAGTTCTCTATCAGTAACATTATTACTTGAACTACCACTGCTATTTTCACTCACTTCAGTGCTGCTTGTTTTCCCGTTAATACCTGCTCTCTTATGCGTTCTTTCTACACTGTAATCTTTCAAAGGGTCAAATTCAAGTAAAGCACTCTTGTAAAGCTGATTGTAATACGGCATGATTTCCTCAAGTTTCGTGTTCATCCACAGTTTCCATATGCCCACAGTTTCAGAGCCAATCTCACGCAAATAGTAATGCTTTAAAATCTTCTTACATAAAACGCTTCTGTATGTTTCATCAAAGAAAGTACAGTTAGTTGTAAAAATCTTGTTCCAGCTCTTTTCAAGCACTTCGTCCACGTTGTCGCATCCTTTACTTTCAGATAACCCACTCTTACTCTCGCATATAAAACGCACCTCGGTTGTGTACTTACTCACTTTCATCACCACCCGTCGTATCATCACCACTTGGCATATCTAAATCAATATCTTGATAATCTTTTCTGTAATCAACTTCAATATCTAAGCCGAACATCTCATTGATTTTTTCAACAGCCTGTTTTCTGCACTCAAGCCTACTATATCTTGAACTTATTGTACTACCTTGTGAACTTGACACCTCGTCTGTGATAAGTCTTTCTTGCTTGTTAATGTTCAAGTTACTGATACCAAGATAAGTCAATGCTTCATTCCAGATCTGATTTTTTAATTGATATAGCTTATCAGCAACATAAGGAGCTTGAGTACTTATTACCTTAACACCATTTATATCAATATTATTATCAGCAAAGATAACGGGTGTATTACCGTCATACTGCATATACAGATTCTTCATTGAAAGTTTTTGTTTCTCGTTGCACTGTATCAGAATAGGCGTTTTCTGCGCTTTTGCATTAACATCAACACTCCTGTCTAAGTCCCACAGCCTTTTAGCGTATAACTGGATATCTGTTACACTATTTGTTCTAAGATAGTTATTCCATATAATAACACTATCTTTATCGCTTAGAACTTTTTGGTAATTGTTATAACAAGAATAAGCTCTTCTAGTAATAGGGTTTCCATACACATCAAAATTACCTTGTTGAATACAATCAAGACATAGCTCGCCTAACACGTCATCTTTAAAGAATACAACGCTTCCAGTTTCGAATAACCTTAACTCAATATAACGAGGGTCTACCGTGTTAGGTAAATTTTTCCACGCGAACATAGACATTGATAACTCCATCAGCCGTCTTAAATATTGCATATACGTTAAAGTATTTGTAGCTGCGCTATCTTCAAAGTTTGTTCTTTTTCTTCTCCCCACTGTTCTCACCTCTCTTTATACTGGACTGTTATCTAACGAGTAGTTTCCTACTTCACTACCATTTTTCCAAAACGTGATACCGTTATCATAAATACTGCATAGTTTTTTCGTGTCATCAGCTGGGGCGCCACTTTTCAAGCAACATCCAACAGTTTTTACGTAGTTCCAATGTGGTCGGCTGTTAATGTTAGGATGTTTAACTCTCTTAACAGCATAACCATATGCATTAAAATAATCGTCAATTATTCTAGCATATTGCGCTCTAATGCTCATACTATAAAAGCTAAATTCAACTCTACTTGTTCCAGCATTTAAACTGTCACACTGAACCTGACCGTGAACTTGCGGTGGCGTATGTTCTTTATCAGTTTTTTTCCCCACCAAATTGGCGACACTATAACCAACTGTTTCAAGTCCACCACCGACTAATAATGGATTGGCTGTACCAGCTCCGGCAATTGTTAAAGCTGCCCCAACAGCTGTAGTAACCATACTACTAGTAACAGCGCCTTTATTTTGTGCTAACCATGCCTTATATGTATCACCCACCCATGGTATTTGTGGAAAATTGCTATAGGTCAACCCACTGTCATAATCAGTAGCATTTCCTCTATAATAAGTTGGATAAGCTAGAACGCATGGTGTGCTTATAAAAACACCCTGGAAACTAAAATCCCCACAATGATCTACATCATTCCATAGTTCCCATTTATACTCAGATGTTTGACCGCAATTATTTGAAACGATTAAAAAGTTATACGGGTATGAAAATAGTTTTTTATTTTTAGGTTTATACCCGTCTATAGTTGTTAAGTTAGGGTTAATTTTTTTAACCATTGTTACTGGTTCGGTTTGACTTCCATCACCTAAAAATTCAGGATATTGATAAAGAGTCACAATAGCATCCTCTTGACCTGCACCCACGAATCTTTCTAATAAAGCGTTAATTTCAGCTGTATCTGTAGATCTGACACCCGCAATCACGTTTAACGGTGTATATATATTATTAATTGTTTTTCCTGTCGCACTTGCACCACTAGAATGTTTAGATGTTAAAGCACATACGCATAGTGGCATCATGTTAAAAACATCTTTATTGTTAGAAACAAAATCACCTAGTTCCAAGTTTTCGTCCACAATATTTTCAAAAAGGTTGTCCGTTACTGGGTGCTCACGCTCTACAAAGCATGATTCAAAATCATGATCAAAAAACCATGTCTGCATAACGTCAATTTCAAAAGTAACGTTGGTGCAATTATCATTCACATACTCGATACTTGTAATAAAAGCATAAAACCATTTACTTCCATAAGCTGTGTTTCGAAACATCATATAATTACAATCTGCTTTTACATCCATTCTTGCAACACCCCTATTAACCCTTAAATAGGTTTGATTGCTAAAGCTTTTTTTCACGTATGCTGAAAAGTAATTATATTGCGATGTTTTGTCTTTAAAATAAATCGTGTGCTCATAAGTATTATCAAGCGGTATGTTATGTAATAATTTTATATCAGAATTAGGATTGATATACATTTTTACTCCTTTTATTAAATAGGACACCACCTTAGTGGCATCCTATTTTGAATATTAACCCTGCTTAGTTAATTCAATAGCTGTGTCCACTGTAGTTGCGCCTGTTATGTTCGTCTTAGTTGCCTTGTACTTAACACCGTTAATTTCTGCTTCAAGCACGATCTCTGTTGCCAGCTGTGACTTCGGAATCATAAGCACGCCATACTTCTGCATTGCAATACCAGCGTTTGTCATGGCTTCTGTCTGAATGAAGTTAACATTCTGCGCTTCAAGTCCTGCACTCTCAAATTTCGGAGAAAGAGCGAATACTGTCGCGTAATCTGCCTCGTCCTTTGTATCAACGTGTACTGTAATAGTTGCCGGTGCTTCAATGCTTGCGTTACTTGTTACAAATACAACCGCATTTGCGAACGGTGAACTTGAAACTGTTTTCCATGTATGATAGAAGTAATTCCAGTACAGTCCACTTGCCACATATTTTTCTGTGAACTTGTTGTTGTTGTCATAAACCTGGAACCAATTCTCATCACAGATAACCGCTTTTACATTTGCAAGCAATGCAAGTTCTTCTGCCGTCACTTCTTCAATTCCTGTTGAATTCGCACGAATAACTTCAAATCTGGCGTTGTCAAAGCTTGTCCAATCATCAATGATATGCAGTCTTCCCATGAAATCAGCCTTTTCCATGTTAAATGCACTTGCAAGAACATTTACATCAAACTGAGCATTGAAAGTAGCATCCATGAAGATAATCTGTCTTTCTTTCGGTGTGTTTGTTTTAACGCCTGCAATATTATTGTCTGCACTGATAAACGGTAATAAGTTAGATGTGGCTCTAAACTGAACAGCTCCTTCTTTCAAGTCTGTTCCGTCGCCGATTGATTTCGGTTTCATCTGACCATGTGCGATAGCCTTAATAAGCAAGTACTTAAAGAGCAGGAATTCATCATACTCGGCTGCGGTGTATACGCTGTCTACAATTTTAGCAATTAATGACTGTACGCCATCCATGGATAAGAACGCCTGTTTTAAATCTTCATCCTGAATTGTTACTGGATACATCACTCTCCAGTTCATTGTATGGAAAGCTGTACGCACATCAGGAAATGTTCTTTTAAATTCTCTTGCGCTTGCTTTTTCTGCTGAAAATTCAACAGCGTTTGCGATAGATACAAAAATATCTTCCACTGTTTCACCGAATTCAAGATATCCTTTTTTAAGCTGGGAATAAGGGTTGTTAAATGTTGCGCTCTGCATACGCACTGTAGCAATACGGTTAACGAGTGCGTTCAAAAACTGGTTAGCGAATGCCGGTGTACCATAAATAATCTCCCCGACTTTAGGGATGTCTTCTGCCGTTGACACTTCCGGGACACTCTGCTGATAATCATATGTTGCGTTCTGTCTAATGACATTCAAAATATCGATTGTTGAAGCATTAAGTGTACTTGCTGCAATTCTTTTTGCCATAATAAAATTCTCCTTTATTTAAATAAATCTTCAAAAGTTTTTGGTTTCTCTTCTTCCTCTCCTTGTTTTGGTTCTTTTGGTTCACTCGGTTCACTACTGAAAAAACGTTCTTTGTATTTTCTCCGCCATTCCTCATCATTGTCTTTGTAACGTTGTTCCCAATTTTCACCGCCACCGTTTGCACGTGTTTCAAGATCTGTTAACGTGTCTGTAACATCTTCCAAAAAAGAAATTGTTTCATCATCTGTCTGATCGCCAATTCTAGTACGAATCGTTTCTAAAATCTCTTCTCTTGTTCTTACTGACATAATTTTATTCCCTCCTTTCTAAAAGTTATATCGGACCATCATCCATACGGGCATGCTTTTTTTTCTTTTAGATGACGTACCGCCCCCGCCTCCTCCTGCACTATAAAAGCGATACATCAAAACAGCATTGTTAAGTGCCTGCGATTCTGATAGATAATACTTTGGTTCTGTTTCCCATGTTGTGATACTTGAATCATTTGCGTGTTGTTGAATATAGTCATACGCTTTATATGCAAAATCAATACGTTCCTGTAACACTGGCTTTCCTGCACGCTCCCAACATGTCTCAAATGCTTCTGTTAGTTGTGCGATATTCGTGCTTGAGCTTGTTAAAAATTCTTGTAATGAGGTAATCCCTGCAAATTCTCCCTGCCAATCATTTTCCACAACTAAGTATTTCATTTGTCCGACTGGGTCAGTTCGTTCATAACCGTTAGCTTCCAACCAAGTGTATAATGCTTCGCGTCTTGAACCGTCCCACTGAAAGATACCAAAAGCTGTACCGCCTTGTTGCCCTAATGTTGGGTTAATATGCGACTCTCTCCATGCGTTTCCTGCTAGTGCTGATACTACATAAATACTTGAACCGTATCCAGTTGCACCACCATCACCATATCTGAACAACCTTGTAAAACTACGCTGGTAATTAACGTTTCCACTTGTATTGCCTATGCTTACTTGGTATTCTAAAGGTGCATCGCTTGTATGCGCTCCCATAAAAACACCCTTACCGTCACCGCCTAGATAGCACATTTCTGTATGTCCACTTGTCCATCCAATGTCACCTGCTTTATATTCTCCGTGGGCGTCTACTTCTGTAAACCCTAGTTCTAATAAGCAGTTAATCATTGACGCTGTTGTAAAAGCGTTGTGGTTTGGTGCATAACTAGGTGTTTCAAACCCACCGGCAACTAGTGCATAATTGATGAATGAGGAACAATCATAATATGTTATACCGCCGACTGTCTGCCTATTTCTGTATGTTTGTGAATAACCAACGTTTGGTGCATTACAGGTTTGTATTGCCCATGAATATGCTGTGTCAATACTTGGCATATGCTTTTTTACCTTTCTATGGTTTCATCAATTTTCCTTTTTTACCAAGTGAAACAAGTTTATCATTCTGTGGTGCTGACCCTTTATAGTTTGCAATACCGTTTTTACTTGCGATACGCCCACGATATGCGTAACTGGAATCTACACCGATTGATTTCAGGCAATCTACAATGGAACAACTACTTGACTTGAATACTGGAAAATATGTTTCACGTGAAACATTCGGTGTTGGTTTCACAGTGGAAACATTTGTTTTACACCCAAGTGCTGATGCAATAGCCATAGCACACTTTGTAGAATCCCAACGAGCAACATCATCTCTATCGTCTACAAAACAACATTCAATAAGAATTGCTTTTGCTCTTGTTTTTCTAAGCACATACAACCCTTTATTGTACTTTACTGGAGACCCGTGAAATCCAATACCGAGTGTATTAGCAATACTCTCTGCAATTCTATATGCAGTACCATAGATTCTATCATCGTAACCATAGACTTCAACTCCACCACATTTTCCGTCACCTACTCTGTCGTTTCTTGCACTGTTTAGGTGGATTGACATATCTAAGTCAACATTATGCGCATTGCACTTGGAAACAATAGAAGATAAGTTTGCCCCTTGTGTAGTACTGTAGTCATCTGTACAGTCATATACTGTATCTCCGTTCGCTCTTAACAGTTCGATTAGCTTATTTTTAACGGCTCTATCTTCTGTTACCTCGTCCAGTAAATCGCTTACACCTCTACACTTTAATGAGTGCCCGCCGTGCACGTTATACGTCGCCATTCTTGTCACCATCCAATCTGTCGCATAACTTCTGTAAAATCAATGTGTTATTGTTCAACGCCTCTGTTACACTGTTCATTTCTTCTTTGTGCGCATCTTTTTCTTTCAGCATATACCAAAACATAGCTCCACACATTACAATAGGGAAACCAAGTGTTGAGATCGCTGTAGTTACTGCATTTACATCCATAGCTTTAATCACCTACCTTTCTTATTTAATTATAGCATATTAATACGTATTTGTCAATACTAGACATTGTGTCGATTAATATACACTTGTATAAATAATAGACACCGTGTCTATTAAAATACAGTGCGTTTAATAATTGACAGTTTGTCTATTTTATGATATAATATACAAGAGGTGATAAAATGAGTTATTATGACGGTACAAAACTATTAAGTCTGTTAGACCTTAACAATAAGAGACCTGAGATTTATATGGTAACCAGTAACAGAACAGGCGGTAAGACTACATATTTTGGTAAACTGGTTGTTAATAAATTTTTGTCAAAAGGTGAAAAGTTTGGACTATTATATAGATACGATTACGAGCTTAGTGGTGTAGCAGAGAAGTTTTTTAAAGACATTAAAGAATTATTTTTTCCTGAATACGAAATGTCAAGTAAACCAATGATGCATGGAAAATTTCATGAATTATTTTTGAATGGTGTTTCATGTGGTTATGCTATGGCACTTAACAATGCTGATGCCGTAAAGAAGAACTCACATATGTTTAGTGATATCAGCTGTCTTATTTTTGACGAATTTCAGAGCGAGACAAATAGATATTGCGCAAATGAGGTGAAAAAATTTATTTCCATTCATACCTCTATTGCCCGTGGACAGGGAAAACAAGTTCGTTATGTTCCTGTTTACATGATGGCTAACCCTGTGTCATTGATTAATCCGTATTATACAGCCATGAAGATTTCAAACAGACTTAAATCTGATACGAAATTTTTACGTGGAAATGGGTTCGTACTAGAGCAGGGTTATAACGAAAGTGCAAGTAAGGCACAGACAGAAAGTGGATTCAATCGCGCATTTATCACTGATGATTATGTTGCTTATTCTGCACAAGCCACTTACTTAAATGACAGTAATGCATTTATTGAAAAGCCAGTAGGAGAATGTACTTATGTGGCAACACTTAGATATCGTGGTAGAGACTATGCTATTAAAGAGTATATGGACTTAGGTATTATTTATTGTGACGATAGAGCAGATAAGACATACCCGTATAGAATAAGCATTACAACTGATGACCACAGCATTAACTATGTTATGTTAAAGAGTAATGACTTGTTCTTATCTAATATGAGGTACTTCTTTGAGCGTGGATGTTTCCGATTTAAAGACTTACAATGTAAAGAAACCGTATTGCAGGCACTTAGTTATTAATGGTATCACCTATCGTTAGAAAGCGAAAAACATATAAGCAGGGCGCACGGGTGAAAGATACCGCTGTTTTTATGGTCGGGGTTGCTCCCTTGTCGTAACAGACTTTAGACCGTTTTCACCGATAGTAAATGATATAGTAAAAGGTACTTTGCTTATGCATTGTACCTTTTATGTTTTTATTTATCTAATTTTAATTCGACTTCTTTATTCAGTTCTTTTTCTTTCTTAAATTTTCTGTGTTTCTTTGCATCACGTGGCATATAAGGATAAGTTGGTATATAACATTTATACTCATAAAATGGACAGTCAACACACCCTTGTACACATCTACTTGCGCAAATATCAATCAGCTCTTTCACTGTCGTTTTCATATAGTTCTATCTCCTCATTTGTATATAATGCTTTTGCTAGTTCAGGTGAATTGCCACATAACAAGAAATACGTCATAAATTCCATTGGAATATATCCATCTATTCTAGCTATACAATCCCCATTTTTACTGTACTTACAACAATCACACGTAGTATCATAACAATGTTTAGCAATATCTTGCAATCTAACTTTCATTTTTTATTACCTCATTTCATAACTTGTATTAACGAGTAACACACCGCCCCTCATTCTTTTAGGGCGTAACTTATCGGGTACTTTCAAACCTATCTTAAAATCTGATAAATCACGTTTAATAGGCTTATCTCCTTTAAATAAGAACTGTTTTTCATCTTCTGTCCATTCTTTGAATACATTTGTTTTGTTATCCATGTAACCTTTAATATCCGCATTACCATTAAGAGATATTTCAAATAAATCTTTACATTTCTGTGGCATACCTGCGCACTTAATGTTGTTATACGGTTTATCAATAGGTTTCAAATTTTCTTTAACTACGTGTTCAATATAAGTCTTTTGTCTGGTGAAAACAGCTACATCCCAACAACTCTCTAACTTCCAACAACAGAAGTCTTTATCATGTACCTTAATTCCAACAATCTCTTCTGGTTCAAGGTCACAATGTATGCTATCTGTATCAGCGTATATAAAACCTCTCTTGTCTTTACCGTGGTAGTTCTTCTGTGCGGCTCTAATTGTAAAGTTTCTTGCGTAACTTGTAATAGCTGAACCAACAGGTATATACCCCGGTTTCTTATTCGCTTCTGCAACAGGTAAAAATCCTATGGTTTTATCCTCTTTGACATAAGCAAGTTTAAAACTACTATCCATACTACTTGCCATTTTACCGTACAAATTATTAAGGAACAACTTTGCTAACTCACGCAACGCACCTTTGCTCTCTACTTTGATTTTCTTATACTTATCTATATACTCGTCAAAGATACCGATTTCACTATGAAACCAACAACCGTCTAAAATTTCAAAATCTACAAGTTCGTAGTGCTCTTTCAATAACTCGTAGTCAGTCATTGTCAAAACTAACTCAACTCTGGTGTCGTGTATGTTACCATCTTTATCGGTATAATGTGTGTAATACTCACCAGTTCGCTTGTCATACACATCAGATGTTTCAAGTGCTTCTGTGCCTTTGTACAATAGTGACGATTTTATCTGTATGAATGGTAACTTATCTGGTTTAATGTAGAATCTTGTCTTAACTCTAACAAAGTAATATTTATCGTCTGAAAGTGCAACATCTGGTATTATATTTCCTTTCCAAAAATGCGGTAGACCTACTGGGTATCTATTACCACTCTCACTACTCATCATGCTAGGGTACAAGGAATTTACATCTGCTGTCGTGCCTTTTGTAAAAATCTTGTTCTCTTTACCCTTTACAAGATAGCACCAACCGCCTCTATACGATTTACGTATGTATTCTCCTGCGTTTGGGTATCTGTGTGCTTTCTCGTCTATAGTAATAGTGTATATATCTGGAAACATTTCATCGTAATCAAGTATATTCTTTGTTGATGTCTTGCAAATCGACTTGTATTCTTCCAAACAACATGAACCTATTGTCAATTTGTTGTGTCCTTGTTGGAACATTATCTCCAACGCTTCTTTGACTACAAGAACATCATTAGCTATATACTTTCTTTCTTCCTCTGTTATGTTACAGCCTGCATACCTAAAACCAGTGTACTCCATATCAAGCTTCTTGTGCTTAGTCCCGAAACTTTCGCCGATACGCTTTACGCTAAAAGGTAGTAATTTAAGTGAATCTCTAATTTCTATAAAGTGGTTGTTGACCTTGATAATAATGCTGTACCACATACCTTTATCAGATATACTATACTTGAATGACTTATTTTCCATATATTTCTCTGGAATCCACTCAACATCATTTTCATTTTCTCCTACTTTTTTGTATGCTTGCTTATATCCTTTATCTACAAGTAAATAGGATAACCAAAATGCACCGTCAAATTTCAAGTTATGGTAATACGCTACTATGTTACATTTCTGTTCTAGAAAATAATCGAATTGTTCTTCAATGCTATGAAATATGTTTACATCTTCTGTGAACAATTCAACGGACGCGCTAGCCCAGACTTCTGTGTTAACCTGTCCTTTATAGACGGTTGTTTCAAAGTCGCACATAAAGTAACGAAACTTTTTAACTTTCATAGTGGGATGCTGTAATCCTCTTCCTCTTCCATCGCGTCCATTATTTCACCCTTAAACAGTGGTCCTGCTTCTGGTAAATAGTTTAACATTTCAGACATATACTGTGTTAGTTTGTCTTGTGAGTAAACTATCTGATATGTAACAATTAAACCAGCTTCTGCCCCATCATTCAACATTGTTGCAACATCGTGTGTATCATTTGTTGATAGTATTTTGTCTAACCAAGATAGTAACAAGTTGCTAGCACGTTCATTAAATTGCCGTACGTGTGACCTAAAACCACTGATAACAACAGCATCAAAAAATGTTGCGTCTTCTGATATGTTCTCGGGTGGTTCAAAACCTGGTGTATTAGTTGGTTGCTGTTTTGGATGTGTTAGCCTATATTTTCTAGTTTGTGCTGATTTCTTTGCTCTTAAAGAGCGTTCCAACTTTAAACCTTCTATTGCAGGTACTATTTCACCGTAAGTTGCTAAACCGCCATAGACAGCTTTCTGGTATAGCTTCTCTGGTGTTATTTTTGCAAGTTTTTTCACGCTTGCTTGTGTTACACGTTTAGGTCTTTGTGGTAACACGTTATCACTGAATTGGTACCCACGTTTTTCTGCTCTACTTATAAACTGTTTAATACGTTTGACTTGTTTAGAGTAAGCACGTTCCGCAGGTGTTTGTTTTCGTCTTTTTGCCATAGTATTCACCCCCATAATTGAAAGAAGGGAGACACTTTAGTGTGGTACTAAGAGTGTCCCCCCCCAATTTATTAGCTATTGCACCCTACATTATGCAAG
>ERZ791626.1907-NODE-1907-length-12326-cov-2.950371_pt1 | contig 12326 bp, 9 predicted proteins | sample MGYA00510266_ERZ791626 | MGnify/ENA primary metagenome ERZ791626 (study PRJEB30046, sample SAMN00715208) | human gut metagenome | study: EMG produced TPA metagenomics assembly of the A metagenome-wide association study of gut microbiota in type 2...
TTATTAGTTGCCATTTGATTTATTTTACCCTTTAACACAATATCATCTGCCTTGATGTACCAGTCAACGTCTGCACCTTGAAATGTAGCGGTTGCCACCGTATCAGCTACAGGGTTGATGATTTCCACCTCTGCATTGTAATCAAATTGCTTTAATGGAACAGAAGCAGGAATACTCACCTGTATCATGCGTCCTTGTTCCTTACATTTTAAGTCGTAAGTACGTTCTTTGATTTCTTCAGAAACCGTACCGTCCTCATTCTGCATATGTACCTCACGACGCAACGCCGAGAACTTCAATACTCCGAATGTCTTTTCCTTATCAATAATGATTCCGTTTGCTAATCTCATAATGTTTCTACCTCCTTATGCTTTCACCATATCGTCTGCTGACAGGATATAGTTTGTGAATCCTCTTGTACCGATTTTGTAACCCTCTGCGGTGATTTTGGGATTGATAAGTTTCACTTTTTCTTCTGATTCAAAATTCTTCTCACCAGCAGAAGCAGGTAGCACCACGATAATATCATCTGCTCTCTGTACGTCTGAATAAAGGTTGAAGCTACGAGAAACTACCGTCATGCGTCCGTTGAGCCTACGCTGTTCCACTTTATTCTCACCTGCAAATTCCAAATTTCCGAACGTCTTTTCCATGTTCGGGATAACGTGTTTTAATTCCATAAATCATTTACCTCTTTTCTTTCTATATTTTTAGTGTTTGATTGTGTCATTCTGCTGTCGGGATAATATCTGTCTGCCTGTGGATAGTAAAGGGCGTTGCGTTGTGCTGCCGCACCCTTAACAATCCCCATTCAGAAAGATAAATCGTAATCAAGCAGAAGTTAGATATAGTGTCAGCCACAGACTGACTTTTTTATGATGGCGGTGAACGGGGAGTTGCTTTCATAAGCCGATACCCCGTATTATTTAGACTTCTTTACTCTGCGGAATCTCTTATAACCTGCAAAGATAAAAGAAGCAGCAGAAATCCCCATCATAGCAAATAATGCGGCAAATGGTGTGTTATCACCAGTTTTAGGTGAATCGCTTGTCTTTGTTGGTGTACTAGGCTCATCTGGTGTGGTAGGGGATTCTGGTTTTTCTTTAATCGTTACCGTCTGCCCCTCGTCCTTGATATCTTTATGTTCTGCTACCTTGGTAGGCTCGTCTGGATTGGACGTATCGTACAATTCTTCAAACGTCACAAGCTCTTTACTGCCAAGTTCCGAAGCATTGAACGTAAATTCAATCTGAACTTCCATCTGACTGTCTGTGGCGGTGAAAGTAAGGTCATTTTCCACACGTTTACCATTCACCAGAAGTTCTGCATTTTCAGACTTCACCATTTCCCAACCTTTAAGAGTATATTTCACGCCTTTTTCCAAACCGTTTAAAGTAACCGTATCGACAATCGTTACTTTGTCGTCTGCTTCAATCGTCTTTTCACCTGTTGCCTTGTCAGTGGCGGTTGTGTGCATAGTGATAATACGTTCCGTAATCGTCACCGTTTGCCCCTCGTTCTCTATGTCTTTGTGTTCTGCCACCTTGATAGGCTCGTCTGGATTGGATAAATCGTACAATTCTTCAAAGGTCACAAGTTCTTTGCCGCCAAGAGTAGAAGCGTTGAATGTATAGGAAACCTCAACTTCCATTTCTGATTTTTTCGCTGTGAATGTGTAATCACTTTCTACAGGCTTACCGTCAATCAAAAGCTGTGCATTTTCAGACTTCACCATCTGCCAGCCTTTTAGCTGATATTTTGTGCCTTTCTTCAAACCATCTAAAGTGACCGTATCAACGATAGTTACATTTTTACCAGCAACGATTGATTTTTCACCTGTCACTTTGTCGGCAGCAGTTGTATGGATAGCGATTTCCGGCTCATAATCATCTGTGAGTGTACCTAAATCAACAACAACTTTGTTTCTTGATACCACGACATCAAACGCCGGAATCAACGTTATTCCCTTGTTGGAATCGCAGCGTAATTCTTCGATTATGTAAGTATCATAGAGCAAAGCACCTTTGCTGTCGTCTGCTGTGGAAGTACCGAACCAGATACCGTCCTCACTGTTTTTGCCAGCGTTGGTATTTTGTTTATGAGATACCCAATCAGAGAAAGTGGAGAATTGACCGTTTGCGTCCGTAACAATAATATGGCTCTCACCAGTCGTCTTACTTGTGATCCTAAAGGGAACATTCGCAAGTCGCTTGTGAGTACCGTCACCAATTTTCACACCCTCAATATCCCCACGGATAATCTGGTTGTAGATGGAATGTGCTTCATCTGTTAAATCCACGATTTCACCGTCATTCACAATGTCAAACTCACGGTCAACCGCACCAGTTGTCAAATACCCTGTCGGACTTTTGGATTCTGAAATTTTATAGTGACCGTAAGGAAGTGTATCAGCGTCAGTCGTAGCGATACCGTCAACGCCTGTATGGATTGTCTTGACTGTTTCATTTTTGTTGTATAATTTGCCATCTACCAATACCGCATTATCATTTAAGGAAATGATTTCAAAGGCAGTATCTTTCAATGTTGCACCGCCTTGTGGTTTTGTGTCTTTTGTTTCAAGGTCACGCTTTTGGATTCTCACACCTCCACGGATAATCTTGTCCGATACGGAATACTGGTTGCTGCCGCTTAATGCTGCAAGTTCGCTATCTTCTGTAATCTGTGCCACATACACGCCTTTTATCTGTTCAGAACTTCCAGCGGCTTGCATATAAGCACCATCTAACAAGTAACCGTTTGGAGCAGCTTTTTCTTCTACAGTGATAGTACCAAGCGGTAAACAGATAGTACCGTTTTGTGTATAGAAGCTGTCACCAGATACCTTGTAGGAATCCGCTAATCTTGAGATGTAATGGACTTCATTATTGCTGTCTTTTTCAGCGACTGTCTTTGTCGTCCATGTGCGTGTTGGTTCTGATGGAAGATTATCTTTTGTGTAATAACCGTCATAATACTTCCAGACGAACTCCGCACCCTCTAAAGAAGCGTTACCCTGTGCGGTTGCTTTTCCTGTTTCCATATCAATCTTGAAAAGCTCAACCAAAGTGTCTGTGACTTTTGGTGTATCACTGACTTTCAATATGGAAGTTTCACCAGCCTTTACCGTAAGGGTATAGACGTTGTTATCTAACTGGAATCCTTTTGGAGCTTCGATTTCTTTTACATAGTATGTAGAAGCTCTCAACTCCACCGTATCCGTATTCCCGTTGCCATCTGTCATAAGTGTGGCAACTGATTTCGTGCAGCCTTTATCAGAATAGACACCATAAGTCGCACCAGATAAAGAATAGCAGTCATTAGATTTTGTAATCGCTGTATTACTGGACGATTTCTGAATCTTGCCATCACCGACAGCTAACTTCGCCCAGAACTGTCCTAAGTCCTGTCCTTCACCAACATAGATGTAACCACCGCAATCGTAACGGTCTTTATTTTCTTTAGCGAAAGCCTTTGCGTTCTCATAGACTTCTGACTGGATTTTCTCTGACACTTCATCATAGGCAGCTCGTACATTGTTGTACCCCCAGCCTAAGTGAACGCTCAATCTTCGCCAGACAACACATTGTTCCAACAGATAGACTTGTTTGCTGGAAAGACTGTGCTTTTCTGCATACTGTTTGACGTATTCCAGATTCAATGCCACATCAGATATTGGGTCGTCGCTCATTCGCTCCGTTGCATTGATACGATTCTTATATCCCGATTGGAAATTTGTGTTTATATCAATACAGTAGGCAATCTGCCCGTCAGCGTTCATTATGCTTTCTTCAAAGCTGGAAACCTCTGAACCGCCATTGTCAATCTTGACGATTGTTCCTGCTTTACCGTCCGTAGTAGTATAGACGGAATCCGCAGCATGAACCTGTGTGACAGGTAATGCAGTAAATACGGTTGCAAGGGTAAGTACACCTGTAAGCAATCGCTTCATAATCTTTTTCATAATGTTTGATTCTCCTTTTATTTTGGGTAAAAAAATAGACGCTCATTGTTGAACGTCTTAGTTGCTGAAACCATTGGAACTATGTAGGATAGCTTGCTTCATCTTCATTTTTCTATGTTTTTGTTCTTATGCAATCGTAGCAGGAAAAGGCTTGTCCTACGCAAAATGGCGTATTTTCAAGGGTTTCCAGCTATGTTGTTCTTACGAGGTCGCACCAGAACAAAAAGCCAGAAAAACATACGATAATATCCTATCTCTTGTAAAAGAAAGTGATGTTCGAGAACCTATTAAATTCTTAAGAGCAAGAGAAATTGTTCATTTTCAACGTTTTGGCGAAGCTCTACGAATGGTAACTGAAGATATGGACAAAAAGAACTTCTATGCTTTCAATCCAAGCAGTTGTATAAAATAGGATACAGGATTACAGACTATAAATATATTCTTAGCTTTACAAATGAATTTTGATAATCTTAGAAAGAAAAAAACCACTTCATAACGAAGTGGTTTAAAGCTGGCCCACAAGGATTCGAACCTTGAAAATGCTGGAGTCAGAGTCCAGTGCCTTACCATTTGGCGATGGGCCAATGTCTCGCGACAAAAAGTATTCTAGCATAGTCACCATAACAATGCAAGTACTTTTTTAATTTTTTTCAAAAAATTTTTATTTTTTATTTTTCTTTTATCTTGCAAGGTTAATTTTTTTAACAACCTTGCAAGATTTATCTACATATGTTGATTATTATTGAAAAGTTACCCACACATAATAATTATTATTTCTGCTGACCCGCCAGATAGTTAGCAAACTGCTGTGCTGTTCTACCTGAAATTCCACCATGGCTTAATTCCCATTTATTTGCTTCAGCCTTGATTTCATCATCACTAAGTTCAACACCTAATCTTCTACACAATTCAATTGCAATATCAAAGTATTCCTTCTGTGTAGGTTTTGAGTAGTTAATTGTAACACCAAATCTATGTACAAGTGATAATTTTTCTTCCATAGTATCTGACTTATGCATTCCATTATCAACCTGAACATCACTTCTGTCATTCCATGTTTCTTTAATAAGATGTCTTCTGTTAGATGTTGCATAAATCAAAATATTCTCAGGTTTTGTTTCAACGCCCCCCTCAATTACTGCCTTTAAGAACTTGTACTCAATTTCAAATTCTTCAAATGAAAGGTCATCCATATAAATAATGAACTTGTAGTTTCTATTCTTTATCATAGCTATAACGTTAGAAAGGTCTTTAAACTGATGCTTGTATATTTCGATCATTCTAAGTCCCTGATCATAGTATTCGTTAACAATAGCCTTAATACTTGTAGATTTACCTGTACCGCTGTCACCAAATAATAAGCAGTTGTTGCTCTTTCTTCCCTGTACGAAAGCTTCTGTATTATCAACAAGTTTCTTTTTCTGAATTTCGTATCCAACCAGGTCATCAAGCATAACTTTTTCCATATTGTTAATAGCCTGGAATTCAACCTTGCCATTGTTGTCTGAAATTCTGAACGCCTTATTAAGACCAAACATTCCAACACCATAATCTTTATAAAACTGTGTTACGTGATCAAAAAATTCTTCTTCATCCTTAGCGCTTTCAAGCTTTTCGCTTAAATCTCTAACCTTTTCACTAACATTCTTATTGTACATAAGTTCAGGTTTCCCAATTGCCTGATAATTTTCAATCTTTGTAAAACAGTCAATACCAAACTCTTCTTCCATTGGCTTAAAGTCATAATCAAATAAGGCCTTGAACTGCTTAAAGTCATTCTTTGCAAAACTGTTTACTGTTCCCACACTTGCTCCAACCTTTTCACATGTTAAGCTAAATGGGTTCTCATTTGTTATTAATAAATATGTAAGATAGTTGTGCCACAAATTCTTATCGAAAGCATAATCTGTTGATACTTCCAGAATTCTCTTAATCTGATTATATATCCTAGTGATTATTTCATCTTTCTTATAGTCACCACTTTTATATTCTCTAATAATGTCACTAAGTTCCATAAGAATGGAATCTTTAGGCATATCTCCGTAAATAAGTAATTTTGAAACTATATTATGCATAATTCTCGCCTCTTTTACTATATATTTGAGTAAAACACTCTTTTTATAATTATAAACACATTTTATTATTTAGCAATAAAAAATCGCCATACCGGGAAACCCCGATATGGCGATAAAGGATCATTTCTTGTCGTTATCTTATAAACTTCCGTGGAATGTTCTGTGAATAACGTCATCCTGCTGTTCTTTTGTTAACTTAATGAAGTTTACAGCGTATCCTGATACACGGATTGTAAGCTGTGGATATTTTTCTGGATGCTTCTGAGCATCAAGTAATGTATCTCTGTTTAATACGTTAACATTAAGATGGTAACCACCTTCCTGTGCATATCCATCTATTAAAGAAACTAAATTATCAATCTGTTTTTCGCTTGCTGCCATTTTTATTACCTCCTATTTATTCTCTTGTAATAACTTAATTCTGGATTCTTTAAATCCCTGCAACACTATTTTTCGAGCAGCTACTGCCATTTCTTTGGTAGCAGGCTCTATATCCTTCAATGGGTAATCCATGCCAAGTTTCTCGTACTTTGGCTTAGCCATATCATGATATGGCAATATATCCAAAGCCTTAACCATCTTTAACTTTCCAATGAAAAGTCCTAATTCATATAAGTACTCTTTATTTAAAGTTATATGTGGTACAACAACATGTCTTATCCACATCTGAATACCTTTCTTATCAAGATATTTTGCAAAAGCCAAAATATTGTCATTAGGCTGTTTGCAAAGTTTTAAATGTTCCTGCGGATTAATATGTTTAATATCCAGCATAACCAAATCGGTTACTTCAAGTAATTTATCTACTTTCATCAGATTTGCCGGATCATCAGGTCTAAATGTTACACCTGATGTATCCAGACAGGTATGAATTCCTCGCTTATGTGCTTCAGTAAACAGTTCAGTAAGGAAATCAATCTGAACCATGGGTTCACCACCTGTGGCAGTAATACCTCCACTTTTGTAGAAAAATTTCTTTGTTTCATATTCTTTAAGCAATTCATCAACGGTCATTTCCGTACCGCCTTCCATTGACCATGTGTCAGGATTGTGACAATACGCACATCTCATAGGACACCCTTTAAAGAACACTACAAATCTCACGCCCGGTCCGTCTACTGTTCCGCAACTTTCTGTTGAATGAATTATTCCTGTTGACATTCTGATTTTCCTTTTTATTTATATTTATTATAACTGCTGCTGCTTGATGATTTCATCAATATCAAGACCAAGTGCATCAGCGTCAAGGTCACCTGTAAATACGTCACAGTCTTTTCCAAGTGCATCTGGAACTACTGTAAATGTATCTGAGATACCATCTCTAGCGTTTTCGAAAGGAATCTTAGCTACAGATGCAAGTGATGCTACAGCACCGTGTGTATCTCTACCATGAAGTGGGTTAGCACCTGGTGCGAATGGCTGTCCCATCTTTCTACCGTCAGGTGTGTTACCTGTGTTCTTTCCGTATGTTACGTTTGATGTAATTGTAAGGATTGACTGTGTTGGAATACTATCTCTGTATGTGAAGTGCTGTCTTAAGTAACCCATGAACTTGTTAACGATCATAACTGCGATCTGGTCAACTCTGTCATCATCGTTACCATATTTAGGGAAGTCACCTTCTGTTTCATAGTCAACTACGATTCCATCTTCATCTCTGATAGCTTTAACCTTAGCATACTTGATAGCTGAAAGTGAGTCAGCTACTACTGAAAGTCCTGCAACACCTGTTGCGAACCATCTTGTTACATGAGCATCATGTAAAGCCATCTGGATTCTTTCATATGAATATTTATCATGCATGTAGTGAATGATGTTAAGAGCGTTAACATAAACGTCTGCTAACCATTTCATCATGTCTTCATATCTTTCCATTACTTCATCATAATCAAGATATTCTGCTGTAATTGGTCTGTACTTAGGTCCTACCTGAACCTTAGTCTTTTCATCAACACCACCGTTGATAGCGTAAAGTAAACATTTAGCAAGGTTTGCTCTAGCTCCGAAGAACTGCATTTCCTTACCGATTCTCATTGAAGATACACAACAAGCGATACCATAGTCATCACCATTGATTGGTCTCATTAAGTCATCACTTTCGTACTGCATTGATGAGTATTCAATTGAAAGCTTAGCACAGTATTTCTTGAAGTCCTGTGGAAGTCTTGTTGACCAAAGAACTGTAAGGTTTGGTTCTGGAGCTGCACCTAAGTTTTCTAATGTATGAAGATATCTGAATGACATCTTTGTAACCATGTGACGTCCGTCAATACCAACACCACCGATTGCTTCTGTAACCCAAACTGGATCACCAGCGAAAATCTGGTTGTATTCAGGTGTTCTTGCGAACTTAACACATCTTAACTTCATGATGAAGTGGTCAACGAATTCCTGAATCTGTTCTTCTGTAAATGTTCCGTTAGCTAAATCTCTTTCAGCATAGATATCGATGAATGTTGAAGTACGTCCTAATGACATAGCTGCACCGTTCTGTTCCTTAACTGCTGCAAGGTATCCGAAGTACATCCACTGAATAGCTTCCTGTACGTTCTGAGCTGGTCTGCTAATATCAAATCCGTAAATCTTACCTAATTCTTTTAATTCTTTAAGAGCTCTAATCTGTTCTGAGTATTCTTCTCTATCACGGATAACTTCTGGTCTCATTTCTGTAGGTGTAGCTGCTTTCTGAGCTTCCTTATCTGTGATAAGTGTATCAACACCGTATAATGCAACTCTTCTGTAGTCGCCGATGATACGTCCACGTCCGTAAGCATCTGGAAGACCTGTTACGATGTGGTTTGTTCTACATGTTCTGATTTCTGGTGTGTAAGCATCAAATACACCAGCGTTATGAGTCTTTCTGTAGTTTGTGTAGAAATCTACAACTTCTGGATCTACTTCGTATCCATTGTCACTACAAGCCTTCATTGCCATACGGATACCACCGTTAACCTGAAGACCTCTCTTGAAAGGCTTATCTGTCTGGAAACCAACAATAGTTTCTTTATCTTTATCTAAGTAACCTGCGCCGTGTGATGTGATTGTCTGTACAACCTTTGTATCCATATCAAGTACGCCGCCTGCTGCTCTTTCCTGTTTCTGAAGATCAAGTACCTGATTCCATAAATCTGTTGTTGCCTGTGTAGGACCTGCTAAGAAACTTGCATCACCATCATATGGTGTGTAGTTCTTCTGGATAAAATCTCTGACGTTGACTTCTTTTGCCCATTCGCCTGTAGTAAATCCTTTCCATTCTTCTCTCATCTTGTTTTCCTCCTAAAAATAAATGTAAAGCATAAAATATAGTGAATGACTAACGATAGCTTAATAAATCATCTACTGTCTTCTTCTTTGGAACACCAGGTTCTTCATCAGGATAACCTACAGCAACAAGTGCCATAAGTAACTGTCCCTCGGGAACCCCGATAATCTCTTCTGCTTTATCGATGTCATACAATCCCATTATTACTGTTCCCAAGCCTTTGTCATTAGCTGCCAAACACAATGTCTGTGTAGCAATGCCATTGTCAAATGCCTGCCAACAATCTTTTCGAGATGTGGAATAACTGCCATCTCTCTCAAAACCTGAACGCTTGTCCACTATTAATGTAGCAATAAGAAGTGGTGCTCCATTAATAATTCCTCTGTTATGCTCTGCACAACATTCCTCTGCAAGCTTAGCTTTAATCTCAGCATCTGTTATTGCAATATATCGTGTTGTCTGAGTATTCTTCCAAGAAGGCGCATATGAAGCATCCAAAACCAAATCTTCAATAATATCCTTAGATATTGATTCCTGTTTAAACTTTCTAACACTTCTTCTTGTTTTAATGCATGTTATTGTATCCATATCATACACCTCTCAAAAATATTAGCCAGTGCCGTGTTTAATTGTCAAAAAGACGCAACTAGACACAATAAAAGTAATTTTCACTAACTGTGAATAATATAACACTTTATCTTTTTTTTTGCAACGTTAAGAAGGAATTATTTTCGTTTTTAAAATTTAACGTTTTTCACTTTATAAAGTGCAATCCTGGTATATATTTTTCTTTACATTCTTATTATATGATGATTGTTTTTATTTTTCTGTTGCATTTGCAACATATTCATGATAAAAATTTTTATACAATAGTTATATCAATATAGATTGGAGTTTATTTATGGAAATAACAAAAACAGATTTGTTTTACAATATTTCAGAACAGCAACAGGCTGAAATGATGCACTGTTTTAAAACGTATACCAGAACTTATAAATCCGGAGAAGTTATCTGCTTCTATGACGACAACAATATAGGGGTAGGTATAATCGAGTCAGGTAGCGCAAGGGTTATACATTTTCTTCCTAACGGAACCCAGACTATTCTTGAGCAATTATGTCGTGGTGATCTTTTCGGTCAGCTCTTTTATCACTATGCCTGTCCTGAAAACATTTCTCTTGAAGCTACATGTGACTGCGTTGTTCGTTTTATTGATTATGAACACATTATAAAAAGATGCTCGAAAGCTTGTCCACATCACAGCCAGTTAGTTAATAATATTCTTGTTATAATTTCAGATAAGACAAGATCTATCTGTGAACATCTTGAAGTTTTAAGTGGTCGAACCATACGTGACCGTTTAAATAATTATTTTGAAATTTTGTCTTCGAAATCCGGAAGCAATACTTTCAAGCTTCCCTTCACAATGACTGCCCTTGCGGACTATCTTTCAGTTGACAGAAGTGCCATGAGTAGAGAATTAAAGAAAATGAAAGATGAAGGATTGATACAGACTAACAAAGGAATTGTTACCATTAACAGGTAATTTGCCACTTGTCGTATCACAAAAAAATGGATGCCCTCAAACACGTTGATTTTCTTATTTTGCTCCGTCGTCTATCGTACAGCGAAAAACTAAACTCGCTTCGCTCGGACAGTAGTTTTATCGCTGTACACTATACTCGCAAAATTTCGAAAATCTGCCTATTGTTTGCTGGCATCCATTTTTTTGTGATACTTAATTAAAATATCAAAATTCCAATTCACCTTTCCCTTTTTGTACTGGAATAATTGGGATAGGACCTTTTGACACTGTAATTACATTAATTTATTATTTGGATTCTGTTACGTCGTTCACTTCATCTTTGTCTGGGAATACTGCATTAAGGATAATTCCTGCAATTGATGCAACTGCAAGTCCTGAAAGGCTGATTACTACTCCTCCGATTGAGAATGAAACTGCTCCGTCAACTCCACTTAATACATCTGCGCCCATTCCTGAACTAAACTTGATACCTAAAGCACATACAACGATAATAGCTGCAACGATAACGTTTCTGCTCTTCTTAAAGTCAACCTGTGCTTCTACTACATTACGAACACCGATTGCTGCAATCATTCCATAAAGCATAAATGAAATACCACCAACGATACCTGATGGCATAGCCTGAATAATCATGGCAAACTTAGGTGAGAATGAGAATAACATTGCAAGATAAGCTGCAATTCTTACTACTCTTGGATCATATACTCTTGAAAGAGCAAGTACACCTGTGTTTTCACCATATGTTGTGTTAGCAGGGCCACCAAAAATTGATGATAATGTTGTAGCAAGTCCGTCACCTAAAAGTGTTCTGTGAAGACCTGGGCGGTTAATAAAGTCTTTTCCTACTGTAGCACCGATGGCACAAATGTCACCGATATGTTCCATCATTGTTGCAATGGCAATTGGAACCATTGTTGTAATAGCAAAAATAATTGCTGAGCTGTTGTTCCAGTCAATTGAAAAAATTGTTTCGTCCATATGAACAGGAAGACCAATCCATGCTGCATCAGCAATAGCTTTTACATCAACCTGACCTGCTTCGCCTAATAAACCTAATCCGTTTCCGAAAATAAGGGCGAATAAATATGCTCCAACTACACCTAAAAGAATAGGAATAATCTTTGCCATTCCTCTTCCCCAGATATTAAATAATATTACGATAACAAGCGCTACGACGGCAAGTGGCCAACATGTTGCACAGTTATTAAGTGCTGATGGTGCAAGGCAAAGACCAATAGCAATAATAATAGGACCTGTTACAACAGGTGGGAAGAACTTCATAACCTTCTTAACACCTACTAACTTTATTAGCAACGCTAAAACTAAATATAATAGTCCTGCACAAGCTACACCTAAACATGCATATGGAAGCATATGGGCTGAATCTTTTACTCCAAAGTCACCAAAAGCTCCTGATACTGTTGTATATCCACCAAGAAATGCAAAAGATGAACCAAGAAATGCCGGAACCTGTAATTTTGT
>ERZ791626.1911-NODE-1911-length-12259-cov-2.404703_pt1 | contig 12259 bp, 9 predicted proteins | sample MGYA00510266_ERZ791626 | MGnify/ENA primary metagenome ERZ791626 (study PRJEB30046, sample SAMN00715208) | human gut metagenome | study: EMG produced TPA metagenomics assembly of the A metagenome-wide association study of gut microbiota in type 2...
TGGCGCACGGGCCGCTCCATCCTCAACAATATCATTCCCTCCTCCACGGGTGCCGCCAAGGCCGTCGGCCGCGTCATCCCCGAGCTCTACGGCAAGATGACCGGCATGAGCTTCCGCGTCCCCACGGCGGACGTCTCCGTCGTTGACCTGACCGCCCACCTCAAGGTCAAGACCACCTACGCCGATATCTGCTATGCCATCCGCCACGCCAGCGAAACCTATATGAAGGGCATCATCGGCTACACCGCGGACCAGGTCGTCTCCACGGACCTGATTGGCAATTCCTGCCCCTGCATCTTCGACGAGACCGCCGGCATCATGCTCGACAACGACTTTGTCAAGCTGATCGCGTGGTACGACAACGAATGGGGCTACTCCAACATGGTCGTCCGCCTGCTTGAGCACATGGTCGCGGTGGACGAGGGCCGCGTGACGCCTGAAAAGCGCGTCGTCCCCAAGGATAAGCCGAAGGAAGAGCCCGCCACCAAGGAAGCGTAACAACGAAATAAGAAAGGAAGGACGCTGCGCGTCCTTCCTTTTTTATTCGTCCTTTTTTTCTGCTGCTTTTGCTTCGAGCTCGGCGACGGTCGTGTTGTCTTCCATGCCGCGGGCGTGGAGGACATCGTCGCGCGTGAGGGTCATCAAATCATCCTTTGTAAAGCTCTCCATCTTCGCGAGGCGGTTGGCCTGCGCGGTCAAGATCTGCTCGAAGAGGTTGCGCACGCCGCGCGCGTTGCCGAACGTCACACCGTCGGCGTTCTCATCGTAGATGAAGTCCTTGACGTCCTGCTCGGCGTCGGGAGAGAGGGTGTACTGCGACTTGCGGCACTGCATTTTGAAAATCTCGAGCATCTCGTCGAGCGTGTAGTCGTCAAAGTGCAGGTAGCGGTTGAAGCGGGACTCAAGGCCGGGGTTCGATTGGATGAACTTTTCCATCAAGCCATCGTAGCCCGCGACGATCACGACGAGGTCGTCGCGGTGATCCTCCATCGCCTTGAGCAGCGTGTCGATGGCCTCCTGACCGAAGTCGTTGTCGCCCTTGCCGTTGAGTGCGTAGGCCTCGTCGATAAACAGCACGCCGCCGAGCGCCTTTTCGATGACCTTGCTCGTCTTGATGGCCGTCTGACCGACGTAGCCCGCGACGAGCCCGCTGCGGTCGACCTCGACAAGCTGACCCTTGGAAAGGATCCCGAGTGAGCGGTAGACACGCGCCATCAAACGCGCGATCATCGTCTTACCTGTACCGGGGTTGCCGGTGAAGACCATGTGGAACGAGAAGTCCGCGTTCGGAAGCCCCGTCTCCTCGCGCCGCTTGAAGACAGTCGCCATGTTGATGAGGTTATTCACCTCGCGCTTGACCTCGCCAAGGCCGATGTAGGTGTCGAGTTCTTTTTTAAGGTCCTCGATCTTCTCGGGCGGGGGAAGCGGCGCTTCCTCTTCCTTTTTCTCGTCCGCGCCGGTGGAGACGGCGGGCTTGTTCGGCTTTGCGCCGTCCGCGCTCTTCGGCGCGTTTGCTTTGGGTGCAACTTCCTTCGGGACGGCGGATTTCGGCGCGTCCGGCGTCAGCGGCGCGCCCCAGAAGTCGCTGCCCATGCGGTTTAAGTTGTTCTGCGTCATCGTGCGGATAACGTCGAGCTGCTGGAGAATGATCTCGTCCTTTTTATCCATGTTGATTCTCTCCCTTCGTTCCGTAGGGCGTGTGCGCCATTGCGCGGAACAAGAATGCAGTGATCAGGCCGCTGAGCGCGCCCGTGAAGAGCGACACCAGCAGCAAAAACGGCAGATAGTAGAGCGGCGCGGTCGAGCCGAGCGTGATGAGCGCGGCGCAGACCTGCCCGCAGTTGTGCGCCGCCGCGCCCGCGATCGAGACGCCGAAAATGCTGAGCCTTTTCGCCCCGCTCAAAAGCGCCATCACCAAAAGCGCCGACAGCCCGCCGAGCAGCGAGAATAAAAGCGCCGAGGCATTCCCCGCAAACAGCGCGCCAAGCGTGCAGCGCACGAGCAGGATGGCGAGCGCGCTCGGAAATCCGATGGCATAGAGCGCGTAGAGCGTGACGATATTGGCAAGGCCGAGCTTGACGCCCGGCAGCGGCACAATGAGCGCGAGCGGAAAAAACGACTCCATGTAGGACAACGCAAGCGCGAGCGCCGCGAGCACCGCGCAGAGCGTCAGCTCTCTTGTTTTGATCTTCATGCGCTCACCCCGCGATCAGATCGTAGTCGGACGCCGCGCCCTCGAGCGTGACGGCCACGCGGGCGGGCAGGCAGACGATGCTCTGCCCCGCGCGCGAGATCGCGCCGGAGTGCACGCAGTCCTGATTCGGGCAGTCGCTTTCGCTCACGCGCACCGCACCGTTTTCCACAGCGACGGTGAGCGTGTAGCCGCGGCTCTCATACGTGCCGCCTTCATAATTGCTGAGTGCGCAGCGCTCGACGGTCTCGCCGTCGATGGCGATGCTGATCGTCAGCTCGCCCGCCGATTTCGCCGCGAAATACGGCCTTGCGCCAAGTCCGAGCGTGAGCAGCAGCACCGCGAGCACGACGAGCGCGTCCCACTTCGTCGGCTTCAGCTTAGGCGAGCGCTTCATACGTGTACCCGCTTTCGTCGTTCGGCGTGAAGGCGTCGGCAAGGCCGTCGGTGTAAAGCACGCGGCCATCGTCGGTGACTAAAATGAGCTCAAAATCCGTCCCCTGGTCGGCAAGATCGTCGCGCAGCGCAAGCGCGCCGTCGGGGCCAAGGACGAAGCACGCCGTCGAGAGCGCGTCCGCCCACGCGCCGTTCTCGCACAGCACGGTCACGCTGACGAGTCCGCTCTCCGCGGGGGCCAGCCGGTCTTGGGGTCGAGGATATGGTGATAGCGCACGCCGTTTTCTTCAAAATAGCGCTCGTACACACCGGAGGTCACGATGAACTTATCCGCCGCCGATACGACGCCAAGGTAGCTCTCCGTGTCCGCAGGGTTCTTGACGGCGATGCGCCAATCGCTGCCGTCGGTCTTTCGCCCCATGACGAACACATCACCGCCGAGGTCGAGTGTCGCGGACGTGACGCCCTCCTTTTCAAGCTGCGCGCGCAGAAGATCCGCCGCGTAGCCCTTGGCGATGCCGCCGAGGTCGAGCTGCGCGCCATCCAAAAGCGTGACCGTCCAGCCGTCCGCCGTTTTTTCGAGCGCGACCTTGCCGCAGCCCGTATGACTCAGCAATTCTTTGAGCTCGTCTGCGGACGGCACACGGCGCTCGTCCTTCGTAAATCCCCACGCGTCGAGCACAGGGGCGAGCGTCGGGTCGAACGCGCCGTCCGTCGCGTCAGAGATCGTCAGCGCCGTTTCGATCAGCGCGGGTAAGATATCGTCCGCGCCGCATTCGACCGTTTCGCCGTTCGACGTGTTGAGCGCATAGAGCTCACTGCCCTCCGCCGTGCGCGAGAGGACGGCTTCGTCCAACGTGTGCAGTTCCTTTTCCGCGCTCTCCAGCGCGGCAGCGGCGTTCTCGCCGTAAACCGTCAGGTTCATCACCGTGTCCATCGCGTACACCGTACGCGTCTCGCTCTCGGCAGCCGTTTCGCCGCAGGCAGTGAGGGACAGGGCAAAAATCGTCAGCAGCAGCGCTGCAAGTTGTCTTTTCATAGGTTCTCCTGCGAAAACAATTTATCAAGCATAGCTTATCAAATGTATTTTACCCGCGTCTGTGCGGTCTGTCAAAAGAAAAAATTTGAACCGCCGTGCGGAACGTTTATAAAAGGGGAGAGCCTCTTCTATAATAAGAGGCTCTCCCCGATCTGCGTCTGCGCGCAGGCAAAATTATTTTCTCTCGAGCGAGACGCGGTACGTGAGCCGCAGGAACGTGGCGTTCAGGATGACGCTCACGACCTCCGCGATTGGGAAGGCGAGCCACACAAGCTCGAGCCGTCCCGTGAGCGAGAGCAGATACGCCGCCGGCAGCAGCACGACGATCTGGCGGCAGACGGAATTGATGAGCGCATAGATGGGCTTGCCGAGCGCCTGACACGCGCTGCCCGCGATGATGCTGAAGCCCGCGAGCGGGAAGTGCACGCCGATGATGCGCAGAGCGACCCTGCCGATGGAGAGCATTTCGTCCGTCGGCGAGAACATCCCCAGCAGCGTTTCGGGGATGAGCTCGAAGAGCGCGCAGCCGACGCACATGATGCCGATGGCCGTGAAGACTGTCAGACGGACGGTCTTGCGCACGCGGTCGAATTTCTGCGCGCCGTAGTTGTACGACACGATGGGTACCATCGCGTTGTTGAGGCCGAAGCACGGCATGAAGATGAAGCTCTGGAGCTTGAAGTAAGCACCGAACACCGCGGTCGCCGCCTCGGTGAACGAGATGAGAATTTTGTTCATGCCGAACGTCATCACCGAGCCGATGGACTGCATGATGATCGACGGAATGCCGATGGCGTAGATGTCCGCCACCGTCGCGCGGTGGGGACGGATGTCCTTGAGGTGGATCTGCACCTCGGGATTTTTCTTGAGGTTCAGGAAAAGGCCGAGGCCCGCGCCGACGAACTGGCCGACGATCGTGGCGACCGCCGCGCCCGCGACCTCCATGCGGGGAAAGCCCAGAAGGCCGAAAATCAAAATCGGGTCGAGCACGATGTTGCACACCGCGCCCGCGATCTGCGAGATCATCGAAAGGTCCGTCCGCCCCGTGGACTGGAGCAGGCGCTCGCCGTAAATTTGCAGGAACAGTCCGAGCGAGCCGCCGATGCAGATTTTCACATAGTCGCTGCCGTAGGCGATGATCTGCGCATTTTCCGTCTGAAAGCGGAAAAACGGCGTGGCGAGCGAAAAGCCGAGGACAGCAAAGACGGCGGCGGTGCAGAGCGTCAGGAAAAGTCCTGTGCCCGCGGCGCGGTCGACCGCCTGCATGTTCTTTTCACCCAGCGAACGCGCGAGCAGCGCGTTCATACCGACGCCCGTGCCCACGGCGAACGCGATGCACAGCGTTTGCAGCGGGAAAGCGAGCGATACGGCGTTCATTGCGTCCTGACTGAGCCGCGCGACGAACACGCTGTCGACAATGTTGTAGAGCGCCTGAAAGAGCATCGATATCATCACGGGCCCCGCCATGTTGGCCAGCAGCTTGCCGATGGGCATCGTGCCCATCTTGTTTTCTCTGGTATTTTCTTCCATGTTTCCTCCCTGTTTACCTGTTTCGTTCCGACATATAAAATTCCGGCGCCGCAGCGCCGGAATCGAAATCAAATCATTTTTTCCAACGACATGTGCGTTGGAAAAAATACCCCTTAGAGCGCAAGCGTGCGAACGGAGTGAGTGCGACGCAGCGCTCGGCAAAACCCAAATCAAAAATGCACCGCAGTGCATTTTTGAATTACTTTTTTAATTCCCCGTTCGCAGACTTGGTGAGATACGCGTTGATGAAGCCGTCGAGGTCACCGTCCATGACGGACTGGATGTTGCCGGTCTCGTAGTCGGTGCGCGTGTCCTTGACAAGCTGGTAGGGCATGAAGACGTAGGAGCGGATCTGGCTGCCCCATTCGATCTTGAGCTGCACGCCCTTGATGTCGGAGATCTTCTCCGCGTGCTGCTGAATTTTGAGTTCCATGAGCTTGGATTTGAGCATCTGCATGGCGTAGTCGCGGTTCTGGAACTGCGAGCGCTGGGTCTGGCAGGCGGTGACGATGCCCGTGGGCTTGTGGATGAGTCGAACGGCAGAGCTCGTCTTGTTGACGTGCTGGCCGCCGGCACCGGACGCGCGGTAGACCTGCATTTCAATATCCTCGGGACGAATTTCGACCTCGATATCGTCGGGCAGCTCAGGCATGACCTCGAGGGCTGCAAAGCTCGTCTGGCGGCGGGCGTTCGCGTCGAACGGGGAAACGCGCACTAAGCGGTGCACGCCGTTTTCGCCCTTCAGATAGCCGTAGGCGTTCTCACCCTTGACCATGACCGTCGCGCTCTTGAGACCGGCCTCGTCGCCGTCGAGATAGTCGAGCATCTCGAATTCAAAGCCGTGCTTGTTCGCCCACTGCATATACATGCGGTAGAGCATCTGCGCCCAGTCCTGCGCCTCGGTGCCGCCCGCGCCGGCGTGGAACGTCAAAATGGCGTTGCAGTTGTCGTATTCGCCGGAAAGGAGCGTCGTGAGTCGCGCCTGCTCCACATCGGCTTCGAGCTTTTTGTAGCCCTCTTCGAGCTCGGGCAGCAGGCTTGCGTCGTCCATCTCCGTTCCCATGTCGATCAGCGCGAGCAGATCGTCGCGCGTGGAAACGAGCTTTTCGTAGCGGTGAATTTTATTTTGCAGCTGCTTGGAGCGCATCTGGTTTTTCTGCGAGCGCTCCAGATCGTTCCAGAAGCCGTCCTCGTGCGCCTCGAGCTCGAGGCGGTTCAGCTCCTGACGGGCCTGCTCGATCTCCAGCGCCTTGAAGAGGTTTTCAAATGTTTCGTCCATCGCAAGCAGCTTCTGCTTGTAGGAATCGTATTCGATCACAGCCATGGCGTTCTCTCTCCTTACTTTTATCCTTCATTAGCCGAAAAAGTATATCACACACACCGTGCAAAGGCAAGAAAAATCCGCCTCTCGGGACGAAAATTCCCGTGGAAGCGGCCCTTTTTCGCCTTTCCGGCGATAAAAACAAAAAAGCCACGCTTTCGCGTGGTCGATACAACGGATCTCAGCGCTCGCTGATGATCTGCTTGGTGCTGCCGAAGATCATGTCGTCAACATCCTGCTTGATGAAGTTCTCAAACATATTCGTTTTCACGCTCCTTTCTCTCATTTACTTCAGTTTGTATTATAAGCGCGGAAAAGGCAAATTTCAATCGTCAGCTCTCATGGTTTTGTCCAAAAAATTAGCGGCTTTTTCATGCAAGCTGCTATATCTGCACTTGCATTTCCGTTATTTTCCACTTATAATAAAATAGAAACGATATTTGAAGCGGAGGAGTCGGACTATGGCGGCTTTCGTCACATTTGAGGATGTTTCCAAAGTCTACCACAGCGGAGAGATCGAAATTCGCGCGGTGGACCACATCAGCTTTACGATCGAAAAGGGTGAATTCTGCGTCATCGTCGGCCCCTCGGGCGCGGGCAAGACGACGGTCCTCAACATGCTCGGCGGCATGGACGCCTGCTCGGGCGGCACCATCACGGTCGACGGGACGCTTGTGAGCGGCTTCAACGCCCGCCAGCTCACGACCTATCGCCGCCACGACATCGGCTTTGTCTTCCAGTTCTATAACCTCGTCGGCAACCTGACGGCGCTTGAAAACGTCGAGCTCGCGGCGCAGATCTGTAAAGACCCGCTCGACGCAGCGACGGTCTTGAACGAAGTCGGCCTGTCCGCGCGCGCGAACAACTTCCCCGGTCAGCTCTCCGGCGGCGAGCAGCAGCGCGTCGCCATCGCCCGCGCGCTGGCGAAAAATCCGAAGCTCCTGCTCTGCGACGAGCCGACCGGCGCGCTCGACTATGTGACCGGCAAGCAGATCCTCAAGCTCTTGCAGGACACCTGCCGGCAAAAGGGTGTGACGGTCGTGGTCATCACGCACAACAGCGCCATCACGCCGATGGCCGACCGCGTCATCCACATCAAAAACGGCACGGTGGAGAGTATGCAGTGCAATAAGCATCCGACCAGCGTGGAACTGATCGAATGGTAACGAAGAAATCGGAACGAAAGGGGGCGGCGCGATGAAAAACGCCATGCAGAAGGACTTCTGGCGCGAGATCCAGCACACGCGCAGCCGCTTTTTCTCCATTATGATCCTGGTCGCGCTATCGGTCGCGTTTCTCTCCGGTCTCAAGGCGACCGCGCCGGACATGAAGCGCACGGGCGACGACTATCTCGATTCCCTGCACTTGGCGGACATTCAGGTGCTCTCGACGCTCGGACTGACCGACGATGACATCACGGCCATTCGCGCGCAGGACAAGGTCGAGGACGCCGAGGGCGAGTACGTCATCGACGCATTCGCCTCGTCCGACTCGCTCGACGCGGTGGTCAAGGTCCTCTCCCTCACGGGCCGCGGCATCAATGAGGTGCTGCTGCGCGACGGGCGCATGCCCGAGCGCGCGGACGAGTGCGTGGTGGAGGAAAATATGCTCTCACTGATGAGCATTTCCATCGGTGATACGATCACACTCACGCCGGGGGACGATCTCTCCGACGCGCTGTCCCAGAATACATATACGGTCGTCGGCACGGTGCGCTCGCCCGTGTACCTCGCGGTGGAGCGCGGCACGTCGACACTCGGCAGCGGCACGGTCAAGGCGTATCTGTACCTGCCGCGCGAGGCGTTCACGCTCGACTACTACACGGCGGCCTATGTGCGCGTCTCCGGCGCGGCGGAGATGACCGCGTTTTACAGCGACTATGACGACTATATCGACGCCGTCATCGATGAGCTTGAGCCGTTCGGCGATGCACGGGCGCAGCTGCGCCACGATGATCTTGTCGACGAGGCGACGGAAAAGCTCGACGATGCGCAAAAGGAGCTGGACGACGCGAAGGCCGAGGCCGACGAAAAGCTCGGCGACGCGCAAAAAGAACTGAGCGACGCGCGCAGGAAGCTGGATGATGGCTGGCGCGACTACCGCGACGGGCAGCAGGAGCTTTCGGACGCGCGCACGGAACTGGATGACGCCTATCAGAAGCTGATCGACGGCGAGCAGGAATACAAGGACGGGCTTGCCAAATACGAGGAATCCGCCGCCGAGTATGAAAAGGGACTTGCCGAGTATGAGGACGGCAAGGAGAAATACGAGCAGGGCAAGCAGCAGCTCGGCGCCGGCGCGAAAAACCTTGCCGAGGGAAAGAAACGCCGGGACGAGGGAAAAGCGCAGCTTGACGCGCTGGGCAGCACTGTGTCCGGCGCGCTCGCCGGCACCGACTCGCCCTACAAGGATGCGCCGGACCGGCTGATTGAGGACCTCGGAAAGGGCGATCAGAACGCCGCGGCGGCGGCGGATGCCGCGCTGGACGAAATGCGTGCGCAGCTCACGGACGGCATCGCGCAGGCGCAGAGCACGATCGACGGTCTGAATCTGAAGATCGGGCAGTTGAACGATGCGCTGCAAGACCCGAATTTGTCCGCCGAGGAACGCGCGGCCTATGAAAAGGGACTTGCCGAGGCGCAGGCGGCGCAGGCGCAGCTTTCTCAGCAGCTTGCCCAGCTCAAGAACGTCAACTCCGGGAGCATCGCGCAGAGCAAGCAGCAGCTTGACAAGAGCCAGTCGGATTACAACATCGGCCGCATGGAGTTTGCCGAGGGCAAGGTCGAGCTGGACAAGGGCAAAAAGGAACTGGACGCGGCGAAGAAGGAGCTGGACGACGCGCCCGCGCAGCTTCAAGAGGCAAAGGAAAAGCTTGCCGACGCGCGCGCAGAGCTCGACGACGGCTGGAAGGACTACTACGACGGCGAAGAGCAGTACGCCGACGGCGTCAAGGAGCTCTCGGACGCCTACACCGAACTGACGGACGGCGAGCGCGACTACCGCAAGGGCTTGCGCGAATATGCGGACGGCAAGGCGGAGGCGGACGAGAAGATCGCCGACGCACAGGAAAAGATCACCGACGCACGCCGCAAGGTCGCGGATATCGACAGCTGCGAATGGTACATCTTCAGCCGCAGCTACAACCCCGGCTACACGGGCTTCGGCCAGGACGCTGACCGTATGGCGAACCTCGCGAGCGTGCTGCCGATCATCTTTTTCCTCGTCGCGGCGCTCGTGTGCCTGACGACGATGACGCGCATGGTCGAAGAGCAGCGCGTGCAGATCGGCGCGCTCAAGGCGCTCGGTTACAGCCGCCTTTCGATCTCACGGAAGTACATCGGCTACGGGCTGCTGCCGAGCCTTGTCGGCGGCGTTTTGGGCCTTGTCATCGGCTATATCCTGTTCCCGAAGATGATCTTCACGGCCTATCAGATCATGTATCAGATGCCGGATATCGAGCTGCACGCCTACACGGATATTTCGCTCTTTTCCTTGCTTGCGGCGGTCGCCTGCACAACAGTCGCGACGCTCTGGGCCTGCCTTGCCACGCTGCGCGAGACGCCCGCGAGCCTGATGCGCCCCCGCACGCCGAAGGCGGGCAAGCGCGTGTTCCTTGAGTACATCAAGCCCCTGTGGAGGCGTATGTCGTTCATCCACAAGGTCACAGCGCGCAATCTTTTCCGCTACCAGAAGCGCTTCTGGATGACGGTCATCGGCATCGGCGGCTGCACGGCGCTCATCATCGCGGGCTTTGGCATGAGGTCTTCCCTGCTCTTTACGATGTCGCGCCAGTATGACGAGCTGTTCCACTACTCGGCACAGGTGACGCTTGCCGACAACGCCCTGCCCGAGGAGCGCGCGGCGGTGGAGGACTTCCTTGCAGGCGACTCCCGCGTTGTGAACTACATCCCCTGTGCGGCCTCGTCCGCCACGGTGGTCACCCCCTCCTATTCAACCACCGCCTATGTCGAGGTGATGGCCTCCGACGAGATCGGCAAGGTCGTGGACCTTTTCGACTACAAGAGCGGAGACCCCATCACAATGGGCGATGAGGGCGTATACATCGACCAGAAGCTCTCCGAGCTTTTGAAGGTCTCGGTGGGCGACACCTTCTTCCTCGACGGCGACATGCGCGGCGATGTGACGGTCGCGGGCATCTACGAGCACTATACGGGCCACTTCATCTATATGACGCCCGGCTACTATGAAAATGCGCTCCACGCCGACGGCGAGCCGAACGCCTACCTTCTGAACTTCACGAGCGACGATACCGACACCTGCAACGCCATTTTTGAAAAGCTGCTCGACATGAGCGGCGTGGCGACGACCTCGCGCATGCGCGACACGCAGGATACCTACACGCACAGCATGGAGCGCGTGGACTTCGTTGTGGTCATCATCATTCTGGCGGCGGCGGCGCTGGCGATGGTCGTGCTCTTCAACCTTTCGAACATCAACATCACTGAGCGCCAGCGCGAGCTCGCGACGATCAAGCTGCTGGGCTTTTACGACGGCGAGGTCTCGGCCTATGTGTATCGCGAGAACATCGTGCTCACGCTGTTCGGCATCCTGCTCGGCTGCTTTATGGGCCACTGGCTGCACATTTACCTTGTCCGCTCGACGGAAATTGACCTCATGATGTTCGGGCGGCAGACCGCGCCGTCGGCCTACGTGTACGCGGCGATCCTGACGGCGCTGTTCTCGCTGCTCGTCAACGTGCTCGCGCACTTCAGGATGAAGAAGATCGACATGGTCGAGAGTCTCAAGAGCGCGGAATAAAATTTCTTGTTTCAAGGCAGGACAGTGTGCTACAATAAGGGGCGGCAAAAGCCGCCCCTTACTATTGTCGAAAAAGCGGCATGCCGCTTTTTCGAGGAGAATTCGCTGCGCTTCGTGCCTTGCCGCCCGCAGGGCGGCTGCGACATTGCACCGTCGCGGCATTACGATTCCCGCGCCCTTTCAGGCGCGCCAATCGTGCCGCTTCCTCGAAAACGGCTTGCTGTTTCCGTCACAGACGGCGCTTCACCGTTTTCCGCTCCGCGCAAAGTGTTTTCTGCCAGAAGGTGAATTGCCCCGCAGCGGGCAAGAGAAGCCCCTCTGGAGGGCGCACGTGTCGCGGCAGAAAACGGATTTGAATTGATTGCGTGCCGTGCGCGGCACGCAACTCTGCGAGGCTTTTTGGCTTATAGCCTCCTTATAGATTGGAGTTCCCATGGCGAGACAAAGAAAAAAACATCATTTCTGGCGCAACCTGCTCATTTTGATCGTGCTGTTCGGCATTTACCTCTACTGGGGCAACCGCAGCATCGAGACCGACGAGGCAACATTCACCTCAGGTGCGCTGCCTGCGGGCTTTGACGGCTGCCGCATCGTGCAGCTCAGCGATCTGCATGGCAAATACTTCGGCAAGGGCAACGAGCGCCTGTACAGTGCGGTCAAGGCCGCGCATCCGGAGTATATCTTCGTGACGGGCGACCTGGTCGACCGCAAGACCGAGAACCCGACCATCTACGCCGGCGAGGTCGGCGCGGCGCTCTCGGCCATCGCACCGACGTATTACGTCACGGGCAACCACGAGTGGGGTCACGGCACAAAGGTCGTGGAGGAGATCAAGCGCACGCTGCGGGAGAGCGGCGTGACGGTGCTCTCGAACGAATTCGTACCGCTGCTGCGAAATGGCGACAGTATCGTCCTCGCGGGCATCGACGATCCGAACGGCTACGCCGATCAGGAAACGCCGTATGAGCTTGCGCAGGAGGTCTACGCCGCCTGCGGCGACCCC
>ERZ791626.1913-NODE-1913-length-12251-cov-3.774024_pt1 | contig 12251 bp, 9 predicted proteins | sample MGYA00510266_ERZ791626 | MGnify/ENA primary metagenome ERZ791626 (study PRJEB30046, sample SAMN00715208) | human gut metagenome | study: EMG produced TPA metagenomics assembly of the A metagenome-wide association study of gut microbiota in type 2...
CAGCTTTGCAACACCGCAAAGGCTTTTGGCGCCTCGGCGCCCGCAATGCGAAAGTGATTTCCGCGGCGAGAGATCTTGGCGTCGAAAGCCGTTTCGATTTGGCGCAAGTTTTCGTCCAGAGGACCCACAAGCATCGCGAGTTCGCCTGCCGTCGCCTCAAAGACGTAGACAAAATCTTTCAAGTCTTTTTTCATATTCCTACCGTCGTTAGGCCAGTTCGCCACCCAAGGTATGCGGATACACCTCAGTGATGCGAATGTTGGCCATCTGACCGATGAGCGAGTCGTCGCCCTTGAAGTTCACCACGCGGTTGTTATCGGTTCGTGCGGACAAAAGCCCTTCACCCTTCTTAGCCTTACCGAACACGAGACAACGCTCAACTCGGCCGAGCATCGACTGTGAAATCTCCGTTGCCTTTGCATCAATCACAGATTGAAGATGCTGCAGTCGCTTGAGCTTGACTTCTTGCGGCGTGTCGTCTTTGTAAGAAGCTGCGGGCGTACCGGGACGCGGCGAGTAAACAAACGAGAAACTCGCATCAAAACCCACCTCCTTGATCAAACGCATCGTCTCGGCAAAGTCTTCCTCCGTCTCACCGGGAAAGCCCACAATGAAATCCGTCGCAATACTGATGTCAGGGCGCACTGCGCGCAACTTGGCAATGCGCCCCAAATACCATGCGTGCGTGTAGCCGCGCTTCATGGCGCTCAGGATTCGGTCGGATCCGCTTTGCACGGGTAGATGCACGTGATTGGCAAGCTTGGGCAGTTTGCCGTAAGCCTCAATTAGACGGTCCGAAAATTCCTTGGGGTGACTGGTGGTGTAACGAATGCGCTCAATGCCGGGAATTTCGCTGACAAATTCCAACAGCGTCGCGAAGTCCACGGGATTGCCGTCGGTACCGCGACCACAGTAGGCGTTAACGTTTTGCCCCAGCAGCGTGATCTCCTTGACACCTTGACTGGCCAAATGTGCACATTCCACCAGCACGTCCATCAACGGGCGACTGATTTCTTCGCCTCGGGTATAAGGCACCACACAGTAAGAGCAGTACTTACTGCAGCCTTCCATCACAGAGACGAAAGCTGTTGCTCCGGTGGCTGTCGGTGCGGGCAGGCAATCAAATTTTTCGATCTCAGGGAATTCAATATCGACCTGAGGCTTGCCCGTGCGTTCGCGCTCGGCAAGAAGTTCCGGCAAACGATGCAGCGTCTGCGGTCCGAAGACCACGTCAACCCAAGGTGAGCGTGACAGGATGCGTTTTCCCTCTTGACTGGCAACACAGCCGCCCACAGCAATACGCATGGAGGGTTTTTCTTTCTTGAGTTCTCTTAAGCGACCCAAGTCAGAGAATGTCTTTTCCTGTGCTTTTTCACGAATGGAACAAGTGACAACGACCAGAAGATCGGCGTCTTCGGGCTGAGCGGTACGTTCGTACCCTTGCTCTCGCATCAGATCAATGATGCGAGCGGAGTCATAGTCGTTCATTTGGCAGCCGAAGCTGCGGAGATAAATTTTTTTTGCGTTCACGGTTTATGTCCGGTGGCGAAGTTTTCTTGAATTTTCTGCAAAGCGAAAAAGAAAATGCCGGCAACGATAACATCACCGGCAGTCGTTCTTGTTTTACGGTCTTCACACAGAAGGCCACAAGAACTGCTGCGCCGAATTGTACATGGGTTTTCCCTTCAGCTACAGCAACTTACACTCTGGCAAAGCTTGTTTTTGCCATTTCAGATCTCTCGCGAATCGTTAGCATTCCACGATATTAACGGCTAGTCCTCCACGACTCGTTTCTCGGTACTTAGACTGCATATCTTTTCCAGTCTCAAACATCGTTTGCATGACGGCGTCAAGGCTAACGAAATGGCTTCCGTCCCCGGCAAGCGCCAAACGCGCCGCGTTGACCGCCTTCACAGCAGCCACAGCGTTGCGTTCGATACAGGGTATTTGCACTTGCCCAGCCACGGGATCACATGTCAGCCCCAAGCAATGTTCCATGCCGATTTCTGCAGCGTTTTCGACTTGACGAGGATTAGCTCCCAGAACCGCTGCCAACGCACCGGCGGCCATCGAGCAAGCAACACCCACTTCGCCCTGGCAGCCGACTTCTGCACCGGAAATCGAGGCATTGCTCTTGTAGAGAAGTCCGATGGCTCCGGCCGTGAGCAAAAACTCGCGAATCCCTTCGGGACTGGCTCCTTGAATAAAGGTACGGTAATAGCGGAGAACTGCCGGAATTACGCCAGCCGCCCCGTTGGTGGGACTTGTGACAACACGACCGCCGCAAGCATTTTCTTCGCCCACGGCAAAAGCCCAGGCATTGATCCAATCGAGTGCACACAACGGGTCGGAAGCGGAGTTCACGTTTTCCAACCGTTGCGCCAGGTGCTTAGCGCGGCGCTTGACAGCAAACGGTCCCGGCATGATGCCTTCCGCTTCCAGCCCTCGGTTGATGCAATCGTTCATTGCTTCCCAGACGGCATCCAACTCGGTGTCAATCTCTTCATCCGTATGATGCACACGTTCGTTGGCGCGGGCGATCTGAGCAAACGAAAGATTGTGTTCAATGGACAATTCAAGCAACTCTGTACCGTTTCGGTACACATAAGGCAACGGCTGAACCTTGCTCTTGGTAACGGCCGCCGGCTCATTGGGGACATCCGGGTCTCGTTCGCTACCGGCCACAATAAATCCGCCACCCACAGAGTAATAACGACGGCACAGCAAACCGTTTCCCTGAGCGTCGAGTGCCGTCAAATCCATGGCGTTGGTGTGAAACGCACAAACCTTGTCGGCCGAGAAAATCATGTCGCGGTCAGGATCAAAGGCAATACGCTTGATCCCGGCAAGATTAAGCACATGATTTTCTTCAGCTTCTCGCGGGATCTCTACGGACTCCCTGCCAGTCACGGTTGCCGGAGCCTTACCCGACAAGCCAAGAAGCACGGCCTTATCGGTAGCGTGCCCGCGACCGGTCGCGCCGAGGCTTCCCATCAGCTCACAGACCACGCGCTCCGTCTTAGGTAAAAGCTCCTTCTTTTGGAGCTCCTGGACAAACAGAAGTGCGGCGCGCATCGGTCCGACGGTGTGACTCGAACTCGGACCGACGCCAAGCTTGAACATTTCAAAAACGCTGGCAGCCATGTTGCTCATTTCAGTTAGATTTGTTTGTCCACCACCAAAGCAGCTTCACAGTGCGTACGCGGATCCGTCTTGACATCCACCGGCACGCGATCACCGATTTTGACCTCCTGAGGCAGACGTACCAACGCCACGGTAAAGGGGCCTTCGGGAACTCGAGCAATCGAGGTGCAAGGGTATTGCGTGCCGTTGATCACAATGTAAGGCACCTCAACGAGAAGCGCCGGATCAAACGCAACGTCAAAGGCCACCAGCTGCATACGATCGTAATTACCGGCTTTAAAGCGTGCTTCGGTCAGAGCGCGGCCAATGAAAATGCGATCAGGATCGTCGAAGTTCAGCGCGCCTTCCAAGCCTGTTTCCAGCGGACTCGAACTTTCATCCAATTCCAAACCGGCCGCAGGTTCACGAGCAAAGATTCGCAGGGCATCCCATCCGGTCTGTTCACCCTTCTTTGCTCCAGCTTTGATCAAGTTTTCACTCAAGGCCTTGATATTGGCTTCGGGACCGATAGCCAAGCACATCCACCCCATATCGATGAAACGGATGCCAAGGCTTTCGACCATATGACCGGCTTGCAGCGTGATACCGTCAATCGGAAGCTTGCCGACGAAGTAGAAGCCCGCAAGAGCCTCCACACCCACTTCTGCTTCAAACGCAACGCTCACCTGACGAATCCAGGCCTGCAACGCATCGGTTTCATCACCCGCAAGAATGATTTCGTAGGCATTCGTCTCGCGACGAGCTACCCAGGGGGTGCCAAGCACGCCGCCCGTCGCATTCATTGCAACTGAACGCTCCACTCCGCCCACGGCAAGTTTCGTCACGTCGCTCGTCAGAAGTCGGGCCAAAAACTTATCGGCTCCCTGCACCTTGAGAATCGTGATGGGAGTTTCATTAAAGATCACCAGATCCAAAGCCATTTTCTTTTTTCGTTAAGAAGTTGTGTTTCGATAATTAGTCTTCACGCACGCAGTCAAGCATGTACTTGATGGTTCCGTCAGGCTGTTTGACCTTCACAAGACCGTGCACGTCGCTCTCAAAGCCCGGGAATCGGCGGGTAAAGTCGCGAGCAAAGCGCAGATACTCGACAATCTTGGAATTGACGCGTTCGCCCGGCACCAAAAGCGGGATTCCCGGCGGATACGGCGTGAGCAACACGGCCGAAATGCGGCCTTCCAAAGAATCAATCGGCAAACGATCGATTTCACCGTGCGCGAACTTGGCATAAGCGTCTGTCGGGCGCATTGCCGGAATCATTTCGGAGGTGTACATCTGCGTGGTCAAACGCGCCACGTCGTAGTCACGATAGACCTCATGCACGCTCTGGCAGAGGTCGCGCAGGCCCAGACCCTCGTAGTGAGGAAATTCCGAAAGGAATCGCGGCATCACGCGGTAAAGCGGCGAGTTGGCATCGTAGGCATCCTTGAACTGCTGCAGTTCTGTCACCATCGTATTCCAACGGCCCTTGGTGATGCCGATTGTGAACATGATGAAGAACGAGTAAAGCCCCGTCTTTTCCACAATAATGCCGTGCTCAGACAAGTACTTCGTTACAACGGCAGCAGGAATACCCGTCTCGGAGAAGTCGCCTTCCACGGACAAGCCCGGCGTCACGATCGTTCCCTTGATGGGATCGAGCATGTTGAAACCTTCTGCCACGGGACCGAACCCATGCCAGCTTTCGTTGGCGTGCAGCATCCAATCTTTTTGCGAGCCGAAGCCTTCGCTCGGAAGCTTTTCCGGCCCCCACACAGAGAACCACCAGTCGTCGTAGTTCTTACCGACTTCGCGCATTGCACGACGGAAATAAACAGCTTCAGCAATGGATTCTTCCACAAGGGCCTTGCCGGCACGGCCTTCCATCATAGCTGCGGCCACGTCGCAGCTTGCGATGATGGCGTACTGCGGCGACGTGGAGGTATGCATCATGAACGCTTCGTTGAAGCTCGAGCGATCCAGCTTTTCCGTTTCGGAATCCTGAATGCAAATTTGACTTGCCTGCGAAATGCCTGCCAGAAGCTTGTGCGTGGAGTGCGTCGCAAAAACCATGCTCTTTTTGGTGCGCGGCTTGTTGCGATCGATGGCGTGCATGTCACTGTAAAACGGCGAGAAAGCCGCATGCGGCAACCAAGCTTCGTCAAAATGCAGGATGTCGACCTTGCCGTCAAGCTTTTCCTTGATCACTTCGTCGTTGTAGACGATGCCGTCGTACGTCGACTGCGTGATCGTCATAATGCGCGGCTTGGCGTTCTTATTTGTGATCAACGGATTCTTGGCAATCTTTTCCTGAATCGTTTCCCAATCAAATTCGGAACGCGGGATCGGGCCGATGATTCCGTAATGGTTGCGCGTGGGCATCAGGAAGACGGGAATGGCTCCTGTCAAAGTGATTGCGTGCAGAATCGACTTGTGGCAGTTACGATCCACAATCACGATGTCTCCGGGAGCTACCGTGTAGTTCCAAACAATCTTATTGGACGTGGACGTACCGTTCGTCACAAAGAAAAGATTGTCACAGCCGAAGATTCGAGCTGCATTTTGTTCGGACTTTGCCACCGGGCCGGTGTGATCCAACAATTGGCCAAGTTCCTCCACGGCGTTGCAAACGTCAGCGCGAAGCATGTTTTCGCCGAAGAATTGGTGGAACATCTGTCCGACCGGACTCTTTAAGAATGCCACACCGCCAGAGTGCCCTGGACAGTGCCAGGAATAGGAACTGTCAGCCGCATAATGCGTCAATGCGCGGAAGAACGGCGGCGGCAGGCTTTCGAGATATTGACGCGCCTCGCGCACGATGTAGCGCGCCACGAACTCGGGTGTATCTTCGAACATGTGAATGAAGCCGTGCAGTTCGCGCAGCACGTCGTTCGGAATCGAAGGCGCCGTCTTCGTTTCACCGTAAAGAAAAATCGGCACATCCGGATTCGAACTTCTGACCTGGTGAACAAAAGCGCGCAATTCGGCAATGGCTTCGTTTTCCTCGCCCGTGTCAGAGAAATCGTCGTCGTCAAGACTCACGATGAATGCGGACGTGCGGCTTGCCTGACGCGCGAGACTCGAGAGATCGGAAAATGTGGTAACGGCGCTAACCTCCTGTCCCTGCGCCTCGATGGCTTGTGCAAGGTCTCGAATGCCAAGACCGGAAACGTTTTCCGAATGGTAATCCTCGTCTATGATGACGATCGGGAAATGGTATTTCATAGTTGGAAACGCAAAGGAAGAAGCCTCCCGCCAGAAGTCACCTCCGGCAGGAGATCGCTGTTAATGAAAATGGGGGGCTTACTGCGAAGAAAAATCAAGATCTTTCGCAGGCAGTGCAAGTATATCGGGATTGCACTCTGATTTGGAGTCGTTTGAGCGAATCCTTAGTGTCAGGTTGACATAATCTCATTTATCATATCTACATATTTAGATCATTTCAGCTACTTTTCAATATAACATTTGCCCTTGTCTCATATTTCAAAATGATAAAGTTTTGTTACCTCTGCCAAACGCCACTCACAAATAAAAATTCTTCACTCGAACATATCATTCCAAACGCCTTAGGTGGAAAATTAAAAGCTTCAATTTTATGTAAAAAATGCAACAATGACTCAGGTTCATCTTGCGATAATTCACTCGCAAAATCTTTATCCCCTTTCTCAAACATGATCAACCACTCCAGAGATCATGGCAAAGTTCAACCTGAGGAAGTCACGGTCGATGGGGTTTCTACAAAAATCCTCCCAGGAGGGCAAGGTTTTCTCTCAAAAATATCTTTTGACAAAGAGACTAACACTTATAAAATATTCGGAAGCAAAAATATTGAAGCTAAGGCAAAAGGACTTTACCGGAAACTTCACAAAAGACACAAAATCACTACAGAGCACTACGAAAAAATTACATCTTCCTTATCTGAAAATATTAAAACGGTTCAAAACCCAATCGTAAAATTCTCAGTAACTTTCGAAAATATTTGGTTAGGAGTATTAAAAATAGCAATAAACTTTGCTATCTACAACCATATTTCTCCAACGCATATCCAAGAAGCCATTAACATCCTTCAAAAGAAAGACCAGAAACTGGCACACCAAGTCTCCACCTATTATTACACAGACGCAGTCCACCCTGTCAGGAAAGGGAGCATCTTTCATTCATTAGCCCTTATCGGGACACCTGATGAAAAAATTCTGTATTGCCTAATATCTCTCTACGGGATCTTACAAACCGTTGTCATTTTATCGACAAATTACAAAGGTCCCACACTAAAGAAAATCTATGTTTATGACACATGGAATGAAGAGGAATATCTCCCTCCTGACACACCCTTTCCAAATTTCGCAAGAGAGCAAATGACAAATTTATTCTCACCAGAAAAAAGTATTGAAATTTCCCCTTTAGAAATTTGCCTGGATAGATTTCTTTCTCACTTCATTCGCCACACGAACGATCTATCCAATGAAATCATTGAAGATCTTGTTCAGTTTTTGATAAAAGAAACAACAAAAGAAGCAATTGAAAATACAAAAATATTTACACAGCCAGAGCTGTCCGACTTTATTTACGAGAAATTACTAGAATATAAAAACAGCCACATACACAAGTTAAAGCTAATCAAAAATATCAACCTTAAAAAGTCAATTGAAAAAATTCCCCATGAATTCTATGATCTGTATTTGAATGAAAAAGCAAAACATCATATATGCACTAAAGCAATCAACTTCATAACAGAAAAAACCTTCACACCTAACATACCTAACAGTTATTTTTTTAGCACTATTTTTTACACTGATCTCTTATCATATATTGTGAAGGATACTGTTCATCTCCCTTTCTCTGAAAAAATTGTACAATTAGCCACCTTAGACAACATAAAACAGTTAACCTCCCACCTTCAGTCCGATTATTTCTTCCAATCGAGAACTTACGTCGTCTCTGGTCTGCCTCCGGGATTTTGTGAATTTTTTCAGCAAAAACAACGGCCTTCAACAGACATAACAAATAAGGACTCTCGCCAATGACGCCTCAGCACGTTACTCCGAACGCCGTTTCACACGCCGGTCGTCTCTTTATGATCACGGCCCCTTCAGGAGCCGGAAAAAGCTCGCTGGTCAAAGCGCTTTTGGAGCACGACCCGGAAATTGAACTGTCAATTTCTCACACCACGCGTGCACCTCGTCCGGGTGAAGTGAACGGTCGCGAGTACCACTTTATTTCCGTCAATGAATTTGAAGAACGCAAGGCTCGCGGCGAATTTTTGGAATCCGCCCTTGTGCACGGCAACTATTACGGCACAAGCCGCGTTTGGATCGAACAACGCATGGCCGCGGGTAAGGACGTTTTGCTTGAAATTGATTGGCAGGGGGCCCGTCAGGTACGTTCTCAATTTGACGGAACAGTGGGCATTTTCATTTTGCCGCCCTCAATTGACGCTCTCGAAGCACGACTGCACAAACGCGGCACCGACAGCGAAGCAACCATCACGCGTCGTCTGATGGGCGCCGGCGCAGAAATCGCCCACGCTCCCGAATTTGAGTTCGTTATAATTAACGACAGCTTTGACGTTGCTTTGTCGCAACTGATCTCCGTAGTGACAGCCTCGCGCCTGAACTTCCAAAATCAGGCCGCGCGCCATCGCGAACAATTCATCTCGCTCGGTGTTCCTGTCTGATCTCTACCCCACTGCAACGATTTCCTATTTTTACAGAAGAAAAATGGCACGTATTACTGTTGAAGATTGCTTGAAAAAGATTCCGAACCGTTTTGAGATGGTTCTGTGCGCGGCATATCGCGCCCGTCAGCTCAATGACGGTCACGCACCGCGCGTGGATGCAAAGGATAAGAACACCGTGATCGCTCTGCGCGAAATTGCGCAGGGTAGTGTGTCGCGTGAAATGCTCGAACGCGTTTCTTAACATCTTGCATCGACTTGGCAACGGACAACCGTTGCGTTGCCCACAAGCGAATCAAAGCGCTGCCTATCCGATAAAACAAAACAGGCGGCGCTTTTTTGTTTTCAATTACTTTCCGGAATAGGTCCTATGCTGTTTACCGCCCCTCAAACAGCCCCGGCTGCACCGCTCCCCGGCATCATTCGCCCCCAGCATCCTCATGCAGGTCAATCTAACGAAGACGACTACGATGCCGCCTACCTGGATGCCCGCGCTGACGACATTGTCGGTCAAGAAGCCGATCTCCCGCTCTTTTCTCCCGTAGAAAAAGTAACCAAAGTCGTTACCTCTTCCGAACTGCTCGCCCGTTGCAGCCAGTTTCTTTCCAAAGCCGACGTTGAGCGCGTGCGTCAAGCGTTTATGTATGCCGATGATGCGCATCTGGGGCAATTCCGCAAATCGGGCGAACCATACATCACGCATCCCCTTGCCGTTGCAAACATTTTGGCGGAGTGGAGACTGGACTCAACAACGATCTGTGCGGGTTTGATGCATGACGTGCTTGAAGATACGCCGGTAGCCAAGATTGAAATGGTCGAGCGCTTCGGCGTGGAAGTCGCCGAACTTGTTGACGGTGTAAGCAAACTCGATAAGCTCCGTTTCTCGTCCAACGAAATCGCTCAGGCTGAGAGCTTTCGCAAGATGCTTCTTGCCATGAGTCGCGACGTACGTGTGATTTTCGTGAAGCTTGCCGACCGTTTGCACAACCTTCGTACGCTCGGGGTGATGCGTCCGGAAAAACGTCGCCGAATTGCAAAGGAAACACTTGAAATTTACGTGCCGATCGCGCACCGCTTGGGGCTCAACACCGTTTTCCGTGAACTGCAGGAACTGTCTTTCTTCAATCACTATCCCCGTCGCTACGCTATTCTGCGCGAAAACGTGATTCTTACGCGTGGGAACCGTAAAGCTGTCTTGGAACGAATTCTGCGTGAGACGCGTTCAGCTTTGCCCAAGTGCGGCATCATTGCCCAAGTTCAAGGACGTGACAAGACCATCTACGGTATATACAACCGCATGCGTGATACGCATGCTTCCTTTTCTGACGTTTTGGATATCTACGGCTTTCGCGTGATCGTGCGCACGCGTGAAGAGTGCTACCTCACGCTATGCGCCCTGCATCAGCTCTATAAGCCCGTTCATAACCGCTTTAAAGACTTTATCGCCATCCCCAAGGCAAACGGCTACAGAAGTTTGCACACCACCGTTATCGGCCCCTACGGCACCCCCGTCGAGTATCAGATCCGAACCGAAGAAATGCACCGCATTGACGAAATGGGCATTCTCTCGCATTGGATCTACAACGACAGCATGGACACGAGCGGCATTCAGAACATGGTGAAGTCATGGCTGCAAAGCTTGATGGAAATCCAGCGTACTAGTGCCGACAGCAGCGAATTCCTTGAGAACATCAAAATCGACCTCTTCCCGGATCGCGTCTATGTCTTTACGCCGAGAAGTAAGATCGTAAGCCTCCCGCAAGGTTCTTGTCCGGTCGATTTTGCCTATCAAATCCACACCGATGTCGGCAATAAGGCCATCGGCTGCCGCATTAACGGCGAGAACCAACCTTTATCCACGCCGCTTAAAAACGGCGATATGGTCGAAATCATCACTGCTCCGGATGCCGAACCGGATCCGCAATGGATCAGCTTCGTGCGCAGCGGCAAGGCCCGCGCCGAAGTTCGTCAATACCTTCGCACACGCAATCCAGAGGAATCCGAAGCACTGGGGCGCAAAGTACTCGCAAAGGCCGCTCAAGAAGCTCAGCTCAACCTTCAGGCCGTACCCGAACCCATCTGGCACGAAGTGCTGCGTGACGCCTCTATTGGAACGCGCGAACAGCTCTACATGGATATCGGTCTGGGGCATATGCCAGCTGCCGGCATCATCGGGCAAATCAAGACATTGCTTCAGGTGAAAAAGCCGGAGCATCCGGCCGGAGAAGCCGCGGTCAGCATTCGCGGCACTGAAGGCATGGCGGTACAGTTGGCAACATGTTGCCATCCGGTTCCGGGCGACAATATCTGGGGCTTCATGCGCAAAGGTCACGGTCTGTCTGTGCACCGAGCCGACTGCGAACATGTCGCTCGTGGCCGTCAAAATGCTCCTCAACGTTGGATGTCGTTGGCGTGGCAGTCTGACAGTGCCGAAGAAGCTCGCTTCTTTGTTCCGTTGGATCTGGAAATCACGGATGACCGTGCCACACTTGCCTCGGTTGCAACGGAGCTCAGTTCCGCAGGCTCCGCCATCGTAGGTGTCAATGTTGAACCCAATAAGGAAGGCAAAGACTCTCTGAATTTGATGATTCAGGTTCGTAGCCGTCTGCATCTGATGCACATCATGCGAGCGCTAAAACGTATACCGACCGTGCTTAACGTGGCGCGTCGCCTCGACGGTGACAAGAGAATTTTTCTGCCGTCGGAGGATCGATAAGTGTGACGAGGGCTCCCGCGGGAGCCCTCTATTTTGCAGTTAGATTTTGCCACCGTAGTTTTTCTAGTAGTAGTAGCGCACGTACTTGGACATCGTGTAAAAGCAGTGGTTCATTGAAAAGATAAAGCCCAGTTTTCCATCCATAAAACCACGGTTAATCACGTAAACCTTAAAGAAAGCCCACAAAGGTCTCAGCAAAATATCACTGACAAAATTGCAGTGTTTGCCTTCCGACAGATACTTGTCTGCTGACAATCGGCTGTAGAGTTCGATCTTCCGGTAGTACGAATCCCATGAAGCATAGGGGAAGTGCTTTAATCTTCCCTCTAACTTTTCCTCGTCAAAAGGTGTCACGACAGCTTCATGCACCTTGCCGACCGAATGAGCCCCTTCTCGAGGAAGGAGTCGTAGAACCCAATCCGGCCGAAGGCAACCGTGTTTCACGTCTGCGGATGTGAAATGATTTTCTCGCTGGATTAGGTAGGCTCGTTTCGGCTTTACACCAGTGACCACATCTCGTATGGATGCACGAAGTGTCGGCGTCACACGTTCGTCTGCATCAACTAAAAAGATCCATGGACACGTTGCCTTTTGAATTCCAAACGTCTTCTGAGCCCCCCAGTCACCATTAAGAGACTGATGAAACACTTTGGCACCCATTCTCAGACGCAAGCGTAAATTTTCACTTTGACGCAACGAGATCTTTCCACCTAAAAATAGGAAAGATCAAATGACGAAAAA
>ERZ791626.1923-NODE-1923-length-12193-cov-5.032130_pt1 | contig 12193 bp, 8 predicted proteins | sample MGYA00510266_ERZ791626 | MGnify/ENA primary metagenome ERZ791626 (study PRJEB30046, sample SAMN00715208) | human gut metagenome | study: EMG produced TPA metagenomics assembly of the A metagenome-wide association study of gut microbiota in type 2...
GGGCCGCTTTCATGGCATCATGAATCGCTGCATCATTCATGATCAGTTCCTCCTTCTCCTCTGAATTCAGTTTTAAAGAGAATATCAAATTCCATACTTCTTATACAATTCATTGCGGAATGCCTCATCCTGTACTGCACGCCGGGCGTCGTCCAGTTTATGTTCGTCCATCAGGTATTGCATCAATGTACTAAGCCGTTTCTCTCCCTTTTCAAAACCATCTTCAAAGGCTTCTCTGGTATTTGTATTGTAATCTATGATGGCCATTTCCCGGTTAATATATGCTCTTCGTTCTGCTGTATTCTGCATGAATTCCCGGGCCGCTTTCATGGCATCATGAATCGCTGCATCATTCATGATCAGTTCCTCCTTTTCCTCTGCATTCAGTTTGTTGGCAAAGAATGCCAGCCACCTCTCCATCTTCGTCATCTTCCGCACCGGTTTTACTGGCAGTCTGACAAATTTGGGGATTTCCAGAAAATGCAATATCAAATCCTTGTTCAGCCGGTCGCCCGTCTGTATATTATACACGCTCCACAGCGAATGAGCCTCTTCTTTTCTATGTTATTATATCATGAAAAAAACAAAAAAAGGTCCAAACAACTGCGCCAAAAAGCGCTAATCGTGTGAACCTGAAGTTCCATACCATCAAGCCTTACATTTCTAGATTATCATCAATTACTGCATATCACCTTCACCCATTCCTTATAATGTATAACATTGGCTTCACTTATATCATAACAAAAATGGAACATATGTGCAATATAACAATACACCTTATCCTCAAAGTACGATAAGGTGTATTGTTATATCACTTATATTTTACTTTCCACCGGAATTTCTTTACGCTGATTAACCTGTTTTAATCCCAAAGTAATTAACGTCGATGCTATCAGGAATCCTGCAATCAAGTAAAAGCCATACTGATTACTTCCCGTTGCAGCCCGTAACGCGCCAATACCCACAGGGCCGACAAATCCGCCTAAATTAGCAATAGAATTAATAGCTGCCATCGCAATTGCAGCAAACTCACCTGAAAAGATCATAGACGTCATCGCCCAGAAGGCACCATAGATACTGTAGGCTCCGCAAAATACGATAGTCAGGAATATAAAGGCCATTACCGGACTACTAGTAAATCCCAATCCAATAACACCTATTCCGCAAAGGAAAACGGAAGTAGCAACATGAAGATATCGTTCACCAGTCCTATCAGAATGGCGGCTCCAGAAAATCATAAAGAACGAAGCAATAATCAATGGAACGGCGTTGAAAACACCAATTTCGAAATTAGACAATCCCACCGTTAATTGCTTAATTAACGTCGGTGCAAAAAAGCTTACGCCGTAAAAGGCACAGGTCTTGCTGAAATATATGATTGCCAAAAGCCATACGGTTCCACCAGTAAGAGCCTTCCATTTGGACTGTTTATGCTTTTTAGCCACCATTGCATGTTCTTCTTCAATCGTCTGTTCCAGCCAATTTGCTTCATCTTTAGCCAGCCATTTAGCATCAGACGGCTTGTTGGGCAAAATAAACCAGGTAATAATGCCTGCGAAAAATGTCGGAAGACCTTCCAGTAAAAACAGCCATCTCCAACTTTGTAATCCTAAAACATGCACGTGATCCAGGATAAGTCCGGATAATGGTGCTCCAATAACAGCAGAAAGTGGCAATGCCAGCATAAACAGGGTAACTACTTTAGCCCGGTCTTTTGCGGGGAACCAATATGTCATGTATAACATGACTCCGGGATAAAAGCCGGCTTCCATCACACCCAATAAAAAGCGGATGATGTATAAATGAGTTGCCGTCTGAATACAGCCACATAATGCGGAAACCAGTCCCCAGGTTATCAAAATCCGCCCGATCCATTTTCTGGCTCCTACCTTGGTCATAATGATATTACTAGGAACTTCAAAGAGGAAGTAGCCTATAAAGAAGATTCCTGCAACCAGCCCATATTCAGCAGCAGAAATACCTAGATCTGCATTCATTGTCAACGCAGCATAACCGACGTTTACCCGATCAAGTAAACAGAAGAAATATAAGATAAGCAGAAAGGGTATCAAACGTACTTTTACTTTACCCATTGTTTGTTTTTCTATTGCTTCCGTTGCCATAACAAGCCTCCTACGTCAAAACAATCCCAATTATTTCCCTTCTTCCCGCACTTTATCCCAAAGCACAGCGACATCCTGCCAGTTTTCCGGACGTTTTTCATTGAAATATGTGTGTGCATCGAGGTCACGGAACCATTCCAGTCGTTTTTCTGTAGCCTGTGTCATAATCGGTGCTACACCGATGTCTTCCAGCATCTTCATCACGTCGCTCATTTCATGGGCCTGTCTGGCTCCATGCCATGCACTGGCTACGACCAGGTAATTGTTATTAAAAGCGAACGATTTCCCATCCAGTGTATTACCAATCGAATCAATTACCAGTTTATCTACGCCCAGCACGTTGGCAGCTTCCAGCATTTCCGCTCCCAGTGCCGCAATGCCTTTCATATAGATACTGCGAACAAATTTTACTGCGATGGCATCACCAGGTTTTTCCGTAATCTGTTTGATATTCATGCCATACGGCACTAACGCATCGATAAAAGGCTGACAGTTTGCGCCCGAGACCAGAATAGGTACTTTATAATGAGCCTGACTCAGGCTGGCCATAAGCGCCCCGTCAATGAAATTCCCACCTTTTTCACTGATCAACTCATTTTCTGCCCGTTTGACGCTGGGGAGACTGGTCGATAAATCGACGAGAAGTTTCCCTGGTGTTACACTGTCCAGCAAACCTTTCGTCGTATCCAGTGCAAATGCACCGGGTACGACCATCAGGATCATATCGCATTTTTTTACCACATCATTACCAGAATCCAAAAGGGTTACCCCTGCTTTTTCTGCCTTATCTTTTACAATATGTCCCTTTTCCGGATGATTCTGCATTACATCATACGCGTAAATTTCTTTTAATCCCTGTCCTACCAGGCCACTACTGATTTCGTATCCTACTTCACCAAACCCAATGAATCCTAATTTCATGATATTCCTGCCTCCGTCTATCGATAAATTATTCCACGATCTCTGCACCGATTTCTTTGATTTTATCTGCCACCCAGGGACGGATATAGGTGCCATCTTCTACGATGTGTTTCATAATCCCTGCTTCTTTTTCCATGACCTTCCGCGTCGCCGCTGCAATATCTGCCGCTTCTTCCGGTTTGATGACGACGATACCATCACCGTCACCGACGATGATATCACCGGGGCGGACGACTTTTCCTCCAAAGGAAATGACCGTATTGATTTCTCCCGGGCCATTTTTATACGGGCCATTGGGAATCGCTGCTTTAGCGTATACAGGGAAATCCATGGCCGCTATTTCATCGGAATCACGGATAGCTCCATCTACGATGACACCGGCCAGGCCCCGTTTCTGACAATAGGTAATCATCAACTCCCCAAAGATAGCACGGTTCGCATCGCCGCCGGCATCAATGACGATGACATCGCCCGGCTGTGCCATATCCATAGCAGCATGGAACATCAGATTATCCCCTTCCGGTACTTTAACGGTAAACGCCGTTCCCAGCAAAGGAGCCTTATTCAACGGACAGATATCCGACCGAACGGCTGCCGTGCGGTTCATGCAGTCATCAATATTGGCTACAGGCATTCCCTTGAACGCTTCTACTAATGCTCTATCGGGTCTTTTAATCGTTTTTATAATTTTGCATCCTACACTCATTCTTCTCTTTCCGCCTTTCATGTATATAAATGATAGTATCCATGTTTAATGCTTTACCGGTATAAGCTTCATGTCTTGATATCATTTTATATCCAGATTATAATAAAGTAAAATGAATAAATAAGTAATTAATAATCAATTATTTTCATATTTACTGAAAGGAGTACCTCACATGCACATACACGATATTGAAGCCTTCCTGACCGTCGTTCAGACCCGCAATATCAGCCGGGCCGCAGAACAGCTCTACGTATCCCAGACGGCCATCACTCACCGTCTGCAGAATCTGGAAGCCGAGCTGGGCGTCACACTGCTGGAGCGGGGCCGGGGCATCAAAGAAATTTCACTGACTCCTTCAGGACAGGATTTTATGCCTATCGCCCACCGTTGGGCAGCTTTATGGAAAGAGCTGGATCACTTCAAAGAAGAAGGAGAAAAACTTTCCCTTTCCTTTGGGTCTGTCCAATATCTGAACGACTTCATCTTTCCGCCATTATTCCAAAAATTGCTGAATCATCAGCCAAAAATTCATTTATCCCTGCACACCGAACATACGGCAGAATTATACCCTCTGCTTGAACGCAGGGAAATCGACGTAGCCATCGCCTGGCGGAACATCAAATATCCTGATATACTCTGCACCCCCTGGAAAAAAACGCCTTTAGTCGTACTAAAATCCAGTACCGCATCAGACAAAGGGATTTCTACCATCGACAATACCACGTTGGATCCCCAGGACGAAATCTACGTCCCCTGGACACCCGAATTCAAGAACTGGCATGACGACCACTGGCCCGGCGACATTTACAGCAGCCCTACATTCCTTACTGGCTCACCACTCGCACTTCAGGTATTAAAAAACAGCAGCCGTTGGTCTATCGTGCCCTTGGGAATGGCACAGTATGCTTTTTCACTGGGTGGATTCATATATTCTTATTTATCCGATCCCCCCGCTCCCCTGACTGCCTATATTATCCAGCACAAAAAGCCCCGTCCCACTACGCAGAGGTCCCTTTCTATTTTTTTCAAATATTTGCAGGAACTATCACTAAATATTGACAGACAGGCATTAGCTTATAAAGTGTAACACATTGTTTACAATACGCCGGCAGGGCTTTACATTAAATCCGGCTTATTGGTATAATATATGCATAATACTCATAATTATGAAAAGAAGGTCGTACCTATGCATTCTTCATCTCTGGCAGTCGGTCTCCTTCTTCTTGCCCTGCTGCCATCCATTTTCGTCCAATACAGAGTCTTTGTCCCACTCCTGGCACCCTGTGAATCACGCCGTCTGGCAAAGGCATTTATCCTGACGTATGCCGCCATTGTGCTGTGTGTGGTCTTTGTGTTTTCACAAGGCATTGTAGGCGTCGCCTGGATTTCATTCAAAGACACCATTTCCCTTCACGCCATCCCGTATCTTCTTCTCGGGCTGCTGTATATGCCGGCATACCGGCTGCAGTATGTATTCGTTCTGGGAATGCAGGGCCTGTGTATCGTGGCCCTTCTTACGTTCATCATGAATCTAGACCTTCTCATCATTCCCAGCAGCCAGTTTTTCTATTATATAGTCCCGTTTCTCCTGGCATACATGGTGTCCTATATCATGCTTGTGCCACTGCTGTTGAAATTTTTCCGTTCCTTGTTCATCACCTATCATATGGTCGATATGCTTTCATTCTGGAAATACGCAGCCTGGCTTCCCGTTTCTCTGATTCTGTATTCCGCTGTTCTGGCCCATACCAACGAACCAATAGCCCGCGAATACCTCATCCCGCGCGTACTGCAGGCCCTGTTTGGGATTTGTATTGCCATTACGATGTATCTGGGCACGCGTAAAATGCATTATGCCATCGAACTCAAGCGTGAAAATGCGGCTTTGCTGACACAAATGGAAATGTTTGCCGACTACACGAAGATGCTTCAGTCCTCCCAGCGGCGTATGTCCATATACCGCCATGACACACGGCACCAGCTGCGCCTTCTGTCTAAATTGATTCAGGAAAAGGACGATACGGCTTCACTGGCCTTACTGGAAACGCTCACACAGGAACTGGCCCAGACCCGGCCCTATCACTGGGGGAAAAACATCTGTATCCGGAAGACATTGCTCCCACTCATAGAGAAAGCCCGTGAAGACGGTATTTCCGTCATGGCCGACCTCTCGCTGGCACCGCATCTTCCCTTTGAACAGGAACTGGCCCAGGCTGCAGCCCGGCTGGTAGGAGCCGCGATTACCGTTAGTCTTACTCAGGATAAAACCAGGCGATCTATCACGGTAATAGCCCGTCAGACCGATACGACAGTCATGCTGCTCGTTGGCCACCGCCAGACCGCCCCGGTAACGGTGGATGCCGAAGGTCGTCCCCAGGATGGTCCGTACGCTGAGGTCATACCGGTGCTGCGTCAATTTATGATGCGCCATCAGGGAGTCGGTCAGTATACCTGCAAAAAGGGCTGGATTGTCGCCAACCTGCGTATTCCCTGCAAGGGAGGTGCTGCCGTATGATGGGGATATTCGTCACTACCTGCCTGCTCACCCTGTCCATCGTGCCGCCGGCTTATCTGCAGTATGCTTCTTTTGCCCCGTTTATCCCGGAAAAGCAAAAAAAATGGACCGTCGCCGGATACGTCGTCTGTTTCATGACAGAAACGCTAGTCCTGCTCTACCTCTTTCTCAGCGGGCAGTGTTCCCACTCCATTTTCATGTTCAAAAAGCTATATTCCCTGTTGTGGACTCCTTATTTTATCTGGGCCATCACTATAATCCGTCCGTATTTTTTCCGGCATATCTACGTCTTTGCCCTGCGCACCATATTTATGCTGATGCTCCACACCCTCATCTATTATTTGTTTTATGTATTCATCCAGCTGGGTATGTTTACCAACAGCAATACTCTCATACATTATTCACTTGAATTATTCATCTATACCATCAGTTATATCCTCTGTCTTCCGGTCCTTATCCGGTATTTCAACGATATATTCCGCAATGACCATGCTCTGAGCACGAGAGGTTACTGGAAATATATCTGTGTCCTTCCCTGCCTGCTCCTGGCGGAATCACTATTTTTCGTCACCCAGTCTGTCCCCAATGTAATCTATTTTGAAATGCTGGTACCACGAATCATCATTTCCTGCGCTACCCTGCTCATCGCCCTGAGTGTACGGGCCGGTATCAATCAGGCCGATGCCATTTACCTGACCTACGAGCGCAATGACGCCCTGGCCGCCCAGATCCAGTCCAGCCAGAATTACGCCCAATCCCTGAATGAATCACAGACGTTGATGGAGCAATTTTACGAAAAAAGACGGGAATATTTACAGAAATTGACGAAGCTCATATCAGATCACGACTATGATAAAGCCCTGGCCCTGATTGAACACATCGGGCTAAAGCTCAATCAGACCAAACGTCAGGAATATTGTAAAAACACCGTCGTCAATGCCGCCCTTACGACGTATCTCAGCGCGGCTATACGCAAAGGCATTGCCGTCACGGCCCAGGCCGATATCCCGGACTGCAGTCCGGCGTTCAGCACGGACCTGTCCATGGTCTTTTCCAATCTCATCGAAAACGCCGTCCATGCCAGTGAAAAACAGGCAGAAAGCAGGCGTGTCCTGACTCTTCTCGTCGTCCGTCAGGAAGATATGCTGAACATTCTCATAAAGAACCGCTTCGATGGCACGGTCACATTCAACGAAGACGGCCTGCCAACGACCGATGCCCCGGGCCACGGCATCGGCATGAAATCCCTGGCCCGTTTCCGGGATGAATACCATGCCAACGTCATCTGTACCTGCGAAAAAGGCTGGTTCAGCACCTACATCCGACTGGCACTTCCGGCAACATAAAATCTTCTAAAAAACAACAAACAGTCTGTCGCAACGTAAGCTATAAAAGCTATTTTGCGATAGCCTGTTTTAGTTTGCCCTGGATCATCGCTTAGCAGAGTTGACAATACTTTACTTGACAACAAAACTGCCGCATCCTGAATGAGATTCAGGATGCGGCAGTTCGTCATGCCTTCTGCTGCTACCTCTGACGATGCAGGGATTCAGCGTTCGTTATGCTTTGTTCTGGGCAGCCATAGCTTTCAGTTCCGGTTTAAATTCTTCTACCAGTTTCGCTTCTGCTTTGGCGCCTTTCTGCAGGGCTTTGTAAATGATTTCTGCCATTTCATAGCGGGTCATGGTACGTTCGCCATGATACTTGCCATCTTCATACCCCTGGATGATGCCGTTGCCAGCCAGGCGGGATACGGCTTCATATGCCCAGTGATTAGCCGGTACATCGGGGAATTCTTTGGACATGTTCGGATTGAGGACGGACAGGAGGGCATCCATCTGATTCTGCAGGGTATTGACCTGGGATTCGAGATTCTTGACGTATTTTGCGCTTTCCGCCATCTGTTTATTCCGTGCTTTGTTGCCGCCGCGGCCGATGCGGACCGATACGCCGCCGCCGATCATGTTGTCATCCGAGCCGACCGTACCGGACAGGTTGACCATGACGTCTTCATTGGGGCGATAGAAGAGGCCCAGAGCCGTAGCCGTTTCGTTCTTGTAATTACCGACGGCTGCTGCGACATTGAACTTGGAATCGGCGTCAAATTCGAGAGGATGGAGGTTGGCCATAGCTGCTGCGTTGGCACCGACTTCGTTGATGCGGCTGTCCATCTTGCTGACGCGGCGGTTGGTTTCATAGAGCTGTGATCCATTGACCGCATCCAGGCTGTTGGCCGAAAGTTCTCCCGCTGCCACGTTGGTAATCTTCTGATTATTGGCGTTAATGCCGTTATCATCAATATAGGTCTTGTCGCCGACTTTGTACGAAGAAGCTGTCATGCTACCCGATACGCTGGCATTGCCGCCTACGCTGAGGTCTTTGGCAACGGTGACGCTATCCTGGAAGTTCGCGGCTCCTGCTACATCGAGGGTGCCATCAATAGTTGCATTGTTGGTCACATGCAGGTCTTTCGTAGTGGTCGTGCCACCGACCGTGAGGTCTTTCATGACTTCGGCATAATCCATAGTCGCTTTGCCCGTTTCAAGGGTATTGCCGGAAATGGTCGTCTTCGTAATCGAACCGTCGCCGATTGCCGTGTTGTGGTCCGTATTTTCGAAAGTCGTGCCATCCGTCGTCGTAGTCACGGTAGTCTTACCTACGACATCCTGAATCTGAGTGCCAGCCGTATTGGTAATGGATTCTTCCGCCGTATTCACCAGATTCTTGGCATCGTTGGTAATGGTCCCCTGTTTTGCCGTATTGGTGATATCCGTGTTCCCCTGGCTTACGCTGGTGCTGGAAGTACCAGCGATTGTGCTAACGGTCGTATTGACAAATCCGTTGTCGGCATCTTTCAGGATATCGATGATGCTGCCGCTGACCAGTTTTTCCGTCGAGGTCGTTGCCGTCTTAACAGCGGCATTGTACTGTGTGTCGCTGGCTTTAATCAGCTGTTCCGATTTGTCTACGGTGTTGTTGGTATTGTTGGACTTGGTCCCGTCGGTGATGGAGGAAGCCAGGCTCGTAGCATTCTGGTTCACAACGGTGGTGTTGGTGCCGTCTGTTACAGAGGAAGCAATCTGGTCGGCCTTTTGCAGGTCGTTGGATGTATTGGTTCCGTCCGTAATGTTGGTATTAGTCTGGCCGGCAATGGTGTCGATAGTGGTCTTCTTGTCCCCATCGGTGAGCTGGGATTTTTCTTCTGCTGCACCGCGGAGATAGGAAGCGGTCTTGCCATCGGCCTGGCTCATTTCTTCTTTAGTCTGATAGGACAGCTGGGTAGAAGTGTTGGAGCCGGCATCGTTGGAAACCTTGTTCACGATGGAGCTGGAAGCATCCGTTTCCACATCGATAGCCTTGTTGGTAATCTTGTTCTTCGCTTCGTTGGTAATGTTTTCTGCTGTCAGGCTGCTGTCACCAGTTACCGTCGTAGTCTGGTTTCCGCCTACCGTAGTGCTAAGGTTGGCTTTGTAGTCTTCCGTTACATCACCGGTCACCGTGGTAGTCTGGCTGCCGCCGATAGTGTTGACCTGGTCACCAGTGATGCTATTGGTCTGCTTGCCGGTTACTGTCGTGCTCTGGTCGCCATTGACTTTCGTAGTCTGGCTGCCATAGGTTTCCGTCACAGCGCCTTTGACGCTTTCCGTCTTGCTGCCACTGATGGTATTGGTCTGGTTGCCAGTTACCACATTTTCCTGATTGCCGCCCACATGGGTGCTCTGGTCACCGTCAACTGTAGTTGCCTGGCTGCCATATTTTTCCGTGACACTGCCTTTGACCGTTTCCGTCTTGCTTCCGCTTACGGTATTCTGCTGGTTGCCAGCTACGATATTGGTCTGGTTGCCACCTACAGAAGTCTTCTGGTCTGTCTTAACGTTGGTAACCTGGGCGTTGAAGTTTTCCGTTTCCGTTCCTTTTACACTGACCGTACGGTCGCCGGACACGGTATTGGTCTGGTTGCCTGCTACATAATGGGTTTCATTGCCGCCCACCTTGGTATCCAGGTCGGACTTGTAGTCTTCCGTGACCTTGCCGGTAACGGTAGTTGTCATATTACCGCCAACAGTGGTCGTCAGATTCCGATCTACTGTGTTTGTCATGTCTTCTGTAGCATGATTGACCAAATCTTTTGCCTCATTGGTGATAGTTCCATTAGAAGCGGTATTGGTGATGTTTTCACTCGCCGTATTAGTGATATTCTTAGCATTAGTAGAAGCTGTTTCACTGGCGATAGTTGCTACGTTTTTACCTTGGTTGGTAAGTGTTTCGGCCGCAATATTGGTGATATTGTTGGATGCATTGTTGGTAATATCCTTTGCCGTATTGGTCAAGGCTTCTGTTGCTGTATTGCTGATATTCTTAGCCGAGCTGGTCATATCACCAGTGACCGTATTCGTTAGATTACCACCAACAACATTGGTCATATTTTCTGTAGTCGTATTCGCAATATTCTTGGCGTTGTTGGCTAAGGTGCCATTCAGTGCATTATTCGTGATATCCCCGTTAGTAGCTGTATTTGTAATGCTGTTTCCTGCTGTATTAGTAATGCTTTCAGAAACACTGTTCGAGAGGTTTTTAGCATTGTTGGCAATAGTACCCTGTTCAGCCGTATTGGTGATATCCGTCGTAGTCTGGGTGGAAGAAGTCGTGTTGGTTCCATCGGTGACTTCGCTAGTAATGCCGTTGAGCTTCTGATCGATAGTGGAGAACGCACCATTTTGAGCGTTAATCTGGCTGAGAATCTGATCTACATTCTGCTTGAATGTAGATGTCTTGCCATCTTTATTCGTTACGACACTGCTGGATTCCGTTGCACTCTGAGTTGCCGTATTGGTGTTACTATCTTTATCCGTCAGTGTGCTCTGTGACTGAGTAGATGTCTGTGTAGACAGGTTGCTGTTCTTTTCAGAATCAATAACCTTGGACGTTACCTTGTTGCCTTCTACAGTGAGAGTGCTCTTCTTCCAGTTGCCATCTGCATCGGTAGATTTTGCCCATGTAGAAGTGCCGTTTTCATCATAATCAATGGCACTTTCTTTTTCACTGCCGTCTTTCGTGCTGGTAGCTTTTTTATAGGACGTGATTTCACCGGCTGCCACTTTCGTGCTGGCCGTTACGTTGTTGTCCCCTACAATACCGTTCTTAGTCAGGTCGATTTCATCCACATTCAGCTTGCCTTTGACCGTCAGGTCGCCGCCGATGGTGGCATCGCCGCTGGTGGTGATGGTTTCAGCGCTCAGGTTCTTCACACCGGTGAGGTTGCCATTCTGCATAGTTGCCGTGCCATCAGAGATGCTCTTACCCTGGATAGCACCGCCGGCGGTCAGGTCACCGGTAATGGTGGCACTACCTGCTGTCAGAGCGCCCTGGATGGAAGCGCTGGCCCCTGTAATGGCGCCGCCTGCGTGAATGTCACCCAATGCGGAGATGTTGCCTGTAGAAGTTACGGTGCCGCCGGTAATGGTACCGCTGGTATTGATGTTGCCATTGGTAATGGTAGCAATCCCATCGGTCAGTGTCTTGCCGGTTACTGTTCCGTTGCTCAAGGAAGCACCCTTACCGTCGGTTACTGTTTCGCCGGTGATAGTTGCCTTAGAAGTGACATTTCCATTTTCATCCACGGTGAAAGCCCCGTTGGCCCCTTTGATTTTGCCGTCAGCGCTCATAGCTGCCGCGGCTTCGCTATAGGTATCGCCGCCGGTGTAGACGCCGTCTTTATCTACGACCGTGCTGTTGGTGCCAACCTTGATTCCATTTTCGTTCAGGGTAATCTGGTTGTCATTACCCTTGTTCAGGATCATTTCATTGGCATCAGTCTTGGAGGTGGTCACATTGCCTTGAGCGTCAATGGTAGTGGTGTTCTTTTGCAACACATTGTCATCGCGCAGGCTCAGTCCGCTGTTGACGGCTTCCACCAGTTTGGTATCT
>ERZ791626.1928-NODE-1928-length-12162-cov-2.622450_pt1 | contig 12162 bp, 13 predicted proteins | sample MGYA00510266_ERZ791626 | MGnify/ENA primary metagenome ERZ791626 (study PRJEB30046, sample SAMN00715208) | human gut metagenome | study: EMG produced TPA metagenomics assembly of the A metagenome-wide association study of gut microbiota in type 2...
CTTCCAGCGTAGTCCCCTTGCGGTGCCCCAAAACGGTAACGGGCATCCCGTGGAACCGTGCGATCCCGCATAAAATGGCCGCATCCTCTTTGCATTGTCGGTCACCGCACTGCTCAAAAAAGTCGGTAAACAAGTTGTCGATCATTTCGGTTATATGCGGGCGGTCAGGGCGGCGGGCCAGAAAAACGCGGTCCTCCGGCGTCAGCGAGGTGCAGCGCTGTAAAAGCGTGTTTTCCTCTGCGGAAAGCTCAGCCAGTTCAGCCGCATGGGTGGTCGTGCTCGCCATTTCGGCGTCATCGGCACGGCTGCACAGCGCGTCGATCTGCGCGTCCAGCGGTTCCAACTGCTGCAAAACTTCTTTGATCATCTGCGCTTCCTCCCCTGCGTGTGGAGCTGTAAGATCCGCGTTAAGACCTCTTTCAACTCGGTGCGCGGTACGACCTGATCCACAAAACCGTGTTCCAGCTGGAACTCGCTGCGCTGGAATCCGGCAGGCAGCTTTTCGCCAATGGTCTGCTCAATGACCCGCGGACCTGCAAAGCCGATCAGCGCGCCAGGCTCTGCCAGCATGATGTCGCCAAGGCTTGCAAAGCTGGCCGTCACACCGCCGGTGGTGGGGTGGGTGAGCACACTGATGTACAACCCGCCCTTTGCCGAAAAGCGCTGGATGGCGGCACTGGTCTTTGCCATCTGCATCAGGGATAGAATGCCTTCCTGCATTCTTGCACCGCCGGAAGCGGTGAAGGCAATGACAGGGAGTTGCTTTTCGGTTGCCCGTTCAAAAGCACGGGTAATTTTTTCGCCGACTGCACTGCCCATAGATGCCATCATAAAATGGGAATCCATAATAATGATGACTGCACGAGAACCTTGAATGGTGCATTCTCCAGTGAGAACGGCATCTTTCAAACCTGTCTTTTCCTGTAACTGTGTGACTTTTTCCGCATAGTTCGGGAAAGAGAGGGGGTCTAAGCTTTCCAGTTCTGCATCATATTCCACAAAGCTGTTCGCATCTGCGGTAATTTGCAGCCGTTCCTTTGCCGTCAGTCGGGCATGATATCGGCAATTCGGGCAGACCTTTCCGGCCTCCTGAAAGACCGTCAGCAGAACGGTATGCTGGCAGCGTGGGCATTTGAAGGTTGGCTGCTCGTGAGCATGAGCCCCTTCTTCACCATAAAACCGTTTGGTTACGGTTTTGAATAAATCATCTAACATGTTTTCTACCACCATCGGATCAGCCGCCTGACGGCAAGGCTGGTTTTGTTGTTGTGATTGTGCTTATGATTGTTTGTGTTTGGAATCCTCCAGCCAGTGCATGAGGAATGCGTTGTCATACGTGCCTTGTTCAAAGGCTTCTGTTTTCAGCAGACGCAGTTGAAAGTCAATATTCGTTTCTACGCCGTCCACCAAAAATTCTGACAATGCCCATCGCATTTTCTGGATGGCTTCTTTTCGGGTTGGAGCGTGCACAATCAGCTTTGCAATCATGGAATCATAATAAGGCGGGATTGTGTAGCCCTGATAGATGGCACTGTCAATCCGAACGCCCATGCCGCCCGGCAGGTGCAACGCCTGAATCGTGCCCGGAGAAGGGCGGAAGTTGCAGTCCGGATTTTCGGCATTGATGCGGCATTCAATGGCATGTCCACGGAGGGTGATGTCCTCCTGTGTAAATGGCAGCGGTTCGCCCTGTGCAATCCGCAATTGGGTCTGTACCAAGTCAATGCCAGTCACCCATTCTGTAACAGGATGCTCCACCTGAATTCGGGTGTTCATCTCCATGAAGTAGAAATTCCGTTCATGGTCAACCAGAAATTCAATCGTGCCAGCGTTGCAGTAGCCGCAGGCTTTCGCAGCGGCAACCGCTGCTTTCTGCATGGCATCCCGTAATTCTGGAGTCATGAGAGGACTCGGGCTTTCTTCCAGCACCTTTTGATTCCGCCGTTGCATACTGCAATCCCGTTCGCCGAGGGCAACGGTGTTGCCGTATTCGTCTGCAATAATCTGGACTTCTACATGATGCGGGCCAACAATCAGTTTTTCGAGATAAACTGTATCATCTCCGAAGAACTTCTTAGCCTCTTCCTGTGCAACGTGCAGCTGTTCTTCCAGCTGTTCTTCACTGTCTACCCGTCGGATACCACGACCGCCGCCGCCGGCAGAAGCCTTGACGAGTACCGGATACCCGATTTTCTTTGCAATTTCCTTTGCCTCTTCGATGGAGTGCAATGCACCCTCTGAACCTGGAATAACAGGAACGCCAGCAGCCTTCATGGTTTCCTTTGCCTGAGCCTTGTCGCCCAGCATGGCAATGCATTCCGGAGAAGGTCCAATGAATGTGATGTCATTTTCCCGACAGAGTTTTGCGAACTCTGCATTTTCGGATAAGAACCCGAATCCCGGATGGACTGCTGTTGCACCTGTCTGGCGGCAGGCTTCAATGATGGAATCCATTCGCAGATAGCTGTCTGCGGTTGCCGGAGCACCGATGCAGACGGCACGGTCTGCAAACTTGACGTGCAGGGCATCTCGGTCAGCAGTGGAATACACGCTGACACAGCCCAGATTCTGTTCCCGGCAAGCCCGAATGATGCGAACCGCAATTTCTCCTCGATTGGCAATCAATACTGTATCAAATCGCATACGGCAACGCCTTTACACTTCGACTGCGAATTTGATTTCGCAGGTAACCGCTTTTTTGCCGTCAACGCTGGCGACTGCCTTACCGATACCAATTGGGCCTCTCTGGCTGATGATTTCCACTTCCAGATCCAGAACATCGCCCGGTACGACTTGCTTGCGGAACTTTGCCTTGTCGATTCCGGCAAACAGAGCGATTTTGCCCTTAAATTCCGGTTGTGAGAGGATGCAGACTGCACCCGCCTGTGCCAGCATTTCAATCATCAGAACGCCCGGTGTCACCGGCTTTTCCGGAAAGTGACCCTTAAACCAGAAATCATCTTCCTTGATATACTTTCTGGCAACGACTTTCTTTCCAACTTCCATGGACAGGACTTCGTCAATCAACAGGAACGGATCACGATGCGGAATAATTTCCTTGATCTGCTCCTGATTCAGTAATACTTCTGCCATATGGACTCCTTTCGTTATTCAACCCGTAAAATCGGCTGGTCATATTCAACAGCTTCGCCGTTTCCGACCAGAATTTCCGCAACAGTGCCTTCAATTTCGCTCTGAACCTCGTTCATGAGCTTCATGGATTCGATGATAAACAGCACATCGCCCTTTTTGATTTGGTCGCCAACCTTGACGAATGGCGGCTGGTCTGGAGCAGAGGCTGCATAAAACGTGCCAACAATCGGTGCTTTTACGAACTTGCCAGCCGGAGCAGCTGCTTTGGCTTCTGGAGCAGGTGCAGCCGGAGCGGCTGCCAGCGGAGCAGCCGCTGCTGCAACCGGAAGGCTTTCGACAACGGTCTGTGCAGCTGCCTTTTTGCCCTTTACTGTAATGGTGCTGTCACCGTTTTGAACGGTAATCTCGCCCAGATTTTTATCTGCTACGAGGTCCGCTAATTTTTGGATGAATTCAAGATTCATGTGATTGTTTTCCATGCGATGCTCTCCTTAGTCTACGCACTTCTTAAAGCACAGGGTCGCATTGTGACCGCCGAATCCCAACGAGTTGGAGAGGGCAGCCTTGACTTCGCATTCCACAGGTGCTTCGGTGCAGTAATCCAAATCACATTCTGGGTCTGGTGTGGTATAACCGATGGTCTGGTGCAGGAAGTTTTCGTGAATCGACATTGCAGAAACAATGGCTTCTACCGCACCCGTACCGCCGAGCATATGCCCCGTCATGGATTTGGTTGAGTTGATTTTAACGGTCTTAGCTGCTTCTTCGCCCAGTGCAATCTTAATGGCTCTGGTTTCGTACTTGTCGTTCAGACCAGTAGAAGTACCATGTGCATTGATGTATGTAATATCAGACGGCTGCAAGCCTGCTTCGGTGTAAGCGTTGACCATTGCCTTTGCAGCAGCTTCGCCCTCCGGAGCTGGAGAAGTCATGTGATAAGCGTCACAGGTTGCCCCGTATCCAGCCAGTTCACAGTAGATTTTTGCACCTCTTGCAACAGCGTGTTCGTATTCTTCCAGCAGCAGAACGCCGCAGCCTTCGCCCAGAACAAAGCCGCTCCGGTTTTTGTCGAACGGCGTGGAAGCCTTTGCCGGGTCAGTTTCTTTGGTGAGGGCTTTCATGGTCTTGAATCCGCCGATGGTAAATTCATCAACAGAAGATTCTGTACCGCCGCACAGGCAGGCATCCAGATAACCGTCCTTGATTTTCCGGAATGCTTCGCCGATGGCATGGGTGGCAGAAGCACAAGCAGTTACGGTGCAGTAATTATCGCCCCGGAAGTTGGTCTTCATAGCGACCTGACCGCCAGCCATGTTAGAAGTCATCATCGGAACAAAGAACGGAGAGATCCGGTTCGGGCCTTTTTCCAGATAAATGCTGTGCTGTTTCTGGGTCATTTCCAGACCGCCAACGCCGCAGCCGATAATCACACCGCAGCGATACGGGTCGAGGTCTTTGAGGTCAGAGCCGCAGTCTTCCAGAGCTTCCTTGGCAGCAACAACAGCGAACTGGGTAAAGCGTTCCATGTGACGGATGTCTTTCTTATCCAGATGTGCAGTCGGGTCAAAATCCCGTACGATACCAGCAACGCTGATTTCAACTTCTGTGGTATCAAATGTATCAATGGTAGAGATGCCGAGCTTGCCCTGCTTGACGTTGTTCCAGAATGTTTCCAGATTGCAGCCGAGCGGGTTCACAGTTCCCATACCAGTAATGACAACTCGTTTCATAAAAAATCCTTTCTTCGACAGCGATGCTGTCAAATTATGATGATGGTGATGGTATTGGTGGAATGAGAACGCCTGCCGGAGGAGTTCCGGCAAGCGGTTCACAAACATCCTGTTGAAAGCGTTTTGTACAATGCTTGTGGAATGATGGGTTACATCATCAAGCCGCCGGAGATTTCAATCACCTGACCGGTGACATAGCTAGCATCGTCCGAGCAGAGGAACGAAACCACGCTTGCGATTTCTTCCGGCTGACCGTAACGACCCATTGCAACCAGTCCCAGCATTTTATCCCGCTGTTCATCGGTGAGAGCGTCTGTCATCGGGGTCTTGATAAAGCCCGGAGCGACAGCGTTGACGGTGATACCTCTCGAACCGAGTTCCTTCGCAGCGGTCTTTGTCATGCCGATGATGGCAGCCTTAGAAGCGGAATAGTTCATCTGTCCCGGGTTGCCGTACAGACCGGCAACGGATGCCAAGCTGACCACTCTGCCGTGTTTCTGGCGGAGCATCACAGCACCAACCAGCTTCATCATGTTGAATACACTCTTCTGGTTGACAGCGATGACAGCATCATACTGTTCTTCGGACATCCGGAGCAGCAAGCCGTCTTTGGTAATGCCAGCGTTATTGACCAGAGCGTCAATGCTGCCGAACTGCTTCTTGACAGCCTTGACCATTTCTTCACACTGTGCATAATCTGCAACATTTGCCGGGAACAGTGCCACTTCTACACCGTAAGAACGGCAAGTTTCAGCGACTTTTTCAGCGTTTGCCTTGTCCCCATCGCTTGGATAGTGATTGATAGCGATATTGTAACCATCTTTTGCAAGACGTTCTGCGATACAAGCACCGATGCCCTGAGATGCACCGGTAATCAATGCGGTTGCCATAGGAGAAACCATCCTTTCTGTGTTTCGTGTTTATCGGTTGAGCAGTTTTTCAGCCTGTCCCATCATTTCCTGAATGACTTCTGCACACGGCTTCACATCGTGTACCATGCCAGCAATCAAACCGCACAGGAATGAACCTTCTTCTACATTGCCGTCCACAACTGCCTTTCGCAGTGAGCCAACGGTGAGGGCTTCAAAATCTTCCGGCGGAGCAGCTTTCTTTTCGAGTTCGAGCAGCTTCTTGGTAAACTTGGTTTTCACGCCACGGCACGGGCTGCCGGAGAAGACACCGGTTACAGCGTTGTCGGTGTCCTTTGCTTTCAGGACTAAATTCTTATAGTTTTCGTGAATCTGGCATTCGGTTGTTGCAAGGAAACGAGTTCCCACCTGAACGCCCTCTGCACCCAGCATGAATGCAGCGGCAACGCCTCTGCCGTCAGCGATACCGCCGGCAGCGATGACCGGAACGGAAACGGCATCCACAACCTGCGGAACTAAGCACATGGTTGTGTTCTGACCGATATGACCGCCGGATTCCATACCCTCTGCAATGATGGCATCTGCACCGGAGCGTTCCATTCTTCTTGCGAGAGCAACAGACGGAACAACCGGAACGACCTTAATGCCAGCTTCTTTCCAAGCTGCCATATATTTGCCCGGGTTACCAGCACCTGTGGTGATCATCGGCACTTTTTCGTCAATGACCAGCTGTGCCAGATCTTCTGCATTCGGACTCATCAGCATGATGTTGACACCAAACGGCTTGTCGCCGACCTTTTCCTTGCAGATGCGAATTTGTTCTCTGAGGTAATCAATCGGGGCACTGCCGCCGGCAATGATGCCGACACCGCCGGCATTGGTGACAGCAGAAGCAAGCGTGCTCTCTGCAATCCAAGCCATACCGCCCTGAAAAATCGGATATTTGCATCCGAACAGTTCTGTAATTTTTGTTTTCATCTAAACGATTCCTTTCTGATTTCAGACATGGATCAATATTCCATGATGATGGCTGCGTAGGTCAAGCCAGCCCCAAATCCAACCAGACAAACCTTGTCGCCTCTCTGGATTTTTCCTTCCCGAATGCCTTCATCCAATGCAATTGGAATGGATGCACTGGAAGTATTGCCGTGGTGTTCAATGTTGACAATGACCTTTTCCATTGGCTGTTTCAGATATTTCATTGCAGTTTCGATGATTCGCATATTTGCCTGATGCGGAACAACCTTATCCAAGTCGTTCAGGTCGAAACCGATTTTTTCCGCTGCCAGACGAGCTGCCTTTTCGAGGGCATGTGTTGCAAAGCGGTAAACTTCTCTGCCATCCTGCAACATGGTGTATTCCCATCCCTGCGGAGCAAGCTGCATATCCGGGTCGCCGCATTCTACTTCCCGTTTTGCCTTTACGAACGGGGAGCGTGGCAGTGCACTGTGTGCATAGAGATATTTTGCCCCCGTTCCATCTGCACCCAGATGACTGGTATACAGAGCATCCGGAGCATATTCAATGATTGCAGCGGCTGCACCATCTCCGAACAGAATGCAGGAAGAACGGTCGCTGTAGTTGGTAATTTTGGATAAGCTTTCATTGGCAACCACCAATGCATATTTCATATGAGGGTCGGTCATCAAAAACCGGTGTGCTGTGTCCATTGCATAAACAAAGCCAGAGCAGGCAGCGTTCAGGTCAAAGCAAGCTGCATTGACGGCTTTCGTTTCCCGTTGAATGATACAGGACATCGAAGGCGTGCAATATTCGCCCGTGATGGTGGTATCAATAATCAGCCCGATGTCTGCTGGGTCGATGCCAGCGGTTGCGATTGCCTGCTGTGCAGCCTGTACCCCCATGTACCATGTCGGTTCGCCATCGGAAACGTGCCGGACGCTGATGCCAGTTCTTGTCCGAATCCATTCATCGTTGGTTTCCACCATTTCTGACAGATCCGCATTGGTCAGCGTGCAGGGCGGTGTATAGCTGCCAGTGCCTAAAATGTGAATGCCCATGCAAAAAAATCCTCCGTTCCTATTGTTTCAAGTGAAAATTTGTGGTATGATAGGAGCATGGATGACTGTGAAACAGTCCGCCGCACAGATTCATACATTTTATATTATAAAGGATTTCGGCACATTTTGCAATGCGGAAAGCAGTGATTTTCTGTCGCTTTGGAACAAATCCTATTTTTTGCACAAAATGTGCGGTTAGTTTTTGTGCATTTTGTTCCTTTTCCCGAAATTCGCAACGAAAGGACGTTTACGATTATGACAGTTTCTCTTTTTTCTGGACAGGGTTCTCAATATCCGGGCATGGGTTTGGATTTGCTGGCAGCACATCCGGCACTGGCAGTGATTTATGACACGGCCTCTTCCATACTGGGATTTGACCTGAAAGAAATCATTCAGAACAGCGAAGCAGAAACCCTCTCCCGGACGATTTACGCACAGCCGGCGATTATGGCAACTTCTCTCTGCTGCTTGGGAGCAGCAAAGGAACAGGGCTATACATTTGATGCCGTTGCAGGGCATTCGCTGGGCGAATATGCAGCGATGGTGGCAGCTGGTATGCTGTCGCTGGAAGACGGTTTTCGGGTCATCAAGGCTCGTTCGGAAGCAATGGATGCCGCTGCACAGCAGGCAGATGGTGCAATGTGTGCCATTATGAAGCTGAAGCCGGAAGAAGTAGAAGAAATTTGTGCAGCAACCGAAGGCTATGTTGTTCCGGCAAACTATAACTCCAGTGTGCAGACTGTTATCGCTGGCGACAAGGCAGCAGTAGAAGCAGCCGCAGCCGTTTGCAAGGAAAAGAAAGCTCGTGCGATTCCGTTGGCAGTTGCCAGTGCATTCCATACCAAGTTGATGCAGCCGGCAGCCGATGCTTTTTATGAAGCCATTCAGGGTGTTTCGTTCCAGAAGCCGCAGGTACGGTTCTATTCCAACGTGCTGGGCACAGAACTGACCGATTTCAGCGATATGCCGACTCTGCTGGCAAAGCACATTGTTTCTCCGGTACGGTTTACACAGGAACTGGCACAGATGCAGGCAGACGGAGCAGATACATTCATTGAATTTGGGCCAAAGGCAGTTCTGACCGGACTGGTAAAGAAAACCTTGAAAGATGTCACCGCAAAGAATTGCGAATCCGTGGACACCTTAAAAGAGGTGATGGCATAACATGGAACATTACACCTTGATCGGGCATCCGCTCGGGCACTCCATGTCCCCATGGATTCATGAGCGGCTGTTTGCGTTGGCAGGTCGGGAGGCGGATTATACGCTGACCGACTTGGTTGCAGAGGATTTGACCTTGCAAATTGACGATTTACGGGCGATGCAGGGCTTTAACATCACCATTCCGCACAAGATGGAAATCATTCCGTTTTTGGATGATATGGCGGAATCGGCTCAGCGGTATCAGTCTGTGAACTGTGTTGTGAATCGCCGTGGAAATCTGATTGGCTATAATACGGATTGTGATGGCTTTTTGCGGTCTGTGGAATCGTTTCCACTGGATGGAAAAGTCTTGCTGCTTGGCTGTGGCGGTGTCGGCAGAATGATGGCAACCGAAGCGGTTCTGCATGGAGCAGATTTGACGATTGGTATTCTGGAGCGGCACATTCCCATGGCAAAGACCTTTTTAGAGGAATTGCGGGAACTCGTGCCGGAAGCATCTGTTCGCTACGCTCTGACTGCCGAACTGGACGAACCGTTTGACTTGGTGCTGAACAGTACACCCGTTGGAATGTATCCGAAAGTGGATGCAATGCCGCTGACCGAATCGCTGTTGCAGCAGTGCGGAGCGGTTTTTGATGCCATCTACAACCCAACTGAAACCAAATTGATTCAGACTGCAAAGGCAATGGGCAAGCCGGTTTGCGGCGGAGCAGCTATGCTGGTCTGGCAGGCAGTCAAGGCACATGAAATCTGGAACGGAGATTCCTATTCCAACGAACAGATTCAGGCATTGATTGCAGAAATGGAAGCAGAGATTCAACGATTGTTTTCCTAAGGAGGGCTATGAAATGACCTTGTTTTTATGTGGATTTATGGGCTGCGGAAAAACCGCCCTTGGAAAAGCATTGGCAAAGCGGCTGGAATTGCCGCTGGTTGATATGGATGATTTGATTGTAGAGCGAGAGGGCATGACCATTCCGGAGATTTTTGACCAGAAGGGTGAACCATATTTCCGGAAAGTGGAATCTAGATTAGTTGATGAGCTGGCACATACCCCACAGATTGTATCTTGTGGTGGAGGTGTCATGACCAATCCGTTAAATGCATTGATTGTACGGCAGTGTGACGGAGTAATCGTTTATTTGCAGCAGAAGTTTGCAGTCTGCTATGAGCGGATTAAAGACGACCCGAACCGTCCGATTGTTCAGAGCCATACAAAAGAAGAATTGCAGCGGATTTTTGACAATCGGGAACGCTGGTATCAAGTCAATGCAACTTATTCCGTTCTGGCAGGCGAAACACCGGAAGAATCTGCTGACCGTGTGATGCGGATTTTGAAGAAGTGGAGTCCGCAGTTTTTGCCGAAGGAGGAAGTTTGAAATCTTATAGAAAATGGATTTTAGTATTTGTACTGCTTTTGGCTGTGGGAGCAGGTGGTTTTCTGCTAGGGCGAGAAACTGCACCAGATAGTACAACGAGTACGTTGTCATGGATGCAATGTGATACCATTTATGTCACGATTCTCGAAAAACAGGACGGCAATTATTTTCATGTGAAAGGTTTATCTGTGAATGATGTAAATGGGCAGGGAGAATACAGCTTTTCGTTGGAAGATGATGCGAAATTAGTCTGGCGTGGCACGGAGATTACCGCAGCGGATTTGCAGGTGGGGGACAATATCGCAATTACGTATAGTGGCGGTGTGTTGGAGATCTATCCTGCACAATTCGCAAAAGTGCTGCAAATAAAGAAATTGTCGTAAAATGACAGTTTTCATGTTGATTCGATTATACAATGCAAACAACAATCCGTCAAATCAAAAAAGGAGTTATCAACTATGACCATCTATCATGCCGTAATCCACACCATGACCGAAGCTGGCACCATACCACATGGTTTTCTGACGGTGGAGAACGGAAAAATTACTTGTGTCCAGTCCGGCGACCCGGACACTGTAACCGAAGACGACTTAGACGCAAAAGGCAGTCTGCTGCTGCCGGGCTTTATTGATGCCCATACGCACCTAGGCATTTTAGAGGACGGCTTAGACTTTGAGGGGGACGACTGCAACGAATGCACCGACCCATTCACGCCTCATCTGCGAGCCATTGACGGTGTGAATCCGTTAGACCGCTGCTTTTCCGAGGCTTTGGCTGCTGGCGTTACCACCGTTATGACAACGCCGGGCAGTGCAAATCCTTGCGGCGGAACGATGCTGATTCTGAAAACTGCCGGAAACTGCGTGGACGATATGAAATTGACGTTCGGCGGAATTAAATTTGCACTGGGCGAAAATCCGAAGAGCGTCTATCATGGCAGAGATGAAATGCCGTTTACCCGAATGGCAACCGCTGCCATTATCCGAGAGGGGCTGTATAAAGCAAAACGTTATCTGGAACAGTGGGAGGCAGTCGAAGAAGCCGAAGACCAGCCGGATTATGATGCAAAGTGCGAAGCCCTGCTGCCACTGCTGCGAAGAGAATACAAGGCACATTTTCATTGTCATCGTGCAGATGATATGATGACCGCCATTCGGATCGCAAAGGAATTTCATTTGGATGCAGTTCTGGTACACGGCACAGAGGGACACCGCATTCCAGACATCATTCAGCGAGCAGGTGTGCCGATTATCTGCGGCCCGATTCTCTGTGACCGTTGCAAACCGGAACTGCGGGATTTGGAAATCACCACGCCAAATATTCTGTATCAGCATGGCGTTTCGATTGCACTTTGTACCGACCACACCGTGATTCCAATTCAGTATCTGGCAACCACAGCAGCACTGGCAGTGAAAGGCGGCTTGCCGTATGAAGCAGCACTCGAAGCCATTACCGTGCAGCCTGCAAAGATTTTGGGCGTTGAAGACCGAGTTGGCAGCTTGAAAGTTGGAATGGATGCTGATTTGCAGCTGTATCATGGAAACCCATTGGATTTACAGTGTGATCCGTGGCTGGTAATGGTAGACGGAAAAGTCTGCAAAGGACAGGAATATTTCGCATCATAACAAAAATACAATTCCGCCGTAGGCGACTGCGGTCGAGCTGGCTCAGCTCGGCGGGGTGATTCCCCACAGTGTGGGGAAATGTCCCGAAGGGACAAAAGGGAAGGGCATCCTCTAAAATGGGGGCAAGCTGCCCTCCTTAACAAACGTATTGATTAGGCATTATTGCAATCTAAGAGAAGTAAGCAAATGCTGTTCGCCGTTCTGAAAACAAAAAAACTTCCTGAAACTACAATCTAAGAAAGATTCATAGGCAATTCGGACAATGCAACCACCGGCGAACA
>ERZ791626.1929-NODE-1929-length-12147-cov-2.712289_pt1 | contig 12147 bp, 8 predicted proteins | sample MGYA00510266_ERZ791626 | MGnify/ENA primary metagenome ERZ791626 (study PRJEB30046, sample SAMN00715208) | human gut metagenome | study: EMG produced TPA metagenomics assembly of the A metagenome-wide association study of gut microbiota in type 2...
GCTGGGCGCCCCGAGCCGATTTGACGGCTTCTTTGTTAATGCGTGAAAACCGCCCGGTCGAAGCCGCTTCATTCTTCCAAAGAGCTGCCGCCGGATACACGGAGGCTGCGCAAGCCCCCAGAAAAATCAAAGCTCTTCAGGCTGCCGGCGTTGCTCTGCTGGCGGACAATCGCCAGGATGAAGCTTTTAAAGTACTGGATATTGCCCGAGCGCAGGCGAAATCCTTGGACGGAGCAAATGGCCGCATGGTTCAGGCTCGTATCCTTTCCATGATGGCTCGCATCGAACGAACTCGCGGGAATGCCGACCGTTCCAAAGCGCTTTTTGAAGAAGCGCTCAAACTCTGGCCGGAACAGGATGGAAATGGAGGGTCGGATCTTGGCAGCGCCCGTGTATGCATGGGAGAAGCTTTTCTGGAATCCGGACGGCTGGACGAAGCGGAGAAAATGCTTCAAACGGGATTGCAGAATTTGCGGAAGAATGATGCCGACATCGGTTTTACCCTGGACGCTTTGCGCGGCCTTGCCCGCATCCGTTCCTCTCAAGGAGACTATGAGGAGGCTCTTGCCAACCTGTACCGTGCCGAAGGTGTTGCCATGGGGCGCGTCGATGTCAAAAACAATTTCTGGCCCTGTCTTTATGATCAGATCGGCTGGACTCACCTGTTGCGCAGCAAGCCTGCGGAAGCCATCGGGTGTTTTTCCCGCACGGTGGACTTTACAACCTGTCCGGAAGCCCAGGTTCAGTCTTGCGAAGGACTGGGGCGTGCCTATCTTGAACAGGGGGATCCGGTCAAGGCTCTGCTGTATTTGAAACAGGCAGCCCAGTTGAGGGAGTCGAAGTTTCCCGGAGAAACCGTTTCCCTCGGGCGCGTCTTCAAGAATCTGGGAATGGCCTATGATCTTAGCGGCAATACTCCGGAAGCTCTGGAGGCCTATGCAAAGGCATTCGATTACTTGAAGACGACACCTGAGAATCCTCTCTTCATGGAAACGGCTTTGTGCAAGGCCTACGCCCATATGGAAAAAGAGCAGTGGCAGATGGCCGTCGATACCTTTTTGGCGGTTATTCCTTTGATGGAGGGGGAAAAACGCTCGGAAAACCTCAAGAATATGGCAAAATGCTACGATGGTTTGAATATGAGGGATAAAGCGGATGCATGCTGGAAAGATGCGGGCTTCCCGCGTATTTCCGCTCCATCAAGGCGCTTGCGCCGTTAAAAGGCTTGATTCCTTCCTCTATATCTGACTCATTAAACTGCATGAGTTCCTACAGACCCAGAGTTAGCCACCCATCCCGGTTACGGGGGAAGCGCCCCATTTGGCGTCGCCTCTTCAAATTGTTTCTATGGCTTGTCATTGCCGGGTTTGTGTATTGGGGAATTGAATATTGCTATACGACAGTACGGAAGTGGAGGGAACCTCATTACATTACGGTCGAGAGCCAGAAGGAGGCAATGGACAAATTATCCTCCATGATGGAGTTGTGGAGCGGATCGAATGAAGAACTTCTCCAAGCGGCTACCGATTGGGAAAATCGTATGGCATGGATGAAGGACCCGAGAGCCCGCCTGGCTGCGACCCGCCTGCTGGCCGCCGAATTGGAAAACCGCGGTCTTCGTTCCCAATTCCGCAAGTTGCAGTTGTCATTGGTGACCCGGGATCTTGCTTCCTCGGCTTCTTTGCCTGCCGAAGAGCGAAAACTCGTGTTGAAGCATGCGCTTGATGTGGCCGGCTCCATGGCGGGACATGGCGATGATGCCGATGCTGAATCCCTGTATGGCGACATTGTGAAAGCCGGTTCTGCTTTTGATGCTCATGCCGTCGCCCAGGCGACGGATGCCCTCGTCGGCCTGGCAAGCAAGCGTGGCGCTACCAAGGAGGTTCAGACATTGATTGACTCATTGAACGGTAAGGTGGATATCAATGCGTTGAAGGAGCCTGATCTTATTAGGAAAGTGGCCGGGCTTTTCCTTCTTTCGGACAAGATTACCCGGCAGACGGAAGGAGGAGAGCCTCGCAAGGGCAGGGAACTGGCTAGAACTCTCCTTATCAATGCCAAGTTGACATCCAGTCCGGAATGGGGGGTAATCTCTCTGCTTGACATCGAACCCGAATTGAAAAATCCCGGCACGACAGGTATTGCCTCCCTGTGCAAGACGTTGGAGGATGCGTTAATTTGCTTCCGTTCCTCCACTTCCGAGGATCTTCGTTTCTGTCCGGAAATCATGCTGGCTATTGCCCAACTCAAGTTGCAGGACGGTCAGCTTGAACCCGCTATCCTGTGGGCAGGCCGGGCGGAAGGTGCGGCGCTGGCACTGGGTGTCGATATGCCCCGCATTCTGGAGGTCGGCAGCATTAAGAACGGAGTGGCTGCCCTACGTTCCGAATACAGACAGCAGATGGAGAAGAGGGCTGCGTTGAAGGAGGTGCGGGATTCGCTTCATGGCGCCGGAGTCAAACTGGCGGGAGAACAATGGGATTCCGCCATTGACGAAGCCAAGAAAACATCTGTACTGGCCGGCAAGATAGGTACGTTTGCCGATGGTTACATCCCGGCTTCTCTGATGGTGGTAGGCAAGGCCTACGAGGGCAAGAAAAAGTGGGAGGAGGCTGCCTCCGTCTATGCCGATTTGGCAAAGGGTTGGGAAAGTCTTGAGGGTGAGATCCTCAAGACAGCGGAGGAAAACATGGCTCGTCTGAAATATAACGATTTTTATAAAACGGTGATCCGTCGTCTTGCTGCTGTTTTTCGCAAGCAGGACATGATTACCAAGTCTAGGGAAACGCTGAAGCGCATCGGCGAGGGCGAAGGAGAAGAGGTCTCCCCGCCGGCGACGAGGGAAAGCCGGCGTTCTCGTAGAGGGTAATCGTTTTTTTACCTGACGTAAGTTCATCTCCGTTTCTGTGGGCTATGGCTCCCGTATGGGCGCGGATGCTCCGGAAACGGAGATGTTGTTTTATAGCAGGGATATTGAAACCTCAACAGGTTTCCTGAAGAATCTGGCGAATTGGATGAACGAGAAAGAAAAAAAGCCCCAATCTCAATGGATAGGGGCTTTTAAAATGAAATCAATTTGGAGGCGGGAGCGGGAATCGAACCCGCGAATAACGATTTTGCAGACCGTCGCCTTACCACTTGGCTACCCCGCCGTGGGGTGCGAAGAAGATAGGGTTTTCAAGAAGGAATGTCAACGATTTTCTGTCGAATTTGTTGGCAATGCCTGTTGAGCCGTATCGGGTGTTGCAGGGAGGAGCTGAACGGCTCCAATACTGGTACCCGGAGTTTTGATGGTCATTTCCAGAGCCAGATTTTCATAGTTATCAAGTTGTGGAATCTTGATGTTGATGGTTTGGGGGAGGCTGCCGGGGAAGAGGGAGTAGGGAGTGGCAATGGCTGAAATGATTTTGCCATTTTGCGTAATGTGGACATCGGATATCTGGCATTGCGAGTTGCCGCCGGTGCTGAGGATACGGAGAGAACCGTCACTGAGGGCTTGTTTGCTTGTCAGTGGGAAACTCATGACGGTCGGCGTGTTGGGCTTGACGTACTGTGTTCCCCAGAAACCGATGATGTCTGCCGTGGGGTCGAGGTGTCCCGTTTTGAAAAGAGGATTGGTGCGGGAGGCCCATTCGAGCATGGCTTGTCCGATTTCCAGAGACCGCGGAGTTCCCCAGCCCTGGGTGTTCATCAAGCCGAGCATGTAAAGGGCGTAGGAATCGTGGTGCTGTGTGGCCAGGCGCAGGAAGCTGGCGGCTTGGGCGTAGTCCTGGGGGATGAGGGTTGTTCTGACGGGAAGTCCGGGGTAGAAGCGCTTTTCTCCAAGGAGTAGGGAACCGAGTCTTCGCTGGGCGACCGGATATCCGCTGACAGCGGATTTATACAACCATTTGATGCCTTCCAGCAGGGTGGTTTCCGATTCTGATTCACCGGAAAGAATAAGGAACATTTTGTATTGGGCCTCGGGGTAGCCGATGGCAGCCATGGTTTTGATGAGCGTGAGGCTTTCGCTCGTGGACGGAAGTAGGCTGATGGAGGTTTGGCTGTCGGCGCAGGGCTGGCTGAGAGTACGGAAAACTTCTTCTTCTGCAATGGTTTTAATAGCAGGATCGGGACCGGCAGAGGGGGATGCACAGATGAATTTGATGTGAGGATAGGAGGGGATTTGTTCTTTGGAGACGAATCCGTTGTCCATCATGGAGAGGAGGACTGGCATCTGTTCACCATTGACCGTTTGAAAGGAATATGTGTAAATTTCCTCGGTTTTAAGTTCCGGCAGGGCAGGAAAGACATAGTTGACTGTCAGCCTGCCAGGAACAAGTCCCATTTGAGCAGCATTGTCGGATTGTGCGACAACGTTGCCGGCGGAGTCCTGAATGACGAGGTAAAGAGGCTGGTCCATTTTCAGGGACTTGAGAGAGTCCGGCTTATTGGCGGCTTTATTCAGGTAGATGGAACTGATGCGCAGGGTTTCCGGCCTAGGGGTGGGCAGATTGGATTGTGCCAGGACGGTATCGGACAATTTGAGTCGGAAGGAGTCGATGCTTTTGGGCAGGGACGGGCTGTCGGGAGGAATGGAGAGTGTCGGGATGGAGATGGCTGAGAGGTTCAGCATTTCCCGTGGTGTGTCGAGGCGGATGGTGGAGATGGTTTCTTTGATTGTGGTGCCTAGGGGTTCTTTCTTGAAGATGTCGGCGCCGATGAAAACGGAAACTGCAATGATGAGAACGACAAGAACGCCCGTGAAGATGGAGGAAAAGGACGGGCGGAGTTTGGCTCCGGAGCGTGAAGTTGTCTTTCGGCTGTGTTCCGTGTCGCTCTGCTGCTGGTGGGAGTCTGTTGAAATAAGGGGAAGCCAGTTGTTTTTTTCGCGGGCGATGCGGAGTTCTTCGTGAGAAACGTTGATGGTACTCAGGTCGTCGTTGCCGGTGAGATGGAGGGATTCCATCCATTGGGCGGCGTTCGCGTAGCGGTCTTCAACCTGAGGCATGAGGGCTTTGTCGATGCTTTGCAGGAATTCCTGTGTGTAGCATGCCGCCAGTTCGGGCATGGTGTGAAGCGGTACCATGGTGTCGGTCGAGAGGCGGACTTCCGCCCGTTCCGGGGGATTGCCTGTGAGGAGGGCGTAAAATGTGGCGCCGAGTGAGTAGAGATCGCTCCATGCACCGATATTGCTGAGACCGAGGGCTTGCTCCGGAGAGGAGTACCCGTGGGTTGTCAGGACGGTCAGGGAGGTGAGTTTGGAGGCGTGCCGCGCTGCGCCGAAGTCAATGAGGATGGGCATGCCTTCCCGGGTGAGGAGGATGTTGCCCGGTTTGATATCCCGGTGGAAGATGTCTTTGCCGTGGAGGTAGTGCAGGATGTCCAGAAGGCGCCTTTCATCTCGTCTTCCGTGTATCTCTTGCCGGTGGTCATCAAGCGGTCTCCCAGATAGTCGAGGGAGAGGCCGTTGATGTATTCCATGGCGAAGTAGGCGGTGCCGTTGGTCTCGAAGATGGAAAGGATTTTGACGATACCGGGATGGTCCAGTTCAGCGATGGTCCGGGCTTCGTTGAGGAAGTTGCGGAGTGCCCAGTTGTAGTTTTCAATGTCGTGCTGGTTATTGGGCACGATAAGGCCGCTCAACGGGTCGCGGTGGGAGTAGGAAGAAGGGAAGTTCTCCTTAACGACGACGTAGCGGTTGAGGTAAATGTCTCTGGCTAGATAGGTGATGCCGAATCCTCCATTGCCGAGGACATGGTCGATTTCGTAGTGTTCCAGTTTGGTGCCGGAGACGAGTTCCCGTTGGAAGACGAAGAATTCGTCTTTAGGGGGGGCGGCTTCGGATTGGGGGCTCCCTTCCAATTGATGAACATGGCTGGAAAGCGTTTCGCGAACAGGCTCCTGTTCAGTTTCAACATGCTTGTCTCCAGTTTGTTCTCTCATGGAAGTATCAACGGAAATTTGCTTTGTCCGCGAGGGAAACCTACTTCCTTTGTTTCCGATTTGCAAGAGAATCGGCTTCTGAATGTGTCCTATGACAGGGGGCAGCAGGACACATTCAGAAGGAGGAGGGGAGGCATTTATTTGGCGAACAGGGATATTTCCGCAGCGGAAATGTGGTTTTTGTCCAGTGCCCGTGTTCCGGTGAAACGGAAGTAGCGGACTTTAGTCTTCAAATTGGAGATAGGAACGATTTGTTCGATGGGATTGGCCCTGAGGTTGGAGAATTCGCCTTCTGCAACTTTTTTCCAGTGTTTGTTGTCCGGGCTGACTTCGAAGATGTACCGATCGGTCATGCCATGGGTACAGTTGTCCTGACGGGGGAGGTAGGAGAAGGCTGAAATGGCATGGGCTTTACCCATATCGACGGTGATGCTTTGGGGTGGATTCTTTTCACCGGTGTTTTCATGAGTGTGCCAGAAGGTGGAAGGTTTGTCGTCGATAGCCATTTCCGGAGAGGTTCCGGCCGTGGCGGAGATGACTTTCCAGTCTTTTTTTGAGATGCCGAAGCGGGTGGTGGCGTCCGGTCCGCTGTTACCTTCGGTGTCGAAGACTCGTGCCGAAACGATGCCGCCATTGGGCAGGCTGATAGGCTCTTTGAATATTGGGGATTGCGAGGTGGGTTGGGAACCATCTGTCGTGAATCTGATGATTCCTGTTGTTTTGGCGTCGATGGTGACGGTGTCTCCCTGACGGGTGATGGAGGGTTGAGGCAAGGAAACGGGGCGGAGCAGAAGGGAAAATTCCGAGATGCAGGGAACGGCTGGACTGGACGTGATGGTGAGGCGCAGTTTATCTGTCGTCACCGGGGCGGCCGTAGGAAGCATGACTTGGTTGCCTATGGTTTTGCCGTCGATGATTTGTTTCCATGTACCGTTTTCCCATGCATCGACGCGGAAGGATTCCACCCTCTGACCGAGACGGATTTGTTCACGGAGGCGGACGATGTCGAAGGTGGCTTTGCGGGGAAGGGTGATTTCGACGGACGGTGTATTGTTGCCATCATCGGTTGTCCAATAGGTTTCTATGTCGTTGTCGAAGAGGCTGGCGGGGGAAAATCGTTTGTCGTTTCCACGTGTGTTGGTGGCTTTTCCCTTGGCTCCCAGAGCGAAGTCTTTGGAGTAGAGTTTGTCCCTCAGTTTTTTGAAGCCAAGAAGAGCTTGGGCATCGGACGGGTAGATGAGACCCTGTTTGTCCGGAGGGACATTGAGGATGAGATTGGCTCCCCGTCCGACACTGTTGATCCAGACGTCGAGCAGGTGTTCGGGCGTTTTGACGGAATTGTTGTAACGTTCATGCCAGAACCAGCCGCTCCGGATGGAGGTATCACCTTCGGCGGGTACCCAGCGATTGCCGTGCGGAACGCCATGGGCCGCATTTCCCGGTTTGTCCGTGTCTTCAGTAGCCCAGTGCGGATAGCCGACATGTCCTCGTTCGGAACCGCCCCATCGGGCGTCTCCGACATGGCCGGCGCCCCAGATGATGCAGTTGGGCTGGAGACCGCGGATCATGTTGACGATAGCCGGGAAGTTATAATAATCCTGAGGAATTTTACGCGTGGTTTTTGCACCTCCGTACCAGCCGTCGCCGCCATTGGCCCCGTCGAACCAGATTTCAAAGATATTGCCGTATTTGCCGCTGAGGAGTTCACGGATTTGTCCGTAGTAATCTTTCAGATAGCCTTCTTTCCCGTATTCCTTGTGATTGCGATCCCATGGGGATATGTAGGTACCGAATTTCAGACCGTTAGCTTTACAGGCGTCGGCTAGTTCTTTGACGAGATCCCCCTTGCCGTTTTTCCAGGTAGCCTTGGTGATGTTGTGTTTCGTAGTAGCCGTTGGCCAGAGGCAGAAACCGTCGTGATGTTTGGCGGTAAGAATAATGCCTTTCATGCCGGCCTGTTTGAAAAGCTTGACGATTTGATCGGCGTTAAAGTCAACAGGGTTGAACAATTTGGGATTTTCATTTCCATATCCCCATTCATTACCGGTATAGGTATTGAGGCCCAAGTGGATGAATCCGTAGTATTCCATCCTCTGCCAGTCTACCTGCTGAGGCGTAGGGACAGCTCCGTAAGGTTGGGGCGGCTCTGCCGCATCAAGACCGGACAGGAACAGGGATATTGTTGCACAAATCAGTGATAAACGGGGAAGGGAAGTCATTATGAGTACTCTAGCGGTACATGCCGGGAAGGCAAGACGATTCCTGCATTCTTTTTGTAAGAATGACATGAAAGAATCCCTGGGCAATCCGGCATTCGCCGGACATCCCCTAGTTACGGATGAGCGTATCTGCTAATCCTTTGCCTCGGCAAGGGCGGCTGCCAGCATGCACCAAAGATGAAGACCTACTCCCAATGGCCGAAGGAAGTCAACCGAATAACAGAGAAGAATGATACTGCACCATGCTATCCCCCGGAGAACATATCCTCTGTAAGCCTGTCCGGCTCCGGGAAGAATCAAACTAAATAATGCGGCGAGAACTGGGTTGTAAGATTTTCTTGCAACCCAGCATCTAGGGTAAGGGTCTTCTGGCTGGTTCGTCATGGGTGAAGTAACAATATTGTCGATTAAGACGAAAGATCAACTAAAATCGTTCATATTTCCATGTATTTATGCCATAAGAAACTTTCTTGCAGTGAAATAACTTGGCATACTGTTGCAAATGCGACGAAGCCTCACTTTCAGTTGCACTACCTGTACTGTGTGTTGTATACTGTTGCCATTGGGAAACTATTACCCCATGTCACCATGATGAAAAATTACGGGAAAACAATGCTGGCTTTGGGAATTGTCTTTGTAGCGGTGTCATCGGTTTGGGCCGATTTCCCTGTTTATGCCGGTTCTTCCTATACGGTCGGGTCGAAAATGTGGAGTGGATTTTCGCAGGTTGAAGAAGCAGCGAACCAGAGTGATCCTCTTGCTTGTTTTGTGTATGCCTGGGCATTGGAGGAAGGAAGAGGTGTGCGTAAGAATGAAGCGCTTGCCCGGGAGTGGTATGCCAAAGCGGCCGACGGCCTCAAGAAACTGGCATCCCAGGGCAATTCCGATGCCATGGCTGCCTTGGCAGATCTTTATGAGGCAGGCAACGGTGTTCCGAAGAATAAAGTGGAGGCTGCCAAATGGTATGCCAAAGCCGCGGCAGCCGGACATGCCTATGCCCTCTATGCATTGGCGGAATGCTACAAAGATGGCAATGGCGTGCCGCAATCCACGGATAAGGCCCGGGAGTTGTATTCCCAGGCAGCGGAAAAAGGGTATTCTCCGGCACGGTCTGCTCTCCTGGACCTGGATGAGGAAGAGAAGTAAACCTGATTTTCCCTTATATCTTATAGCTCCTTCTATTCTGATTTATAGAATATTACGGAAGAGTGCGTCGACCTATAGCGGCATGGCCTGGCGCATCTGTGCGGTTTCTTTCCTGGGATGGATCAGGGATGAACTTGGCAGATCGGGGATGGGTGTGGTACGTTGCCCTGCATGAACGACATACGGACTGAACGCCTGGAATGGGTGGATACGGCGCGCATTCCTGCGATGTTGTTTGTGATTATCCAGCATATTCCGCTGGTGTGCCCATGGAATGATTCTCCACTGACGTCGTCTTTGGCGTTCTTCATGCTTCTGGCGGGGTATTTTGCCGGGCCGAGACTGGCAGCGTCTCCGCAGGTATGGAGTGGCTATGCCGGGAGGCGGGTCGTGAAGTTGATGGGACCGTATCTGGCATGGAATGCTATTTATTTGGCTGGTATGCTGGTAACTGGCGAGGAGCCCTTGCCGGCAACACTGACGGAATGGGCACACGTATTTGGACTCGGGCATGAGCCTTTACTGCTTCCCTTGTGGTTTATCCGCGATTTGGCGGTGTTCATGATCGTCGGTTCTTTCCTGGTTCGGGGGCCATGTTGGGTACTGGTAGCCGCGGCGTTGGCTGGATTGTGTTTCCTTCCTGTCGGTGCGGGCGGCGAGTTTTGGCCGAAGCCTCACATGTTCGGTAATTTTTGTCTTGGAATGCTGGCAGCAGGTGTCCCCGGTCTTTCGGGGCACTGGAAGGCATTGCCCATTGGGTTTCACTTTGGGATCGTTGCGTTTTACTTCTGCCTGGCCGGGTATAGTGCCTATGCGGGTGGTGTCGTGTATGGGCCTTTGACTGTTCCCGGGATTCTGGCCTTATTGAGCATGGGGATTTTGTTGGACCGGCTGCCTTGCCGGAGGATGTTGCAGACATGTTCCCGGGGAACGTTTTTTATTTTCTGCTTCCATACGTTTGTGATTGTGGCATTGAAGTTTGTTCTTCCTGTAGGAAGCTTCTGGTGGCTGGCTGCGGTCCCTGTGATCTATGGCGCGAGTCTGGTTGTATATTTGCTGATCCGCAGGTGGAGCATATTCCGTTTTTTGACGTGCTGACGTGAGGATAGGCTTCCTTTGCATGCGGTGGGTGTGGTAGGAAATATTTCATCTATGCCAGAATCTTCTTCGTCCCGCCATCTGCGTTCTTCTTCTCCGGTTTCAGCTGGTGCCGGATGGCGCTGGGTATGGCCGATACTTGTTGTGACCGTATTTGGCATGGGGGTAGTGACCGGCAGGTTAAGCAGGAACGATGTGACTGGAACAGAGGGGGCCGGGGAGACTTTTTCGGAAGCATTGGAACAGGAACGGCTGACGAGATTCAGTGCGGAAGATCGTGCCGAACGGGCTGAAAAAACTCTGTTAAAACTCGAACAGATGGAACGCGAACGTCTGGCTACGGAGAATTTAGCTCTGGCCGGACAACGGGATAAGGCTGCCGCAGGAGGGGCGGATGTTCCGGACGACCGAAAGATGGGGGATGATCATGAGATGTTGGATCCCACGGTTGTGGGGCGTCCCCTGGGAGATGTGATGGATGCCGTTGGCGAGGCCCCTCTCGAAAGTCCTCTGGGATCGGGAGATGCTCGGGAATGGCGTTCGAAATACAGGTATGCCGCCCTGAAATACAATCGCCTGGTGAGTAATTACGACAGACTCCAGAAGAAGTATATTGAGCTAACCGGAGCGGACGGAGGCAGGAACGGGATTGTGACGGGGAGCATGTTTTACAAAGTCCTCCGCCGTTCAACGCGGGAGGAACTCGACCGGGTGCGCAAGGAACTGAACGGGGGTGTTTCCACAAGGAGGGTACGCGATGTCCAATCCCATCTGGACGCTTTGAATGAACGGGAAGCTTGGCTGAAGAGGAAGGCTCGTGAAATGGGGATTGAATGAGAGATTCTTTTTTCTTCGTTCTTTAAGGCTGCTCTTTGATGCGGTCGGTGAAGAGAATGCCGTCGAGATGGTCGCATTCATGCTGGAGGCAGCGGGCCAGCAGACCATTGCAGTCCAGGGTGATTACGTGACCGTTCATGAGTGTCATCCGTACTTTGGCGTGACTGGGGCGGCTGACGGGTTCATAGACTTCCGTGATACTGAGGCATCCTTCGGTGAAAAGAGATTGAGGCCCGTAGGGCTCAATGGATGGATTGATGAAGTCGAGCGGCATGATGTCCTTCAACGTTTTAGGTTCACCGTTAACCTCGATGAAAGTGGTGCTTTCTTCTTCGGCGGGGATGTCGATGGTGACGAGCCGGACGGGATGACCGACTTGCGGAGCCGCCAAGCCGATGCCTCCCTGGGCGAGTGTAGCCTTCATATTGGCTAACAATGCCAGGACTGATTCATCAATACGTTTGATGGGGGCACTGATTTCGCGAAGGACGGGATGGCCAATTTGAAGGATTTCCAGGATTTTGGGCATGACTGCGATACTACCCGCTGTCCTCCGGGAGGGCAATGCATGGGTTTGTCAGAATTGTTGAGAGAGATTTGAGACTAAAAGGCTGAAGGCAGAGGCTTATTTGTCCCGTTTGCGGTGTTTTTTCTTGGAGACGGAATCTTTATCGGTGGTTTTGGGCGCCGGATCACCACACCATTGAGTAAGGAGGCTGGGAGTGATTTTACCGTACATGGAATTCGGATCGATCTGCTGCATGGCGAGGAGGTGCTTTCGCAGGACATTTTTAGCAGCGCCGTCACGTCGAAGCTGGCCGATAAGGATGCAGTAAGTTTCCTGGCGTTGGAGAGGGGAATAGGCTGTGTCGTTGACGATTTTCAGGACAGGAGACTCCAATTCTGTGGATTTGGCATCCTT